>Ga0207689_10000368_pt1 | contig 42563 bp, 38 predicted proteins | sample KBSMisM52_FD_184312 | JGI IMG/M metagenome (GOLD analysis project Ga0207689, IMG submission 184312) | Miscanthus rhizosphere microbial communities from Kellogg Biological Station, Michigan, USA - KBS Miscanthus M5-2 (SPAdes) (version 2) | ecosystem: Host-associated > Plants > Roots >...
GCCGCCGCCGAGCGTGTGCTTGTACACCTCGCATTTTTCGAGCGGCAAACCGGAAGTCTCGGCGAGCGCCGCGTGCGACGCTTCGCCGTTCTGCGTAGGCACCCAGGCTTCCGCCTTGTCCGGGGAAATCTTCACGGTGCAGTTCATCGGTTCCATCGTCGCGTGCGCGAGAAACGGCGTGCTGTAGACCGCTTCGACCTTGGTCGGCGCCGCCTCGATCGCCTTGAGCGTGTCCCCCTCGTTGCGCATCGCATAGACGCTGGCCGCCGTCAGCCCCTCCTTCAGGTGCTCGGCGATCTGCGCGCTGGTCCGCGTCGCGTTCTCGCCCTCGTCCCACACGATCGGGAGCGCCTCGAGCGCGGTCTTCGCGTGCCACCACGTATCGGCGACGACGGCGACCGTCGTATCGTTGACCTTGACCGCGCGTTTCACGCCGGGCATCGACGCAATCTTCGTGTCATCGAAGCTCACGAGCTTGCCGCCGAATACCGGGCAATCCTTGATCGCCGCGTTCAGCATGCCGGGCAGCTTGACGTCGATGGCATAGACGAGACTGCCGTTCAACTTTTCCGCCGTATCGAGCCGCTTCATCGGCTTGCCGGCGACCTTCCACTCCTTCGGGTCCTTGAGCTTGATGCTCTTCGGGTCCGGCGGCGTCACCTTGGCCGCGGCCGCGGCGACTTTGCCATAGGTGGTCGTGCGTCCCGACGACGTGTGCGTGATGACGCCATTGGACACGGTGAGCTCGCTCGCCGGCACCTTCCATTGGTCGGCGGCCGCCTGCAACAGCATCACGCGCGCGGTGGCGCCGCCGCGGCGCACATAGTCCTCGGAAACGCGAATGCCGCGGCTGCCTCCGGTGCCGAATTCGCCCCATGCCCGCTTGCGCGCATGGCTCTCGCCCGGCGTGGGGAATTCGACGGCGACCTTGTTCCAATCGCATTCCAGCTCTTCGGTCACGAGTTGCGCGAGACCGGTGATCGTGCCCTGCCCCATTTCCGAGCGTGCGATGCGGATCACGCACGTTTCGTCAGGCCTGATGACGACCCACGCATTGACCTCCGTCGGTGCGCTCGCCGCCTCGGCGGCGTCGATGCCGAATGGGAGATGCAGGCCCAGCGCGAGCCCGCCACCTGCAGCCGCGGAGCTGACGATGAATTTGCGGCGGGAGAGATTCGTGGCCTTCCTGCGGATGATCTTGTTCATGGCGGATCTCCTCAGGCGGACTTCGCGCGGTTGGCGGTGCCCTTGGGCATGCTGGCGGCCAAATGGACGGCGGCGCGAATCCGTTGATACGTGCCGCAGCGGCAAATGTTGGTCATCGCCTCGTCGATCTGTGCATCGCTTGGGTCGGGATTCTTCGCCAGCAAGGCGGCCGCCGCCATGATCTGCCCCGACTGGCAATAGCCGCATTGCGGGACGTCGAGCGCCAGCCATGCCTTTTGCACCGGCGTCGAACTGGTCGGCGACAGGCCCTCGATCGTCACGATCCGGTCGCTTGCCTTGATCGCGCTGACCGGGAGCGAGCAGGAGCGCACGACCGCGCCGTTCAAATGAACGGAGCACGCACCACACTGGGCGACGCCGCACCCGTACTTGGTCCCGGTCAGGCCGACTTGCTCGCGGATGACCCATAGCAGCGGCGTCGTGCCCTCCACCTGTACGTCGCGGACCTTGCCATTGATATTGAGCTTTGCCACAGCGTCCTCCTTCGAGTTTCTTCGCGGCTTGCGTGCGTGGAGATTGGTGTTGGCGGGCCGGTGCGCCGAAGTGCGGCTCCGCAAACTTTCTGCAGTCTGTTAGCGTACTACGACCTGGCTCGACGGCCGCCTAAGGCCCAGTCGCGGCACGTCTATGGTAGACAGCCGCGGGGTCGCGTTATTCCATTTTGGCGCCGCGCTCCTCGAGCATCGCGCGCAGCACGGACCGATGGCAGCGGGACTCGTCGGCGCAATAACACCCAACCGAGAAATCGGTCTGATGCGACAGCGCGGCGAGCACGTCGAGCATCCGGCGATTGTCCGCAGCGTCCATCTCGCTCCGAAAACGCTTCAGGAAGCGCGTCCATTCGCGTTCGGTAGCCGCCGCGCGGCCCAGCGCAAGCGTCGTCGGGCTCGGCGAGAGATTGGGCAGCCAGACGTCGTACCAATCCTGCGACGCGTAGTCGCCCTTGGGAACGCCGCGCGGCGGCCGCCGGACCGTGCCGATGCGCAGGCCCTCGCCGGCGGTGCGGGGAGCGCCGAGGCGGACGACGCGAACGGTCATTGGAGTACCTTCGCGCTACGCGCTCCGGGATTCGTCCTTGGGGCGGCCCGGCGCGCTCATGCGCCGCGGTCAGCCACCGGCCGCGTTGCGCTTCGCCAGGAGCGCCCAGATGCCGGCGCCGGTCAACAGGCCCCCGCCGGCAAGGTTGAACCGGCGCCGCGCCTTGGGTGTCGAGAGCAGCCTGCGCGCCGCAGCGGCGAAGGTGGCGTAAAGCGCCGCGTTGATCGTCGCCAATACCACGAAGGTGATGGCGAGTATCCACAACTGCGTACCGATATCGGCCTCCGGGCGCAGGAATTGCGGGAGGAAGGCGATGAAGAAGATGATGCCCTTGGGATTCGTGGCCGTCACCGCGTACGTATTGAAAAACAGCCGGCACGTCGATGCAGGCGCTGCCGGTTGCGCGAGTGTTGTATTCGACGCGCCGGAACGAAGCATCCGCAAACCGAGAATGATGAGGTAGAGACCGCCTGCCCACTTGATGAGGTTGAACAGAAACGCCGACGTAGCCAGCAGCGCCCCCAGGCCCAGCAATGACAGCACGAGCGCCGTCGAGTCTCCCAGCGTGACGGCCGCGACCAGCGGCACGTTGGCGCGGCGCCCGTGGGCGAGCGAATAGCTGACCACCGTGAGAATGGTGGGACCTGGAATCACCAGCAGCACGGCGGACGCCGCCGCGAAAGCCAACCACGTTTCAAGTGACATCGTTGCTCCAAAGCGGCGCGGCGCGCGCGACTATCGATCGACTTCCGAATGGGAGGGTCATCCGATTGGCCTCGCTGTCGAGGACGGTGACCCGAAAGCCACGCGTGTCGATGGCGTCGGCTGCAGCACCTGCCTCCTACGGGACGCGGTTCCGCGGAGGCGCCGATGGGTCGGCGGGATTGCGCCGGGGATCGGCTGCGCCGCCGGAGAGCGGGCCGCTGATGATATGCGAGGAATCGAGAAATTCCGCTTCGCTTTCCGAAAGCGCGGGCGCCCGCGTTCGCGCGTCGGATCTCGATCCCCGCATGCGCATGACGCGCCACAGGACCAGCACTACGATCGCTGCAAGCACGACGCCAAGCACCGGCGCAATAATTCCTACTTCCACCCGATTCTTCCCAATGACGGCCAGCTCGTCCAACTGCCGGCGGCCGGCCTCGTTCCTGCCAATAGAGATTTACGCCGGTCGCCTGCGCGGACGGTATTTCTCGGCGCAAGCGATCACCTGTGCCGACGACGAAAACTCCAGGCACACCCGCGGATCCGCGCTTGAGGGCAGCCGGTCCGCGGCCATCGCTACGCCCCCCGTCTCCGGCGCCGCCGCTTTCACCGGCTCCGCAGGGGCCTTCTGCGACAGAATCGGCGCCTGCGCGGAAACGGCGTTGGCCAGGACCAACAGGAGAATCACGGCGAATCCGCTGCTTTTCATGGAGAGGTCCTCAAGTCCGCCGGAGATGCGATGTGCGCTCCGGCTTTGTATCGAGACGCCCTGGATAGTCGCGCGGTCGTCCCCGCCTGTCAATGCGGGCTCCGCCGCATTCTGCCCGGTGACGGCGGTCTACGCCTGCTTCGCGAACGCGATCCTGATGCCGATGTAGACCAGGACGCCACCAATACAGCGGTTGAGCCAGACGGCGAGCCGCGTGCGATCGAAACCGACGCTGATTCGCGCGGTTGACCAGGCCACCAACAGGTTCCACAGCGTTCCGTTCACATTGAAAATCGCGCCGAGCAAGAGAAACGCGAGCGGTTTGCTCGGCGCATCGACGTCGATGAATTGCGGCAGAAGTGCAAGAAAGAACAGCGCAACCTTGGGATTGAGCACGTTGGTCAGGAACCCCTGGATGAATATCGCGCGCAACGTGGCGGGCGCGAGTTTCGCCGATGCCTTCGCCTTGGGCGCGATACGCGACTTCCAGATCAGCGACAGACCGACATAGACGAGGTAGGCAGCACCGAGCAATTTCAGCACGGTGAATGCCGTTGCCGAAGCGGCGAGCAGCGCCGACAGGCCGAACGCCGCCGCCAGGATGTGAACGATGCATCCGGCGGCGATGCCGAGCGCCGCGGCGGCGCCCGCGCGCGCGCCTTGCGCGGAGCTGCGCGCCATGATGTACAGCATGTCCGGCCCCGGGGTGATGTTCAGCAACACCCCGGAGGCGACAAAAAGCAAAAGGTCGTGCGTGCCTAACATGAGATTCGGTGCCATCGGACACCGACGAGTCCGACCGAGGACGCCACGCTCCGACTACGCGGCGAGCTCTGCAAGGTCGGACTCGCACCATTGTTGTTCATCCGCCGGGACCAGCTCGAGCAGCTGCCGCGCACGGTCGCGCGCAGCGGTAAACGCTGCGACATTCCCGGCGGCACGCTGCGCGAGCGCGAGAACGGCGTACCCGAAGAACTGCTCGAACGCCGGCGCGTCGTTCGCGTTGCAAACCTCGATGCAACGCGTGGCACTTTCGACGGCGGGTCCGGGTTGAGCTGCCTGCAGCAAGGAACGCGCGAGCCGATATTCCGCGCGTTCCTCCTCGAGCCACGTCCCGGCCTGCTTCCAATACTTCAACCCGCCTTCGGCGGCGGCCACCATCCCCGCTGTTTCCGGGGCATCGCGATCCTTCTTCTGTTCCAGCGCCGATGCCAGATTGTTGCCCCCAACGGCGAGCGCTCGAATGGCCGGTGAGCCTGCGGGCAGACCTGAACGTCCTAACGCCAGCGCCTCGGAATAGGCGGCGATCGCCTGCTTGAACTGGTGGCGAGCCGCGAGCGCTGACGAAACGGTGGCCAGCACGGACACGCGATCATCGCAAGCGAGCGTGTCCAGGGCTTCCTGATCGCCGCTGGCATAGCGCAGCACCGCAACGCCACGGACCACCGCGCCGGTAACGGCGTCGCTGCCATCGAACGCGGGCAAGCCGCGCAGCGATTCCAGCGCGGCAACGCCCTGGTTCCACTGGCCGAGATGTTCGCCAAACACGTGCGTCAGCAATCGCGCGTACGGCGGAATCTGGGCCGCCGTCTCGATGATCTGCAACGAGCCGGTCAACCGGTCGGCCACTTCCTGCGGCCGGTCGCCATGGTCGCTCCACGCGGTTTCGATGAAGGTGTCGAAGGACATGATGAAGATGAATTGTACGAAAAGCCGATCACGGCCAAAAGCCTCGGCATTCCGAGGGACGATACAATCGTGCAAAGGCGCGGCACATTCCCGCCGTCTTGCCTGTCGCGATGCCGCTGCCGCTGTTCTCCCTGCCACCCCTCGACCAGAAGAGCTGGATCGCGCAACGTCTGGCGCGGCCCGCACCCGCGGACGCGCTGGGCATGAGCGACGGGTTCCGGTTGCCTGGCCGGGAAGGCAAGCCCACGCCCGCTGCGGTGCTGGTCCCGCTGGTCAACCGTCCCGACGGCCTCATGCTGCTGCTGACACAGCGCAGCGCGGACCTGCCCGATCATCCGGGCCAGATCAGCTTTCCCGGCGGCCGCGTGGAGCCCGACGACGCGTCGGATGCCGATGCGGCGCTGCGCGAAGCCACGGAGGAAGTGGGACTGCCCGCCGACCGCGTGGTCGTGCTCGGCGAGCTCGCGCCCTATGAAACGGTGACAGGCTACCGCGTGACGCCCATCGTCGGCTGGATCGAGCCGCCGTTCGCGCTGACCCCGGATCCGGTCGAGGTCGCCGACGTATTCGAGGTCCCCCTCGCATTCCTGCTCGAGCCGCAGAACCAGCAGCGGCACTTTCGCATGCTGGGCGAACGGCGCCGCGATTTCTGGGCCATCCCGTATGGCGAACGCTATATCTGGGGCGCGACGGCCGCGATGCTGATGATCCTCGACCGCACGTTGCGCGCCGACTAGCATGCCGCAACGCGACAGCGAGCCGGCGATCATCCTGGGCGGTGGCGGCGCCCGTGCCGCCTATCAGGTCGGGGCGTTGCGCGCGATTGCCGCCATCCTCGGGCGCCGCGGCCGCATTCCGTTTCCCGTGCTGTGCGGAACGTCGGCCGGCGCCATCAACGCCGCCGCGCTCGCGATCAACGCCGACAATTTCCGTCGCGGCGTCGCGCGTCTGCTTCGCTGGTGGCGGCGGGTGTCGGTCGCGGAAGTCTATCGCGCCGACTTCGCCGCGCTGTCGCGCCACAGCGCGCAATTCCTGGCCGGCTTCCTGATGGGAGCCCGTCCGCCTCCCGGTGTCGCGTCGTTGCTGGACAGCTCGCCGATGGCGCACATGCTCGATCGCCAGTTCGACTTCCGCCGGCTCGCCACGCACATTGCCAACGGCGACCTCCGTGCGCTCTCGATCAACGCAACGAGCTATTCGACCGGTCACGCCGTGTCGTTTTTCGAAGGGGACGCGTCGCTCGTCGCGTGGCACCGGACGCGCCGCCGTGGTCAGCCGGCACGCCTGTCGCGGGCGCACCTGCTCGCGTCGACTGCGATCCCGTTCATTTTTCCGGCCGGGAGAATCGACGACGACTACTTCATGGATGGCTCGGTGCGCCAGCTCTCGCCGTTGTCGGCGCCGCTCAATCTCGGCGCGCGCCGCATCCTGGTGCTGGCCGTGGGGCAGTTCAGCGGACAGCGTGCCGCCCCCGCTGCGGGTCCGGCCGCGTATCCGTCGTTTGCACAGGCGGCAGGCCATGCGCTGTCGACGATCTTTCTCGACAATCTCGCGGCGGATCTCGAGCGCATGACCCAGGTCAACCGGCTGGTGGACCTGATTCCTCCGCCACGATTGCGCGAGAGCGATATCCATGTCGGACACGTCGAGGCATTGGTCCTCGCGCCCTCGAAGGACCTGGGAGCATTGGCGCTGCAATTCGCGGATCGGCTGCCCAACGGGGTACGCGGGTTGCTGCGCGCGCTCGGCAGCACCCAGGGTACCGGTGCGAACCTTACGTCCTATCTGTTGTTCGATCGCGATTTCTGCCGGGCACTGATTGACCTGGGCTACACGGATACGATGGCGCGCCGTGCCGAAGTTGACGACTTTTTCGCCGGCGCGCCCAACGGGCAGCTATTGCGCCCGGACGATTACGTGTAGTGGCCTGTTCCGTAAGTTCCGAAGATAAAGGCGCGGACGAAATCGGATGTCAGGCAAGCCGCGAGGCCGACAGCGTAGCTTTGCTACGGTAAGGCCGAGCAACGCAGCATGGCGTCGATTTCGCCGCGAACTATCGAGTGAACTTGAGGAACAGGCCACTAGCTCATGCCGGCGGCAGATTGTTCACGAGGCAATCGATCGTGCCATCGTTGCCCGCGCCGAAGAACGCATTGAGGCTTTCCCGGTACTGCGCAACCGAGATGCGCCGGTAATAGACGCGCGACGTCTGATCGAGCCAGTAGTCGTACGAATCGCTGCCGACGCCGCCCATCAGCGGATTGGCGAGTTGATATTGGCCCAGCTGGATCGGCGCGCAGGTGCGCGACACGAGATTGACATAGCCGTCGAGTCCGGTCGCAGCGCGATTGTTGTTGGCATCGGGGGCGCAGCCGGCGGCGGCGAACGCGACGGCGATCAGCAACGGGCGGTAGCTTGGCATGGCGGATGCGGTAGAGATGGCGATTCCGCAGTGTGACATGGCGATGGCCTCGCCGGCCAGCGGCGGCGCGTGGCAGAATTCTCGCAGTCCCCTGCTCATCAGGCTCGCCATGCTGACTCAATCCGCGCCTCGTATTCGCCATTTCGACGGCTTGTCGCCGCACGGCTTTCACCGCGTCTGTTATTTCGAATGGGGCGATCCTTCCAATGCGCAGGTCGTGATCGGCGTCCATGGCCTCTCGCGGAATGGACGCGACTTCGACGTGCTCGGCGAAGCGCTCGCGCCGACTCATCGCGTCCTCGCCATCGACCTGCCGGGACGTGGCATCAGTCAGTGGCTCCCCGATCCCAACGATTACACGTTCCCGACCTATCTCGGCACGTTGACGGCGCTGATCGCGCGCAGCGGCGCCGATCGCGTGAGTTGGGTCGGCACGTCGCTCGGCGCGCTGCTCGGGATGATCATGGCGGCCCAACCCAATACGCCCGTCGCGCGCCTGGTGGTCAACGACGCGGGACCGCAAATCGAGCCGGCGGCACTGGCACGCATTCGCGATTACCTGGGGCTCGACCCGACCTTCGCATCGTTTGCCGAAGCGGACGCCTACATACGCAAGGTCTCGGCGCCCTTTGGCGCGCTCACGGATGCGCAATGGGACCATCTGACACGAACCAGTGTCGCGCAGCGTCCGGGGGGCCGCTTCGGCCTTACCTACGATCCAGGCATTGCGGTACCGTTTCGCAACACAGCCGCGCCTCCCGACTTGTGGGCGATATGGGACGCCATTCGTTGTCCGGTGCTGGTATTGCGAGGCGCCAATTCCGACCTCCTCTCGTCGGCTACCGCAAGCCAGATGGCGGCGCGCGGCCCCAAGCCGCAGATCATCGAAGTTCCCGGCGTCGGCCATGCGCCCATGCTCCTTTCACCCGACCAGTACGGTCCGGTCGTCGATTTTCTGCGCAGTTGAGGCTTGATTCCCAGTCGGCTCCTGGCAAGGATTGCCCGCGGTCGAGCGAGCGGGTGACCACCATCGCTTACAATCGGCTGTCATCTCGTTCGGGTACGTGAGGATTGCTCGTGTCCATGTCGATTGCCCTGTCGCTGCCTCCGGTCGAGGCTCATCCCGCCAATCCGCCGGAAATCCGGCCGGCCAAGGTGGGACTATGGCTCCAGGACATGGGCAAGCGCGATCCCGCCACCGCCGCACGCCTCATCGGCGACGCGCTGGCCGCGACCAACCGCGTCGCGATGAGCGATTCGAAGCGCCTCGATCTTGCCGAAAAGTATTGGGAGACGGCCAACGTTCTCTGGCCGCAGCTCGAAAAGCAGTTCGCGCGCGCCTCGCATCCGTTGAGCGGCGACGCGCTCGAAGCGGCGAAAGCGGCGCTGACGCTGGCAAGCGAGCTCGCGACTGCGTACAAGCATCTGCTCGGCAGCGAAGCGGACAAGCGGATTTCTCTGGGCGGACAGCGGCTCATGGTCGCCCTCGTCCACCGCTGCCTGCAATGCACGGCGCGCATTCTCGTCAACTGCTATCTGTCGTATGCGCCGGTGCCGCCGCGCACGTGGCACGACGCCCATCTCATCTACTCGTTCGCCCGCGCTCGCAACATCCACCTCGTGCCGATCGCACCCGATCAGCCCGAGGCGACGCCCGACCGGCTGACCATCCAGTCGTTGCTGCTCGCCCTTGCCAATCCGTACGGCTTTCTCCCCGGCCAATTGCCGGTCGTGCTGCGCTACGTGCAGGAATATGCGCACTGGGCCAAGCTGACCGACGTCGTGCCGGTGCACCGGATGGCCAAAGCAGTGGCGATCGTGCCTGTCGGCCATGACTTTCCACCGTTCTCGGCGAACAAGGGCGGCTCGATCGAAGGCAGCAAGCTCTTCCTCCTCACGTTCGATCTCGCGTTCCAGATCCAGGAGCAGCTGCGCGCGCTGGAAGCGGGCGGCGATGTGCCGACGGGCATCGGCCGCGATCCGAAGGCGCGCCTGCAATACGTCACGCTGCTCAAGCGGCTGCTGCGCCAGTGGGCGATTCCGCCGGCGCGGCAGTTCAACCGGTTGCCCTCGCGGGCCCGCGTCGTGACGTGCTCCGGGCTCGCCGGCGTCTGGCAATACAGTCCCGGCGCCCATGCGGGGGTCAACCGGCCGCCCTCCGGATTGCCCCCAATGGCCAATTGCCAGGTCATCAATCACACGCCGGCCGGCTACGCACTGCGCCAGACCGACAGCGTGCCCGCCGCGTTGCGCATCGGCGAACTCGTCGCGTTGCGCATCGAAGGCCGCAACAGTCTGCAGGTCGCGATGGTTCGCTGGTTTCGCAACACGTTGAAGGGCAGCGGCCTCGAATTCGGATGCGAGCTCCTGTCGGATAACCCCGAAGCCGCCGCCGCAGCGGCCGAGGGCGCGGCGCCGGGATCGCTGCAACCGGTGGTCGTGCTTCCCGAGGACGCCGGCAACGGCCCGGAGGTCGCCCCGCCGCAGGTCATCGTGCCGGCGGGCGTATTCCAGCTCGAGCAGGCGATCGCGTTGCGGCGGAACAAGGACGTGGGCTTTGCGGTGCTGACCAAGCTCGTCGAGCAAGGTCCCGGCTTCGAGCTCTACGAATTCGTCGCCGTCGGTTGAGCCGTCCGCGGTGCCACGCGCGCCTTCCGTCGTCGCCGCGGCGCGCCTCACCGTGGCGAGCCTGGTCGCACTCGCGCTGCTGGAATTCCTGTGGGAAGCCGTGCTGGCGCCCTTGCCCGGCGCGCGTTGGCTCGCGGTGAAAGCATTGCCGCTCGCCATGCTGGTGCCCGGCGTTGCGCGCGGGCGACGCCGCTCCCGTCAGTGGCTTGCGTTGTTGACCCCATGCTATTTCGGCGAAGCGCTGGTACGCGCATTGACGGAAACGGGACGCCACGGCGCCGTCGCGGCGATGGCGGCGGCAGTGGCGGCCACTACGTTCGTTGCGGTGCTCGTGTGGTTTCGCGCGGAGAAAAGCTGAAAAATCTCATAGGAGACGCCGAGACGCCGAGAACGGCATGAATCAGATTTTCCCGGTGTCCCGATGCCTCATCGTGAGATTTTGGGCGGCCCCAGCTCCGGCGCCTTGGCGTATCCCTGTCCGGAGAGGCCTTTCGGCATCGGGAACGTGACACTCTCGACCACGCCGGACGTTTCCGTGACGCTCTGCGCGCCCAGCTCTTTGAGCCGGTCGATCACTTGCTGCACCAGGACTTCCGGCGCCGATGCCCCGGCCGTCACACCAACGCGCCGCTTGCCCGCAATCCATTCGGGCTGCAGTTCCTCGGCGCGATCGACCATGTAAGCGGGGACGCCGCGAAGCGCCGCCACTTCGCGCAAGCGATTCGAATTGGAGCTGTTCGGGCTGCCGACCACGATGACGGCGTCGACCTTGTGCACCAGCGCCTTCACCGCATCCTGGCGATTTTGCGTCGCATAGCAGATGTCGTCGCGTTTCGGCCCGACGATTGCGGGAAACCGGGCTTTCAGCGCCGCGACGATCGCCGCCGCGTCGTCCATCGAGAGCGTCGTTTGCGTGACGTAGGCGAGCCGCAGCGGATCGCGGACCTCGAGGCGCGTCACTTCGTCGACCGAGTCGACCAGGTGAATGCCGCCTTCGATCTGCCCCATCGTGCCCTCGACTTCGGGATGACCGGCATGGCCGATCATCACGATGTCGCGCCCCTGCTCACGCATCTTCGCGACTTCGACGTGGACCTTGGTCACCAGCGGGCACGTCGCGTCGAACACGACGAGTCCACGGGCATCGGCCTCCGCGCGCACGGCCTTCGAAACGCCATGCGCGGAAAAAACCACGGTGGCCCCGGCGGGAATCTCGTCCAGCTCCTCGACGAACACCGCACCTTTCGCCTTGAGATCGTCGACGACAAACTTGTTGTGGACGACCTCGTGGCGCACGTAGATCGGCGCGCCGAACTGCTCGAGCGCCTGCTCGACGATGGCAATGGCGCGGTCGACCCCGGCACAGAATCCACGCGGATTGGCGAGATGGACGTCCATCAGCGAGGCTCGGTGGGCGCGGCCGGCCGGCGATGATCGGCGTGGTCGCGAAAGCTGTCGAAGATGAGCAGCGCCGCGCCGACGCTGATCGCGCTGTCGGCGACATTGAACGCCGGCCACGACCAGCTGCCGTAATGGAAGAGCAGAAAATCGGTCACGCGGCCGATCATGACACGGTCCCAGAGATTGCCGAGCGCGCCGCCGAGAATCAGCGCAAGTCCGGTACACAGCAGACGGCTGCCGCCGCGTTTCAGCATCCACACGAGGAACGCGCTCGCCACGATGGCAATCCCGCCGAACAGCCACCGCTGCCATCCATCGGCGCCGGCAAGGAAACTGAACGCCGCTCCGGTGTTATAGGCGAGCACGAGGCTGAAGAATGATGTCACCGGCAGCTCCTGTCCCTCGCGGAATAGCGCGACGATCCATGCCTTGGTCGCGAGGTCGAGCGCGATCACCGCGGCGGCCAGCAGCAGCCAGCGCCACCACGGACGCGGCGTCGGTGTGGCCAGCGTCAATTCAGCCGCCACGCGAATAGAACGACAGGCAAGCATTCATGAATCACCTACGCATAACGGCGAGGCTCGCCGTCACCGAATAGATTGGCCACGCAGCGCGAGCATAGCGTCGGATGCGCGCGATCGGCGCCGACATCCGCGCGCCAATGCCAGCAGCGCTCGCACTTGGCGTGCGGGCTCGGCGTGACGTTGATCGCAAGCTCCGCGCCGGGGACGACAGTCGCCACCGACGTGATCGTGACAAAACGCAAATCGTCACCCAGCGAAGCCAATGCAGCGTACTCGGGCTCGGGCGCACTGATCGCCACCTCCGCCTGCAGCGACGACCCGATGGTGCCGGCCTGCCGCACCGTTTCCAGTTCCTTGAGCACCACGGCGCGCACCGCCAGGATGCGCTCCCACTTTTCGATCAACGCAGGCTCGCCTGCCAACGACGGCAATGCGTCCTTCCACACGTGCGCGAAGATCGTCGGATCGTCCGGATGCAGGATCCGCCACGCCTCTTCGGCGGTGAACGACAGGATCGGCGCCATCAGCTTGAGCAGCGCATCGCGAATCAGCGCCAGCGCCGTTTGCGCCGAGCGCCGCGCTCGGCTGTCGGTGCCAGCCGTATAGAGGCGATCCTTCAACACGTCGAGATAGAATCCGCCGAGCTGTTCGGAGCAGTACGTCTGCAATCGTTGGACGACCAGGTGAAACTCGTAACGGTCGAAATCCGCTTCGACGGCGATGGCCAGCATCTGTGCCTGCGCGAGCGCGAAGCGGTCGATCTCGAACAATTCGGCGATGGGCACCGCGTCGCGCGCCGCATCGAAATCGGCGGTGTTCGCGAGCAGGAAGCGCAGCGTGTTGCGGATCCGGCGGTAGCCCTCCACCACGCGCTTCAGAATCTCGTCGGAGATCGACAGCTCGCCCGAGTAGTCGGTGGCCGCGACCCACAGCCGCAGGATTTCCGCGCCGAGCGTGTCGGCCACCTTTTGCGGCGAGACGACGTTGCCGGTCGACTTCGACATCTTCTTGCCTTCGGCGTCGACGGCAAAGCCATGCGTCAGGATCGCCTTGTACGGCGGCACGCCGTTGACCATGCTCGATTCGAGCAGCGACGAATGGAACCAGCCGCGATGTTGGTCCGAGCCTTCGAGATAGAGGTCGGCCGGGAAGCCCGTTTGCTGAGAATGCGAGCCCATGCGCGTCTTGCGGCCGTCCGGCCCGCCCAGCACGGTCTCGAACGTCGCGCCGGAATCGAACCACACGTCGAGCGTGTCGGTGAGCTTGCGATACTTGGCCGGATCGACGCCGAAGTCCTCGTGCGTCGCCTCGAACCACGATTCGATCCCGCCATGCTCGACTTTCGACGCGGCGAGCTCGAGCAGCGCCATCGTATCCGGATGCAGCGCGTCCGTTTCGCGGTCGACGAAAAACGGCAACGGGACGCCCCATTGACGCTGCCGCGACAGCGTCCAGTCCGGCCGATGTTCGATCATTCCGTACAGGCGCGCCTTGCCCCATTCCGGATAGAACGTGGTGGCTTCGATGCCGCGCAGCGCGGTCGTGCGCAGTGATTCAGCCGGCTTGTGGCCATGGTAGCCCGGCACGTCATCCATCCCGACGAACCACTGCGTCGTGGCGCGATAGATGATCGGCGTCTTGTGCCGCCAGCAGTGCATGTAGCTGTGCGTCAGTTTCTCGCTATGAAACAGCGCGCCGACCTCCCGCAGCTTGTCGACGATCAACGGATTCGCTTTCCAGATGGAAAGACCGCCGAAGAACGGCAGTGACTCCGCGTAACGGCCGTCGCCCTGCACCGGGTTCAGGATGTCGTCGTCTTTCATCCCGTAGCGGCGGCTCGACTGGAAGTCGTCCACGCCGTACGCGGGCGACGAATGCACGATGCCGGTCCCCTGTTCCAGCGTGACGAATTCGCCCAGATAGACCGGCGATGCGCGATCGTAGAACGGATGGCGAAAGCGGATATGTTCCAGCGCCGCGCCGGGGGCGGTCGCGAGGACCTTCCCTTCGAGCCCGTAACGTTTGAGGCACGCCGCCACGAGATCGCGCGCGATGACCAGGTGCCCGCGCGGTGTCGTCACCAGCGCGTAGCTTATTTCCGGATGCACATTGAGCGCCTGGTTGGCGGGAATCGTCCATGGCGTCGTGGTCCAGATGACCGCATAGACTTCGCCAGCCGGGAGCGACGGCAAACCGAACGCGGCGGCGAGCTTGCCCCGTTCCGTGGCGTCGAGCGGAAAGCCGACGTCGATCGCGGGATCGACGCGATCCTCGTATTCGACCTCCGCCTCGGCAAGCGCGCTCTGGCAATCGAAGCACCAGTTGACCGGCTTCAGGCCGCGATACACGTAGCCTTTCTCGAGCACCTTGCCGAGCGTGCGGATCTCGTCGGCCTCGTTCTTGTAGGCCATCGTCGTGTACGGATGGTCCCAGTCCCCAAGCACGCCGAGCCGCTTGAACTGCTCGCGCTGGTTGTCGATCTGCTCGGTGGCGTACGCGCGGGCAAGGCGCTGCGTCTCGGCGGCGGACAGGTTCTTGCCATAGGTCTTCTCGATCTGCACTTCGATCGGCATCCCATGGCAATCCCAGCCGGGCACGTACGGCGCGTCGAAGCCCGCGAGCCCTTTGCTCTTGACGATGATGTCCTTCAGGATCTTGTTGACGGCATGGCCGATGTGGATGTCGCCGTTCGCGTATGGCGGCCCGTCATGCAGGATGAAGCGCGGGCGCCCCTTCGCGGCGGCGCGAATCGTCTCGTACACCTTGCGCTGCTGCCAGTCACGGACCCAGCCCGGTTCCTTCCGCGCGAGATCGCCGCGCATCGGAAACGGTGTGTCGGTGAGATTGAGCGTCGTCTTGTAATCGGCTTTCGGATCGTCGGGCATCACAGTGCTTTCTTGGCGCGCCGGAACAGTTACGGGCGCGCGGTCGCGAAAAATTCGCGGGCTTGCGCCACGTCGGCGCGAATCTGATGCGTGAGCGCGTCGAGGTCGTCGTATTTTTCCTCGTCGCGCAGCTTGTGCAGGAACTCTACCGTGACCCGTCGCCCGTAGATCGTCTCGTCGAAGTCGAAGACGAACACTTCGAGCAGCGGCTTCGCATTCTCCTTGATCGTGGGCCGCACGCCGAGGCTCGCCACGCCGCTGTGCGCGCCGTTCCCGAGACCGTAGACGCGGACCGCGAAGATGCCGGACAGCGCCGGACGCTGCCGCAGCGCAATGTTGGCCGTCGGGAAGCCGAGATTGCGGCCGAGCTTGTCGCCGTGCGCCACGCGTCCGGACAGCGAATAGGGCCGGCCGAGGAGCGCTTCGGCGCGGGTGAGATCGCCGGCCGCCAGCGCCTCGCGGATTGCCGTCGACGATGCGCGTTCGCCGGACACGGCGATCGTGCGCATACCCTCGACGCTGAACGTCCTGGCATGCGCGCGCAGCACCGCGAGATCGCCGGCGCGTCCCTTGCCGAAGCGAAAATCGTCGCCGACCAGCACCCAGCGAACGTTCAGCTTTTTCACGAGCACGTCGTCGATGAACTCCACCGGCGTCAGCGAAGCAAGGCGCGCATCGAAACGGGCAACGATCGTGCTGGCGATGCCAAAGGCGCGAAAGACGTCGAGCTTCTGCCGCAGCGTGTTGAGCCTCGGCGGTGCTGCGTCGCGCGCAAAGAATTCGCGCGGGTGCGGATCGAACGTCAGCACCGCCGGCGGCAGGCGCAAATCCTCGGCGGCTTCGCAAAGCCGCGACAGCATGGCCTGGTGGCCGCGATGCACGCCGTCGAAATTGCCGATCGTCAGCGCGATCGGGTCATCGGCGCGGGCGGGAAGTCCCCGATAGATGCGCACGTTGTGTGGCCGCGCGAAAAGCACCGGTTGTGCACGCGCAGCATGTCAAGGCAAAGGCTTGAATTATATCGCATTTCAGGGCGCCCCGCGACCTTCGTCAAGGCGCGAACGCCCATTCACGCCACCCGTCCGCGACCAGCGGGTAGTACAGCCCAAGCCGGATCGGACGCGGATCGATCGCCCGCACGATGCGCGCGTAGCGTTCAAGTTGCGGACGGTAGCGCTCCTCTTCGCGCGCCAGGAACGCGGCGGTGTCGCCACCTTCGTGGCGGCCGGTCTTGAAGTCGACGATCCAGCGCATGCCGTCCACCACAAATGTGCGGTCCAGCGAAACGTGAACGATCGCATCCGCGTCGATGCCGGCCAAGGCTCGCTCGCTGGCGGCATCCTCGTGCGCAGGATCGAAGAGCCACTGCCCACGCGGATCTGCGATCACGCTGCGCAGCGCTTGCAGGACGTCGGCGCCGGCCTGCGCAAGTTGCGCGTCGTCCACCCCTTCGCTGCGCAGCTCGCTCCGGATCCCCGGCCCCAATGCCGCCACCCGCGCGTCATTCCACTGCGCGATGCCGTCCGCCGCGAACCGCATCAGCGCGCGATGGGTAACCGTCCCGATTGCCGAGGCGGTGGCATGCGCCCACTCGAACGCGACGGCGGATGACGGAAGCGCCGATAACGCGCCGTCAGGCATTTGGGTGGTCGCCGGCAACGCAGGGAGCGCGAATGCCTCCGGAACGCGACGCAAGCGCGGCGGCGCGAGCGTCGTGGCATTCGCCATCGAATGCGGCACGGTGTCCGGCCGGGGCAAGGGAATCTCCAGCGCACGCCACAGCTTGGCCAACGCGGAGCTCGACCGCGGTGGCTTCCACTCCCGAAGTCCCGCCATTGTCTCTTTGGCAATCTCGGCAGTCGCGACGAGGTGCAACCGCGTTCGTGCGCGGGTCGCCCCCACGTAGAGCAGCCGGCCGAGCTCGTGATCGGCTTCGGTCGCCGCCAGCAGGTCCAGATAGGCGTAGATCGGATCGTCATCGCCGCCGCGCGCCTTGATGGGTGCGAGCATCAGCCCCCGCGGCCGCGTGCGCCACCGCAGCAGGTCGTCGTCCCCGCGCGGCGGCGTGCGCGCGAGGCCGGGCAGGATGACCGTATCGAATTCGAGCCCCTTGGCGTGGTGCAGCGTCATCACCTGCACGTGCGCGGCGCTTCCCGCCTGCGGCGTGGGGTACATGGTGGCAAGCGCATCGATGAGCAGGTTCCAGTCGCGCACGTCGCCGCCGGTTTGCTGCGCGGCGAGATGGGCGAGGAATCGGGTCGCGGCATCGAGATCGATCGCTTCATCGACCGTCGCGGGACCGCCCAGCGCCAGCCAGGCGCCGCGGACGCACTCGCTGAACGGTACGCGTCCGCGTTCGTCAAAAGCAGGCAGCAATGCCCCGGCCACGCGGTCGAGGCGGATCCGGCCGTCATCGCTGATGTTTGCGATATCGTGCCGGCGGACCAGGAGGTCACGCAGCCCAAGCACCGCGTGCGGCGCCACGGCAAGCAGATCGGCAAGCACAAGGCCGCACCACGGTGCGCGCAGCACCGCAAGTGTCGCCAAACGATCGGCTGGCTGGAGCAGCGCGTGCGCGAGCGAGGCAATGTCCTGCATCGACTGCCGCGTGCCCAGCGAGTCGAGCTCGACGGCGGTGAAGGCAATATGCGCCGCCCGCAATGCAGGCAGGATCAAGTCGAGCGCCGAGCGCGCCCGGACGAGGATGGCGATCTCGGTGCTGCCTTCGGCCAGCGCCGCCTCCACGCGCTGGACTACGCGCTCGGCCTCGCCTTCGGGCGTGTCGACGAGATCGATGGTGGGAAGCGCCTCGCGGAGCGCCGCGCGGGTTGCGACCGCGGGCGCGAACGACACCGCCCCGCGCCACGGATTGCTGCGCGCCGCGAGCACCGCGGGGAATACGGCATTGACCCACTCCACGAGCTTCGCCTGCGACCGGAAATTGCGGCTGAGATCGATGAAGCGCACCGGAACGTTGCCGATGCGCGAGCTCGCCTGCGCGTCGAGGAAGAGGCGCACCTCCGCTTCGCGGAAGCGGTAGATCGATTGCATCGGGTCGCCGACGGCGAACAGCGTGCGGCCGTCGCCATTCGTCCAGCCGGCGGTGAGGCTTGCCAGCAGCTCGTATTGCGCATCCGACGTGTCCTGGAACTCGTCGAGCAGCAGATGCTCGTAGCGCGAATCCAGCCGCAACAGCAGGTCGGTCGGCGCGTCGGACGGGCCCAGCGCGCGCAACGCCGCCAGCGTCAACTCCACGAAATCGACGGCGCCTTCGGCGGCAAATACCAGCGTCAGTTCGGCCACCGCCTTCGGCAAGACTGCCAGCAGCGCGGCGACGATTGCCCAGCTTCCTTCGTCGTAGACCGAAGGCGGCAGGCTGCGCGCGATGTGCAGCGCGTCCGCCATCCCCTCCTCGGCGTCGAGAATGCGCAGCGCCTGCTCGACCTCGTCCTTGCGCGCGACGCGTTCGGCGGCGCCTGGCGCCGAACCTTTCGGTGGTATGCCGCCGCGCTTGTCGATCGACTGGCGGAACCGCGCCGCATCCTTCACGAGCAACCAATCAACCAGTGCGCGCCAATCGCCGTGATGCTGCCACCGCGCCGGCGGCAACCCGCCCGCGGCTGCGCAGCGCGCGAGCGCCGCGGCAAGCTCTTCGTCGCCGCCGTTGCGGCCGAGATTGGCGGACGCGTACTTCGCGCAGCGTACGAGCGTCGCGAGCACCCCGGACGGGAACAATGCGCGGACGCGATCGAGCTCACCATCGATCTCCTGCTGCAGCGCGTCCTCCAGTATTCGTCGCAGCGCGTCCGGCTGTGCAGCGACACCCACGCGGCGCAGCCATTGATCGCGTTTGCCGAGCATCGAGGCCAGCAGGGCGATCACGCGCTCGGCATCATTGTCGAGATGCGCAAGGAGCGCGCGCCAGTCGCTGTCGGCGGCGGGAGCGGCCTCGAGCGCTGCGCGGGCGGCTCCGCGATAAAGCGGCTCCGCATGCTCCTCGAACCGCGGGAGCGAGCCCAAACCTGTCGCGACAGGCGCCTGCCGCACGATGGAGGCGCAGAACGCATCGATCGTATAGATGGCGAGGCGCGCGGGGTGAGCCGCGAGCTGCCATCCCAGCGCCCGATCGCGCGCCAGTACGGCGGCGGCAAGCGCGCGCGTCTTCGCCGCATGGTCCGACGTCGAGCCCGGCTGCTCGCTCCCGGGCGACGCCGCGGCCGCGGCGCGCAGTGCGTCGATGATGCGCTCGCGCATCTCGGCCGCGGCCTTGCGCGTGAATGTCATCGCCAGCACGCGCTCCGGACGTTCGACAATGCCGAGCAACGCGAGATACCGCTGGATCAAGAGCTCGGTCTTGCCGGACCCGGCCGGCGCCTGGACGAGAAACGACTGCCCGACATCGAGCGCCAACGTGCGATGCGCAGTGTCGCGCGCGAGTTGATCGTCGAGATCAGTCATCGTCGGCGGCTATCGTGTGCAGACCTGCTTCTTCAATCCGGCACAGCGGTTGCAGTCCGCAGGTGCGGCAGGGAACTCCGTTGTCGCGAGGCGTGACCGTGGCCACGCCGTCGCGCAGCTCGATCGCAAGCGGGGTCAGCAGCACCTGCCACGCGTGCTCGACGCCCGTCCAGGTGCTCGGCGCGCCGAGTCTGGCAACCGCGGTCAGGTCCGGCCAGTCCTCCTTGTCCGCGACGATGCCGAGCGGACGAATCTCACCCACCTTGAGCTTCGCGTACGCGGCCGCGCGCAACGCCAGCGTCGGGGACGCGCTCTTGAACGCGAGTCCATACAAGCCAAGCTGCGGCGCGCGCGGCCGTTGCGCAAACCAGGCAGCAGGCGCGTCGACTGCGCCTGTCTTGTAATCGATGATGGCGTAACCACCGAGCTCCAGCGCATCGACCCGGTCGAGCTTCAGCGTCAGCGTCAATCCCGCAATTGCGAGCGGCAGCGACCATTCGACTTCGGTGACCACGAAGCCTGGCCGCGGCCGTTCGTACTTCTCGATCCAATGCACGGCAATGCCGGCAATCCGCGCCGTTTCCGCGGCCGCCAGCGCCGGCGGCAGCAGCCGCCACCGCGCCGCCGGGAAAATGGCCCGGGCGCTAGTTACTGCCTGATCGACATGCTGCCGCATCGCCTTGTCGTCGCATGCTTGCAGCGCGGCGTGCGAGCCGACGTCGCGCCAGAACGCGGCCATCACCGCGTGGACCAGCTGTCCGCGCTCCCGCGCGTTCAGCCCCTCCGCCGCTTGCGGCCATGGTTCGACGCGCATCCGATGCAGCGCCACGGCGCGAAACGGGCAATCGCTCTGCGCGGCGATGACGCTCGCGCCGCCGCGTGTCTTGCCGAGGGGCAATGCGGGAGCGCGCGCATCGGCGATCGACTCCAAAACGCGCGTTGCGGCGATGCGCTCTGCGCTGTCGGGGCCGCATGCGACTTCGTCGAGTGCCGGAGCGCGCGGGTCGATCAACGCCGACGGCGCGCACGGCTCCCCGTCGATCGTCGTGTGACAACTCAAGACGACGTACGGTGCGGACTGCGTGAAATGCGCCGTCAGCGCGCGGGCGTAGCCAAGCTCGCGCACCGGGCTGGATCGCGGAACGTTGCGGTCCCGTTGCCAACCGATGGGCAGGAACGGATTAGGCTGCGGCGCCGGCGGCCAGCGGTGTGCCGACAGCCCGGCCACCCACAACGCATCGAACGGCAGACCCGCGGCTTCGAGGATGCCCATGATCGAAATCGCCGCAGGCGGCGAGTCCGGCTGGAAAATGCTGCGGACGGCAAGGTTGCGCAGCGCCTGCAATGCGGTCGCCGCCGTCATCCGGGTATCGACGGTGCCGATGCGCGCGAATTCCTCGAGCAACCGCTCCCACGCGTTGCGGGCGGCGAATTCCGCGTGCGTCTCGTCATTGGCGTGGCCGCCCGGCCAGCCGCAATCTTCGAGCAAGCCGCGCCAATGCATCGCCCATTGCCGCGGCGATTGCGGCGCGGGCCGCAGCCGGCGATCGCGCGCCGCGCGCCAGCGGGCGGCAAGTCCCGCGTCAGCCCTGGCCAGGCTCGCCAGCGCGTCGTCCCAGCCGATCAACGTACGACCCTCGTCGAGCCATTCGCGCTCGCATTGCGCGCGCATATCCCACGGCCCCGGCAGGTACGGCGAGCGTAGCAGCGCCGCGGCGGCGGCGCGCGCCACGGGTCCCTGGGCGAGCGTCAGCAACGCGAGCGCCGCTGCGACCATCGGCGTCTGCGCGAGTGGAGTCCCCAGCGACAGATTGTAAGGACGCGGTGCTTCCGCATTGCCCGGCAGCTGCAGTCTCGGGCACAGGACGTCCTCCGCGAGCGCGCGGACCTCGTCGCGGCGCTGCGCGAGGTCTTCGATCGCGATGCCGATGCTGATCTCCGCGGCGGCATCCACCTGCGCGCGCGCCCACACCAGTGCCGCGCGTATTTCATCGCGAGGCGTGGCCGCGGCGAAACGCACGACCGACGCCGCTCCCGTCACCGAGGGCATCGGCTGGATCGACATTCCTGCCGCCGCCAGGCGATCGATCAGTCGCTGCTGTTGAGGCGAGAGCTCGATGAAGCCGGAGAGCACGACGGCCTGCTCGCGCCACGCCGGCACGGCGTGCGCCGCGTGCGCCAGGCGATCCGGCAACAGGGCTGGATCGATTGCATCGATGCGGTCGAGCTCGCGTTGATACTGCTCGGCCCACGCGGCAAACGTGGCCGGATCCGAATCGTCAGGCGCGCCCGGCGTGCCTCGCCAGGCACGCCAACTCTCGCCGCCGGCGCCCCACGCATGGACGAGCTCCCACGCATCGGCGGCAAGCGTTGCCGCCCCCTGCGGATCGAGCAATGGCGCGCGCGCACCCGTCTCCGCGGCGACCAGCCGATCCCACAGATACGCGGCCTCCACCGGCGCCAGCAATCGCAATGCGGGCGCGACCGCCTGCGCATCGCAGGCGTCGCGCCAGAGAGTGGTCAGCCAGGAATGCCAGGGCAGCGCGCGCGCCGCCGTCCAGGTTCGATGGCCGGCGCGCACCATCGCGGCGTCGTGCCGCGCGACCAACGTGCGCGCGAGGCGCTTGTTCGGCGTGACGATCGTGACGCCGGCGGCCAGTGCCGCGGCCAGGTCTGAAAAGGACATCGGGAATGACACATTGCGTCGCGCTGACGATCAGCACAACGACAGCCGCGTCCACTGTAGCAGGTTTCTCCGGCGTGCCTTCGCCGCGCGCAGCACGCCCAATCGAAACACGATCCGTTACGCGCAATCCCCTCGCCGCATCGCTGCGAATGTGCTAGTCGCCGCGCCGCGAGGATGCCACTGCGCCGCCGTCGGGCATGGATGCAAACAGCGATCCGCCAACCTGCCCGCTCGGCACCGCCGCCGGCCGGGGCACGAACGGCGACGCGCTGCCGATCGGCAGCAGCGGTCCGGCGCTCAAGGAATCCGGGACGCGCGGTTCGACGCGGCGGTTCGCCGCCTTCCATTCGCCGCACCAGTCGTCATCGCGCACATGCGGCCAGACGCCTTCGATCATGTAGGATTTTTGATTGATGGGATGCAGCATCGGCGACGAGCGCCGGCATTGTCCCCATTGCACGCCGCGCGAATCGGTCTGCTTGCCCGTCTGGCGATCATAGTATTGGCAACCGGTGCACTTCTCCACGTCGTTTTCTCCGTTGTTGGAACAAGTTGCTACGAAGTCGCGGACTGCAACGCATCATCCCTTGCAAGTTCTTTGCCAGCGCGATGTCCGGCGTGGATTACTTGCCGTGAAGGCGCTGACGGTCATTGGACATACACGCGGCCAGCCTGTCGATCGGCCGTACGGATGACCAGCGGCTGCGCATCAATGAACGACGAAGGGAACGAAATCGGCGGCGGGTGCGGCCGCGGGCCGCGATCTGCGCGCAATGGTGCGCACGGCGCGGTTTCGATTACGCATCGAGGGCCGGCGTCCCGCGCCACGTTCGCCCGCCGTCAACGCGCGTGACGCGGATCGGCGGGTCGTGGTGCGGCGGGTCTGGACGGTACCGGCCGTACGTGAGTGAGTGCGTGTGGGCATTCTGTGTTGGGATACGGCCGCCGACCGCATCGCTGTTTGCAGTCTGGAAAAAAAACTTTCCCGGCGGCCGTAACCTGGAATCGAGCCCGCCGCGGTCAGGCGGCGAGGGACGTGAACACGGAGCGCAGCGCGAATGGCACATCCTGCACGTACCGCGTGCCGGCGATCGGTTGCACGTCGAGCGTCGACTTGAGTTCTGCATCCGCCTCCGCTGCCTCCAGCGCGAGTTGCGCGTCGTAGCTGCGGCGGCGATCGGGAGTGGAGAGCACGTCGTATGCGGCGTGAATCATCCGAATGAGGCCGGACAAGTCCTGATCGGCATCACCGGCGCCATACTGGAAGCGCTCCAGCACGGCGGCGTACGCCGCCTCGATCCGTGCGGGGCTCGCGCCCGGCGCCAGGTCGAGGTAATCGTAGTGTGTGTAAGTCACCGGACTTCTCCTGTCTTAAGCGGGACGTGACCCCCGATGCACGACTAAAAGCAGCAACCGTGCCAAGCTCCGGAAAGCAGTCACAACCCGTTGAAAAACAGGAAGAAGACGTTACTTGTGGCGGACAAATATCGCGGCTGGCGCATGATGATTGGCTCGCGATCTCACGCTCCGTCCGAATCACAACATCGCCAGCGGGCGCGCGCGTTGCGGTGGCGGAAATGTGGCGTCGACCGCGGCGAGAGCCGCGGGTGGCAGACGAACGTCGGCGGCGGCGCGACACTCGGCGACGTGCGACACGCTCGACGATTGCGGTATCGCGATGACCTCGCGTTGCGCGAGCAGCCAGGCGAGTGCAAGTTGCGCCGGAGTCAACTTGTACGACGCGGCAAGAGTTGCCAATTTTCGGCGCGTCAACAGCGCGCCCTGACCGAGCGGCGAATACGCAATGATGCGTATGCCATGCTGATGGCATAGCGCGCGCAGTCGCCACTCGATACCGCGTTCGCCGAGGTTGTAGAGCACCTGATTGGCAGCACACCGTGCGCCGTCGGGAAGCGCCAGCAATTCCTCGATGTCGTCGACATCGAAATTCGAAACGCCCCAACGAACGATCTTGCCCGCACGCCGCAGGCGCTCGAATGCGCTCACCGTTTCCGCGAGCGGAGTCCGTCCGCGCCAATGCAGCAGATACAGATCGAGACGATCGGTCGCGAGCCGCGCAAGACTGCGCTCGCACGCGGCGATGGTGGCTTTCGCACTCGCGTTGTGCGGATAGACCTTGCTGATCAGAAAGACCTCGTCACGACGGCCCGCGATTGCACGCGCGACGATCTTCTCGGCGCCGCCATCGGCGTACATTTCCGCAGTGTCGATCAACGTCATGCCGAGATCGAGACCCGCTCGCAATGCGGCGATCTCGCGCGCTGCGTTGCCCGCGCGCTCCCCCATCGTCCAGGTGCCCAGCCCCAGCACGGGGACTCGTTGGCCGTCGGCGAAGGCCACTGTCGCGAGGGTGCGCGATCCGCTCATGGCGGAAAGGATAAGCGCTCGCCGCGGTCGCGCACAGTTCCAGTAGAATTGCCGTGCCTTCATGCCGCTCGATCCGCCTGACCTCTCTGGCAAGCACGTCGTGCGTGGCGCCTGCCCGCACGATTGTCCCGACACGTGCGCGCTGTTGACGACCGTGGAGAATGGCCGTGCGATCGCCATTCGCGGCGCGCCTGACCATCCGGCCACAGGCGGCGTGCTGTGCACCAAGGTCGCCCGCTATCTCGAGCGCACGTACTCGGACCAGCGCGTGCTGTATCCGCAACGGCGCATCGGCCGCAAAGGCGAAGGCCGGTTCGAGCGCATTTCCTGGGACGAGGCGCTGGACACGATCGCCACCCGGTTCAGCGCCATCGCCGCGTCGGCCGCCGGTCCGCAGGCGATCCTTCCTTACAGCTACGCGGGGACGATGGGTCTGCTGCAATACGCATCGATGGATCGCCGCTTCTTTCACCGCCTCGGCGCGTCGCTGCTCGATCGCACGATCTGCGCGTCGGCCGGCAAGGCCGGCTGGGCGGCGGCCATCGGCGCCTCGGTGGGAATGGACGTCGAGCAATACGAGAACAGCCGGTTGATCGTGATCTGGGGAAGCAATCCAATCACATCCAATGTCCATTTCTGGATGCGCGCGCAGGAAGCGAAGCGGCGCGGCGCGAAGCTGATCGCGATCGATCCTTACCGTAGCGCCACCGCCGAAAAATGCCACGAGCACATCGCGCTGCTGCCCGGCACCGACGGCGCGCTTGCGCTTGGCCTCATGCACGTGCTGATCGCCGACGGCCTCATCGACCACGATTACGTCGACCGTTACACGATTGGCTTCGCCGAGCTCGCGCAGCGGGCCGCCGCGTGGACGCCGGAGCGAACGGCGCAAACATGCGGGATCAGTGCCGGCGAAGTCAGCGGCCTGGCGCGCGCGTATGGCACGACGAAACCCGCGGCCATCCGCGTCAACTACGGGATGCAGCGCGTGGCGGGCGGCGGCAATGCGGTACGCGCCATTGCCTGTCTCCCCGCGTTGGTCGGCGCTTGGCGCGATCCCGCCGGCGGTGCGCTGCTGTCGTCGTCGGGCACCTACCCGATCGATACGCACGCGCTGGAGCGGCCCGACCTGATGCAGGGCCGGCCGCGCACGATCAACATGACGGCGATCGGCGATGCGCTCCTCACCGCCGACCCGCCGGTGAATGCCATCTATGTCTACAACTCGAACCCGGTGGCCGTGGCGCCGGACTCGGGGAAAGTGCGCGCGGGATTCGCGCGCGAGGATTTGTTCTGCGTCGTGCACGAGATCTTTCCGACCGATACCGCCGACTTCGCCGACATCCTGCTGCCCGCGACGACGCAGCTCGAGCAGTTCGACGTCCACAATTCCTATGGGCATCTCTACGCGCTGGCGAACAATCCCGCGATTGCGCCGCTGGGCGAAGCGCTGCCCAATACCGAGGTCTTTCGCCGGCTTGCCGCGCATATGGGCTTCACCGAAGACTGTTTCCAGGACTCCGACGAGGACATGGCGCGTCACGCGTGGAAACGCACGGATCCAAGGGCGCGCGATCTCGACTGGGACGTATTGAAGCGCGACGGATGGCAACGCCTGAACGTCCCCGCGGCCTACGCGCCGTTCGCCGAAGGCAACTTTCCGACGCCATCGGGCAAGTGCGAATTCATGAGCGCGACGATCAAAGCGCAGGGCGGGGACCCGCTTCCCGACTACATCGCACCGCGCGAATCGCAGGCGTCGAACCCCGGGCTCGCACGACGTTATCCGCTTGCGTTCATCTCGCCGCCGGCGCGCAACTTCCTCAACTCGTCGTTCGCCAACCTGCCCGCTTTTGTCGCCGAGGAGCGCACGCCGATGCTCGATCTCAACCATGCCGATGCCGCCGCGCGCGGCATCGTGGATGGCGATTGCGTCCGCATCTTCAACGACCGCGGCAGCTTTACCGCGACGGCTCGCGTCGGCGACAAGGCGCGTCCCGGCGTTGCGGTGGCGCCGTCGATCTGGTGGCAGAAGTTATCGCCGGACGGCTGCAACGCGAACGCCGTGACGTCGCAGGCGCTCACCGATCTCGGCCGCGCCGCGACGTTCTACGATTGCCTGGTCGAGGTCGCGCGTGCGTGACGCTGCAACTTGAACCGCTACAGCTTGCGGACGAGCCCCACCATTACGCCGAAAATCTCGAGCGCCCCTTCGGGCCGGATCACCGGGTAGGCTTTGTTCTCGGCTTTGAGGACAAAGCGGCCGGCCTCGAGATCGAGCCGCTTCAAGGTGAACTGGTTGTCGACAATCGCGATGACGATATCGCCCCGCTGGGCGGACGGGCGCTTTTCGACCACCACGAGATCGCCTTCGAAAATCCCGGCATCGATCATCGAGTCACCCTTGACCCGGATCAGCACCGTGGATGACGGACGCTCGATCAGGTAATCGTCGATCGTCAGCGCATCGGCTTCGCCATCGTCCACCGCATCGGGCAGGCCCGCCCGCACCGGCGTTTCCGCCAGCGGCCGTGCAAAAAAGCGGCGCGTCGGCGCCAGACGGCGATCCGGCGTCGATTCCAGGTATCCGGCGAGCTTCAGCCGCGCAACGAGCGCGGCTACCGAGGACTTGGATTTCAATCCGAGCAGGTTCCCGATCGACGCGTAGGATGGCAGGGCGCGATGCTTCGCGTAGTAATCCTGGAGCGATGTCAGGTAGGAACGATCGTTCGACATACGCGTAGAATAGCGAACGAACGTTCGCCGGTCAACCCCTTCGTCCATGCAGCTCTTTGCGCCATCGTTGGCCTTTGTCGACCTCGAAACCACCGGGACCCGCGCGGCGGCCGACCGCATCACCGAAGTAGGCATCGTCCGCGTCGATGCCGATGCGCGCGGAGGACCGCCGCGCGTCTACGAATGGAGCTCGCTCGTCGATCCGGAAGTGCCGATCCCCGCGGTCATCCAGGCGCTGACCGGAATCACCGACGCGATGGTGGCGGGCGCGCCGACATTCTCCGCGATCGCCGCCGACATCGAAGAGCGCCTGGCCGACTGCGTGTTCGTCGCTCACAACGCACGCTTCGACCACGGCTTCCTCAAACATTCGTTCGCGCGCATCGGCCGGCCGTTCTCGGCACGCCCGCTGTGCACGGTTCGCCTGTCGCGCCGGTTGTTTCCCGACGTGCAGGGACATGGTCTCGACGCAGTCGCCGCCCGGCACGGACTGACGATCGCCGGTCGCCATCGCGCGCTGGGGGACGCGCGCGCGCTCTGGGCATTTGTGGAAGCGCTCTATCGCGAGGTTCCCGCCGAATCCATCGCCGAGGCAGTCAAGCGGATCCTTCGAATTCCGAGCCTGCCGCCGCAGCTTCCGCCGGACGCGCTCGATCGCTTGCCCGAAGCGCCCGGCGTCTATTTTTTCTTCGGCGATAATGCGCTGCCAATCTATATCGGCAAAGCTCGCAACCTTCGCGAGCGCGTTGCCGCACATTTCTCCAGCGACTGGCGCAGCGAAACCGACTTGCGGCTGTCACAGGAAATCCGGCGAATCGAGTTCGAGGAAACGGCCGGCGAATTCGGCGCGCTGCTGCGCGAGGCGACGCTGGTCAAGTCGCTATTACCGGCACACAACCGGGCGCTGCGTCGCAAGGAGGAAGCTGGCGTGCTCATGATGGCCGACAACGGGGCGCCCCGCTTTCTTCCGGCGAACGCCATCGATGCTGCCGACCTCGCATCGACGTATGGTCCGTTCGCGTCGAGGCGAAGCGCCCGGGAAACGCTGCGCGCCATCGCGGCCGAGCGCAGGTTGTGCTGGCGCCGGCTTGGGCTGGAAAAGCGCGTGGATGGCCCGTGTTTCCAACGGCAGCTCAAACGCTGCGCCGGCGCGTGCGTGGGAGCAGAAGCCTTCGCGGATCACGACGAGCGCACGATCGCGGCGCTCGCGCCGTTCGCCATTCCCCAATGGCCATCGGCGGGACCGGCGGTCGTCGTCGAACAGAACGCCGCGTCCCAGCGTACGGATATGCATGTGCTCCGGCATTGGTGCTGGCTCGGCACGGCGCGCGACGACGCTGAGCTTGCCGAGTTGCTCGACGCTCCGCCGCGTCCCCGGTTCGACATCGACGTCGCGCGCTTGCTGCTGAAACGCTGGAGCCGTCGATCGCTTGCGCTGGTCGACGTGACGCGAGAGCCACGCTAGCCCGTCGACTTGACCGTCAGGTTGTCGACGACGGACTGCACGCCACTCACGCTTTGTGCGATCTGTGTCGCACGTTCCTTCTGCACCGGCGAATCGACGGCGCCCGCCAGCGTGACCACGCCGTTCTTGGTGCTGACCTGGATTTCCAGCGGCTTCAACGCCGGATCGGTCATCAACGCGCCCTTCACCTTGACGGTCACCGTGCCATCGTCGCTCGCCGCCGCGGCCCTGGCCGCCGCGTTGTCCGCCGCCACGGACATCTGGTCGGTGGTCCGGTCCATTTTCTCGCTGACGCTTCCAGTCGAACTCCGATCGCTGCAGCCCGCGCCGAAAAGCGCGCCGGCAAGCGCAGCAGCCATCAGGGTCACCGAGCTTCGCTTATCCATGACGTCTCCTCGTCAACGTGCACTGGCACGTCGAGGGTCACACGGGCGGCACGAGGCGCGACGAGGGGAATCCTCGCCGCGCTCATCCAAACCCCGCCGCGCCGTCAATTCAACATCGATATTGCGCGGCTGTACCGTGGTGCTGCTACCCCTGTGTCTTGACCGTCAGGTTGTTGTTGACCGACTGGACGCCGTTGACGCTCTGGGCGACTTGTTGCGCGCGGTCCTTCAGCGCCGGCGTGTCGACGGTACCTGCCAGCGTGACGACGCCGTTCTTGGTGTCGACGTCGATCTGCAGCGTTTTCAGACCCGGCTCGGCCAATACGGCGGTCTTCACCTTGGTGGTGATCGTCGCATCGTCGATTGCCGCGGCGGCCTTCGCCGTCGCGTTATCCGTCGCGGTCGCCATCTTGTTGGCGGTCCGGTCTACCTTCTGGCCCACAGTGTCGGTGGAATTCCGGTCGCTGCAGCCCGCGCCGAAAAGCGCGACGCCGGCGAGCGCGGCCGCCAGTACTGTCATTGAAAATTGCTTCTGCATGATGTCTCCTTTCGGTTGGAGGGGTCGGCGAATCCGGCCACCGTAACGACGTGGCTCGCGATAACCTGCCGATCTCAATGATCACCGCATACGCTGGCCATCGAAATCGGACGCGCGCCTCACGGCGTGTAGGTATTTGCGAAGAGTGTTTGTAGGATCGGCGCGCGTTGCCAAGACATTCACAAGGGACGATCCGGCGCGGCAAGGCGGGGTATCCTCGCAGGCATGAAATGGCGCGGTGCAACGCCTCGGATCTGGCTGACACTGGCGAGCCTCGTGCTGCTCGCGCCGACTGCCCTCGGCGTGCCGCTGGGCTATCGCTATATCGGCAGCCGCCTCGTCTCCGAGGGCCGCGTCGTGTTCTGGTATTGGAACGTCGATTACGTCGAGATCGGGCCTTACGACGTAAGCTTCGTCGCACGCATGCATGCCCGCGCCGTCGAAGTCAACCAGGAACGCCCATACGTCGCGGTGATCCGCTGCGATTCGCGGACGTACCGGGAATTCGGCTCGCTGCATCCTTACGTGGCGATCGATGAAGGCGAACCTGTTTACGCCGTGTGGCGCGCCGGGTGCGACGCGGGCAAAGCGGTTTCGCTGGCAGGCCGCTACGCGCGCCTGAACGCGACGGCGACGGTGACTGCCGACGAGCCGGCCCGCCCGCCATCCGCTGCGACAGCTCCAAGCGTCGCGGACAATGTGGCGCGCCCTTCGCCCATGGCCAACGCCGCGCCCTCAGCCGCCGCAGCGCCTACGAAACCAGCCGCCGTCCCGCCAGCAAATGTGCCTGCATCAGGCGAGGCGGGCGACGAGCGACGCGCCGATCGCTGCCTGCGGTTCGCCGAAGGGAAGTCCTCGCAATTCGGCGACGCAACGCTGACCAACACCTGCAGCTTCGCCATCGAAGTCGCCCTTTGTTACAAGGGCGGCGGCGGAGGTGTTTACGATTGTCCCTCGCGCCCGAAGGGCATGCGGATGGACAGCGTGTCGCCAGGCGCCACGCGCAACCTGCCCGAGTATCGTCGCGACCGGCACAAGGGAATCGCGTCGGTCGCCTGCAAAGGGACGCTGGGTACGGTGATACCGCTGCTCAATGGGGAAGGCGGCAAGACGGGATGCTACTAGACGGCGCCGTGCATCCAGCGCGGTGCGAGCGCCTCAGCACGGTCGCACGATCATTGGCGCGATCTGTGCGACCCCGTCGCGACCTCAACCGACGTTCGAGGAAACCACGGGCAGGGCTGCCACGTCGACCAGCCCGTGCTGGCTCGAGAAGCTCAGCGTGCCGCCCACCGACTGCTGCTGCGAAAACCCGGTGATCCGGTGGTCGAGCGTGTCGTAAACGGTAATCGTGCCGTGCACGTCGATCGCGAGCCGTCGCGCTTCCGCGAAATACGCGTAACGGGCGCCGTCCTGTGTGCCGGCGCTGTCCGGCGACCCCAGATCCGCTGGCCACCATCGGCTTGCGGTCCGCGGCGTCGCTGGCACCAAGACGCTCGCGGGCCTCGAGCCGTCAACGGACCGCGGCGCGGGTGGGCTCGTCTGCATGCGCGTCGCGTCCTGCGGGCCGCTCTGACGCTGCGACTGGAACGTGCCGCTGCTTACCAGGTCGGGTTCGTTTTTCACCACTTTCGACAGGTCCGAGCACAACGCATCGATCCTGGCCTTCAGGCGATCGTTGAACATGTCCGACACCATCGTCATGCCGCCCCGCATCCACTGCCCGGGACCCGCGAATTCGGGATCGTTGAATTGGGCCATGGTGCCATTGCCCTTGACCAGCGCATCGAACATGGCGAGCGTTGCGGGCACACTGAACCCGTGGCGCCGCGCGATCTCGCTGATGAGTCGTTGGCCTGCGGAAGACAGTCGTCGCATGGAAAAGCGTCCTGGATTGCGATCGCGCCGTTCTGACGTCCCGCCATCGTAACTCGTGCGCGTTGCCACCCGCGCTAAAGACCCAGTGCCGCGATGGCGCCCCATCAGATGCCGCCGGTAGTCCCCCCGCGATTCAACGCGTTCTGTGCGCGCAGGCTGCGCTCGAGCAACCGCGGCACTTGCATGCGCTCGGCCCACGACGAGAATGCTTTCGTGGTGCCGCGCCATTCCAGTTCCTTCACATCCTGGAACAGCGGTGCGTCGGTCCGCAGCGTGGCGAGCTTCTTGAAAAGCAGCGCAAGGTCGCGGCGCTCGCCCAGCACCGAGGGCGGAAAGTCTTCGATCGGGCCGTGCCGGTTCAACAGCCGCGCCGCGGTGACCTGCCCGATCCCCGGAATGCCTGGATATCCGTCTGCGGCATCGCCGACCAGTGCAAGAAAATCGGGAATCAGGATCGGCTCGACGCCGAACTTCGCGCGAACGCCGGCCGCATCGCGGATCTGCTTGCCTTTGCGGTCGACCTGCACCACGCGATCGCCGCGGACGCACTGCGCGAGATCCTTGTCGGGCGTCCAGATGCAGACCTTGTCCACGCGCTTGTCCGCCGCAGCGATCCGCGCGGCGGAGGCGAGCGCATCGTCGGCCTCGAGCTCGATCATCGGCCATACGGCCAAGCCCATGGCTTTGATCGCCGCTTCCAACGGGTGAAATTGCGCGAGAAGCGCGCGCTCGATGCCGTCGCCTGTCTTGTAGCCTGACCAAAGGCCGTTGCGAAACGACTCGATGACGTGGTCGGTGGCAACACCGACGTGGGTGGCGCCCTTCTCGATCATTTGCAACAAGGTCTGCAGCACGCCGATCACGGCGCCGAACGGCGGGTCCTGTCCTTTGTGGAACCGGCGCAGGCCGTAAAAGTGGCGGAAAAGCTCGTAGGTGCCGTCTACGACGTGGACGATCATGCGCGATTATGCCGTGCATGCGATCTGCGGCTACAGCATGCCGGCACAGGATAGGCAAGTTGCCCCAGGCTCGCCTGGCAGCGCGGCTTTTCGTCGGCGAGCGTTGTCCCGATCGCAGCGTGATCGCGTGGCTTCACTGCAGGCGCCGCGCCAGCGGCTGGTTCAACAGCGGGATCAGGTCGCCCGGTCGGAGGGCGCTCGAAGCGCGTAGCTGGCTAGCCCTTTATCCGCCGTGGGTCGTTGCCGTGGCTATCCTTCGCCTCGATACGCCCTGCTCCGTCTCGGATGACGAGCTCCGTCTGCTTGTTCTCGGCGAGCTCGCGCGCCCGGGTCACCGCGTCCGACTTGCGGTCATGGAGCGAATCCGCGCGATGGGTTCCATCGGTCTGCACCGCCCAGCGACCGTCCGCTCTGGGCTCGACTGAAACCTGCGGCCTGCGTGCCATGGTCCGTCCTCCTGTCAAAAAATTGGTGGCGTGCCGATTGTTGGCTGGGGCTCATTCGCCTCGTCGGGCAGCCATGACCCCGCGGCTGCATATGCGTCCACGCTGGTCTCCCCCGCATAGCTGGCGTGCCGGTGCGACACCCCTGAGAGCTGGAGCGCGTACTCGTACAACTCCTTGCGCAACACTGTCCGTACGGAGTCCACCTTGGCCGCGCCCGAGCTGCCAATAGCGGCACCCGCGGCAGACTCGATCTCGTCAAAGCAGCGCGCGAGCGCGGCGTTAGCGATTTGCTCGGGCATCACACCGATCGGCAACAGAGCGTCGGTCATCGCGGCATGGACACAGCGCATCGCCGTTTCCATGGCGTCGCGATAGGCAACCAGTGTCTGCGCATACGAGGGGATGGCAACGAGCAGCAGCGCACCAAGGGCGAGTGACACCAACGGGCGGCGTGGCCCCTTGGTGGTATTGCGTCGTTGCCAAAGCATTCCGACCCTCCGGTCAGCGCAGATCGCGCGTACGAGAGGATCGAGCCAGGCGGCAGGCGCGCGAATCAGGAAATGGAGGATTTCGGTGTAAGCCCAGGCCTACCTTCTGCGCTTACATCCGTTTGCAACAGCCCACGCAGGCGGCTGCGACCGTGCCGGTCTTCAGATCCACCGCGCAGCCAAAATGTCGCCGGCACGATCCGCAACCGCCATGATCGTGCCGACCGGATGCGCGGCCACGCAGGTCGGGAGCAGCGAAGCGTCGACGACGGCCACGTTCTTCGTCCCGCGCAGGATCAGCGTGGCGGGATCCACACCGCCGGGGCCGTCGGTCAGCACCACGGTCCCGCCCCAGTGGTTGGTGACCAGCCGATTGAAATGGACATCGTCGACCGGCGACGGGCCCGTGAGGTATTCGCGGATGTCGGCAAGCACGTTCGGGCGCAGATGCGGATGGCTCGCGCTGCCGGGGCCGAACACGATCTTCAGCGCCGGATTCCTGGCGAACAACTGGATGAGGTCGAACAGCGCTTGCGTCATCAGCGCAGTGTCGTCCGCACCGTCCGCAGTGTTGGGCAGGTAAATCTGCGGGGAGGTCACGTTGCCCTTGGCGTCGAGGGCGATCACGCCGCGCGCCTTCGGGTCCAGCAGCATCACGAACGCCGAAAACGTGCGCGGTCCCCAGTACGGTCCCCCCGGCGTCCCCGCGCCGTTGGGATTGATGAAGACCTCGACATTGGGAGTGTCGCTGCCGGAGCGATAGTTGAGGATCGATACGGGCTGGTATTGCGCGTAAGGTCCGCTGCCATTGGCAAGGTACCGTTGCAGGTCGGCCGCATTGCCGCTGTAGTCGCCGTAGTTGTAGGCGGTGTACGGCACGGGTCCGTCGTAGCTGTACGTCACCATCGCGATGACGTGATCGAAGACGCCCACCCCGAGGCGCGAGTTGTCGATCGCGAAGGGCGGACGCGACTGTCCCGGGAAGATTTCGGCTTCGCGCCCGCGCGGACCCACGCCACTCAACAGCAGCAGCCGTGGCGTCACGAGCGCGCCGGCCGCCATCACCAGCGCGCCGCCGCTGCCCAGTCGCGCGGTCCCTGGTGTTCCCGGCTGCGTCTGGTCGATGCCTTCGCGCTTGGTGTAATGGACGGCGATCGCGGTGCCGGACGCATCGAACTCGATGCGATCCGCCTTTGCATACAGCAGCATCTCGAGGCCGGGCTCCGGGACGCCGGCAGGCGCGATCGTGAGGAAATAGCCGGTGAGGGGTCCGGCTCGCCGGCCGTCCTTCGCCGCAACATACGGGCGGCTGTACGCGCCGGTCGCCGCGAACGGGCGGCTGGTGTCGGCCTCGATCCAGCCGGCGCTTGCATACAGCGGATGAACGATCGATTCGGGACCGCTGTTCTGCGGCACGCCGTCGGTCGAAGGCGTATTGGTCACGGGAACTCGGGCGCGCACGCGCTCGTAGTACGGCTGCATGTCGCTCCAGTGCCAGTGCGCCGGCCAGCGCTGGTCGAACACAGCCGGCGGATTGGTCTGGAACAACATGCCGTTGAACACGCTGTTGCCGCCAAGGCCGGTTCCCTGGTACGTCCACAGGGTCTCGGTGAGTTGGTACGGCGTACCGAACGGCGTCCAGGCGATCTGCGCATACGCTCCCGGCACGTCGAACATCGTGAGATCGGTACGGCTGGCGGGCACCCACGGCGGATAGGCCTTGCCACCAATGGCGGCAAGTGTCGTCCCGCCGGCCTCGACGATCAGGATGCGCTTCTTGCCGCTGCTCGCGCGCTGCAGTTTCGTCGCGACGACGATGCCCGCGGCGCCCCCTCCGACGATGATCACGTCGTAGACACCCGTCGGCTCATAGATGTCCTCGCCATAGCATGCGCCCAGCAGCGGCGTGCCGATGCTCACGGCCAGGCCGGCACGTCCGGTCCGGATCAGGAAATCGCGACGACTGCGGTCGAGCATGCGGGACTTCTCCAAAGGCTGAGCTAAGGGGGAGACAACAGAGATGCTTACGTTGGACGCGGGCCGGCCGTCGGCCGCCGCAGCAGGACCAGCGCGAGCAACGCGGACGCCACCATCAGGAACAGGCTCACCGCGTTGAGGACCGGCGTCGCGCCTTCGCGCATCCGTCCGTACATCATGATCGTGAGCGGCGGGTCCGAGCCGACCAGCATCAGCGTGGTGTTGAAATTCTCGAACGACATGAGAAACGCGATGGCGGCGGCGCCGATCAACGCCGGTTTCAGGTAAGGCAGCGTCACCGTCCAGAGCACCGCCGCCCGCGTTGCGCCAAGATTGAGCGCAGCTTCCTCCAGCGCCATGTCGAAGCGCTTCAGGCGCGCCGCGATGGTGAGCGTCGCGATCGATACGATGAACGAGAACTGTCCAGCTACGACGAGCGGCAGTCCGGGCCGCAGGAATTCGAGCTCGAGGCCCAGGTAATCGTCGGCGAGCCGGGCGAGCCGGCTCGCGAAGGCGAGGATCGAGATCCCGAGGATCACGCCGGGAATCACGAGCGGCACCAGCATCGCGAGCGACAGCGCCGCCTTGCCGCGGAAGCTCGCGCGCTCGAGCAGGAATGCATTGGCGGTTCCGGCCGCGACGGCGAGCACCGTGACCCACCCCGCGACGACCACGCTCGTCCAGATCGACGACAGCAGCGCGCGATCGGCGAAAAGACCGACGCGTCCCCGCGAAGCGGCGCCAACGAACCAGTCGAGCGTTACGCCGCGCCACGGGGGCGCCGGATAGTTGGCGTCGTTGAAGGCGAACACCGCGACCACCGCGAGGGGCAGGAACAGGAACACGAAAAATGCCGCGACGTAACCCGCGATGGTGACGCGCTCCAGCGATCCACGCGGCAGCGAGGGAATCATGAGCGGCGCATTACATCGGCGAAGCGCTGGCCGCTCAAGCCAAGGCCGCACCAGACGATCGCGGTGGACAGTCCGAGCAGCAGGAAGCCGAACGCGGCGCCCTGCTCCCAGTTGAAACGCGTGATGAACTGCGTATAGATCAGCTCGGTGAACCACAGCGAGTTCTTGCCGCCCAGCAATGTGGGTGTCAGGTAGTTGCCCAGCGTGAGCATGAACACGACGATCGCACCGGCGGTGATCCCCGGCATCGCGTGCGGGATCACGATCTCGCGCAGGATCGACCAGCCGTTGCCGCCGAGGTCGTACGCGGCCTCGATCAGCGAATCGTCGAGCGTCTCCAGCGCATTGACGAGCGGCACCACCATGAACAGCATCGACGTGTACACGAGGCCGACCAGGATCGTCGCATCGTGGTAGAGAAGCTCGACCGGCGTCGCGGTGAGCCCGAGGTCGACCAGCAGCCGCGGCAGCACACCCGACTCGCGCAGCAGAATCATCCAGCCGAGCGTGCGCACGGTCTCGCTGACCCAGAACGGGATCAGGCACAGCACGAACAGCAGGGAATGCGCGCGGCCCTTGGCGACCTTTGCGATGTACCAGGCGGCCGGGAACGCGATCGCGAACGTGGCGAGTGTGGCCGCGATCGACATCACGGCGGTGCGCACGAACGTGCGCCAGTACAGCGGCTCCTCGAAAAAGGTCAGATACTGCGCGAAGCTCCATTCAAAGACGCGCGGCGCGACACGCGCACGCAGCGACAGGATCGCAAGCTCGACGTGCGGCAGCACGATCAGCCCGAACAGCCACAGCAGTGCGGGCGCGAGCAGCAGCAAAAGCGCGAGCCGGCGGCGCGGCCCAACGATCGCGTCGGCCGCGGGCATCAGCGCGGCCGCCATCACGACGCCTCTGCCCGGAAGCAGACCGCGCGCCCCGGATCGAAGCCGAAGGCGATGCGCTCGCCGGGGACGAGATCGGCGAATTCACCCGTCTGCGGCAGCGCAATCCGGAACTCGATCCGGGTCGCGGTCTCGAGCACCAGCACCGCCGAGTTGGCGCCGTCGAAGAGCAGGCTCTCGACGTTGCCGCTGAACGATTGCATCGCGGCCGGAAGCTGCGCGCGATCGCGGGCCAGCACGATCGACTCGGGCCGCGCGAACGCGACGGCGCCGCCGCCGGTCGCGAGCTCGCCTTCGCGCCGCCCACGGAGCTTGAGTCCGGCCGCGGTCACCAGCTCCACGACGTCGCCTTCGACGTTCGTGACGGTGCCGGCGACGCGATTGTTTGCACCGACGAAGGCGGCGACGAACGGCGTCTTCGGATGGTAGTAGAGCTCCTGCGGCGTGCCGACCTGCTCGAAGCGGCCGGCGTTCATCACGGCGACGTGATCGGAAAGAACCAGGGCTTCCGATTGGTCATGCGTGATGTAGACGAACGTGGTGCCGAAGTGCGCCTGCAGCTGCTTCAGCTCGAGCTTCATGTGCTCGCGCAGCTTGAGATCGAGCGCACCGAGCGGCTCGTCGAGCAGCAGCAGCGTGGGCTCGAGCACCAGGCTGCGGGCAATCGCCACCCGCTGCTTCTGGCCGCCGGACAGCTGGTCGATACGCCGGCCCTGCGCGCCGGAAAGCCCGACGCGGGCGAGCATCGCGTCCACTTTGCTGCGGATTTCCGCCCGCGCGACGCCGCGGCGAACCAGCCCGTAACCCACGTTGTCGCCGACGGTCATCATCGGGAACAGCGCGAGATGCTGGAACACCATGTTGACCGGCCGCCGGTTCGGCGGCACCCCGCGCATCGACGCGCCACCGATGCGCACGTCGCCGTCGTCGGGCGCGAGAAACCCCGCGATCATCCGCAGCAGCGTGGTCTTGCCGCAGCCGGAGGGCCCCAGGATCGAGAAGAAGCTGCCATGCGCGACCTCGAGCGACAGCCGGTCCACCGCCGACGACGCGCCGTAGCGCTTCGTGACGCGGTCGACCTCGAGGTCCTGCGCCATGCGGCCGAAAGCCCCCCGGCCGTGTTCAGTTCGCTGCCTTGACGCGGTCGAGCACCTTGCCTTCGATGTCCTCGATGCCCGGCGGCACCGCCGGGTACCACTTGATGTCGCGCAGCGCCGCCTCGGGGAAGCTCTTCGCGAATTGCGCCTTGAGCTTGGCGTCCATATGCGCGTCGGCGCCCTTCGATGCCGTAAAGTTGCCGGCAGAGGTCGCCACCTTCGCGGCAATTTCAGGCCGCATGTTGAAGTTGATCCATGCGTAGGCGGCGGCGTCGTTGCGGCCCTTGGCCGGAAGCGCGTACGTGTCGATCCAGCCGAGTGCCCCTGACCTGGGTGCGATGAACTGGATGTCGGGGTTTTCGCTGTTGAGCTTCCAGCCGCCGGTGTCCCACATCATCGCGCCGACGATCTCGCCCGAGCGCATTCCGTTAAGCAACTGGTCCTTGTTGTCCCAGAAGAACTTGAGATTCCCCTTGCACGCGGCAAGCTTCTTGCCCATGTCGTCCATCAGTGCCGTATAGGCCTTGGGGTCCTTGTACAGCGCGAATGGGTCCTTGCCGCTCGCAAACGCAAAGGCGATCAGCGTAGGCCGCTTGAGGCGCACCGACGTCTTGCCCTTGTACTCGGGCTTGCACAGGTCGTCGTAATCGGCCATCTTCGCGAGCTTCGTGTTGACGACGAGCCCGTCGGTGCCCCAGATGTGCGGCAACCCATACACCTTGCCGTCGACGGTCGTGTTCTTCTTGGTCGCGTCGAGCATCGAGGGGATGAACAACTCCGACTTGATCTTGGTCAGGTCCATCGGCTTGTAGACACCGAATTCGGCTTGCGGCCCGGCAATGCGGTCCTGCGACGGCTGCGCCAGGTCGAAGCCCGCGCCGCCGGTCGCGCGCAACTTGGAAATCATCTCCTCGTTGTTGGACAGCGTGAGCTCCACGTCGATGCCGGTCTCCTTCTTGAACTGGGCGACGACGTCGGCAGGCACGTAGTCGGCCCAGGTGATGAGGCGCAGCTTGTTGTCCTGCGCCTCGGCGAAGCCCGCCACGCCGGCGATGGCGACGGCGGCGACGAGCGAACGGCAAAAGCGGGTTGATATCATCATCGGACTCCCTCGGCTGGTCAGATCTCGGCCGCGTTCCGCGGCGGAGTGGTCGAAAGCATACTCCAGGCTCGCGTCCGCCAATTGACGGTCCCGATCCAACTCCTGGCGCTTTGAAAGGCACGGCGCCGAGCTCAATCACGAGGCACGACATGCTAGCGACATGGAAGACCGGCGCCGACGTTGCCAAGCTCGAGAATCTTCGCCGCCATCAGCGGTTCGCCCTGGCGCTGCTGCTGGCGATGGTGGCGTTGCTCGCCATCACGTCGGTCAACATTGCAGCGCACCCATGGACCGCGTGGCTCAAGGCATTTGCCGAGGCGGCAGTCGTGGGCGCGGTCGCGGATTGGTTCGCCGTCGTTGCGCTGTTTCGCCATCCGCTGGGATTGCCGATCGCGCACACGGCGATCATTCCGAACAACAAGGACCGCATCGGCGAGAGCCTCGGCCGTTTCGTCGAGGAGAATTTCCTGACGCCGGAAAACGTGATCGAGCGGCTGGCGCGCGTGAACGTCGCCAAAGCGTGCGGGACGTGGCTCGCCGATCCCGCGAACAGCGATCGTGCCGCCGCCGGTCTCTGCGGGATGGTCCCGCGCGTGCTGACGATGATCCAGGACGAGGATGTGGCGCGATTCCTCACCCGGACGCTGCTCGGCGAGCTCGACAAGGTCAACCTGTCGCCGGTCGCCGGCGAAGTGCTCGAGCTGGTCACATCCGGCGAGCAATACCAGGCGCTGTTCGACGACGCCCTCAAGGGCATCGAACGATTGATCGTCGCCAACCAGGCGCTGATCCTCGAAAAATTCGGCGAGGCGTCGAAGTACACGCCGGGATTCATCGATCAATACATCGTGGATCGCTTTGTCGCCGGCATTGTCCGGCTGCTGCAGGAAGTCATTGCCGATCCAAGGCATCCGCTGCGCATGCAGTTCGCCGATTCGACCCGCACGCTCATCGAAAAGCTGAAGACATCACCGGCAATGCACGAGCGCGGCGCCGCGATCAAGCGCCAGCTGATCGAGCACCTGCGCACCAAGCCGTACTATGCGGCAATCTGGCACGACATCAAGAACCGGATCCTCGCCGACGTAGCCTCCGATCGATCGCGGCTGCGCCAAACCGCGTCGTCGCTGTTGAAATCGCTGGGCGCCGGGCTCGAAAAAGACGAAGCGATGCAGCGGAAGCTCAACGAGTGGTTGCTGGGCGCGCTGGAGACGCTGATGCTCGTGCACCGGCATCAGATCTCGCTGCTCATCACCGATGTCGTCAAGAGCTGGGACGCGCGCGATGTTTCGGAAAAAATCGAGCTCGAGATCGGCAAGGACCTGCAGTTCATCCGCCTCAACGGGACGCTGGTCGGCGGTTGCGTCGGCGTGCTGCTGCACGTGGTCGGGATGCTGGCTGGTTGACGACCGCCGTGACGTTGCACGGAAATGTTATCCACAGATTCTGTGGAGAACCCTGTGCAGTCGTCGCCGAATCCCGCGTGGCGCCTGGCGCGCGTGTCAGTGCGCAATCGTAAGGCAGCCGCAGGCTGATCGCGGGCATAGCCTGCGGCGGTGCCAAGACCGCTCGGAACACCCGCGAGCGTTCGTCGATCCGGGTTCTAGATCACGGCTAACCAACCAGATTGAACGGGACGGTTGCCCGCGCCTTGCGCTTTCACGGAGCCTCACAATAGCGTACCTTCTGACTGCCTCCGCACCGGAGAATAGCTAGGAAATACGCCCGCGGGCTCGGAACGAGTTGGAATGGAAAAAATCGAAACGCGACTGCTCGAAGAGTGGAAAGCAAATCTGGATTTGCTGAAGTTCTACGAAACGCTCAAACAACAACGGTTTGCGCACTTCCTTACGATTCAGACTGCATTTCTCGCCATCTTCGCCTTATTGGCAAAGGAGGCCTTGGGTGTGTTTTCCGTTGTCTCGATAGCGGCGCTCGCGGCCATCCCCGCCCCACCATTGTTCCTGTCCTTCTATTTTCTTCGGCTGGATGCGCGAGGTCGTGCGTTCATCGACACCGCCAACACCAAGCTGCTCATGATCGAAGATGCGTGGAGAGAACGATTTCCGGACAACCATTTCTCCACTTATCTTGACCAGTTCGGAGTGTTGTCCCGCCGTGACAAGGAACTCGTCGACAAGTATCGCGCAATCCGGAATCTGGACAAGGATCCCTACACCGCGCTGATACAAGCGCCGTCGGCTCACGCTTCCGAAGCAGCCATACTTCGACTTTTCTTTTGGCTCTGGATCATCCTGTTCAGCGCCGGGCTGCTGCACCTGTGTTGGCATTTGGCCCATCCGGCGTGGCGTCCCACATGAGCATCGGCCATCACGCTTCCGACATCAGCGAGCTGGCTCTGGCGTCCCCGTCGTTCCGGCAAACGCCGCCTGCAAAATAGCGCTGTCGATGTTTATCATCGCGTCCGACGCCCGCTTGGCCTTGGCTCGATCGGGGCGGCGATCATCTCGTCGAGAACGGTCGGGACGATCTGCGACGAGAGGCGATCTTCAGCCTACGGTCGGCGACATTGAATGTCCAAGCCGCGCTCATTGCCGTATCGCAGGCGCGCCAGGCTGAGGTCGGATACGGTGTACGTGTCAGGCGCGCGTTGTGCAAACGTGTGGAATAGGCGCTGGCCGTCGAGCTTCCACCCCGTCGGCGCGGATGCGGCAATGGCAGGTGGCGGTGGCCGATCGCTCAATACGTCGCCGTGGAAGATCAGCGCGCCGTCTTCGCCGTAGCTCCAATACGTCGAGGCCCCCGTGCGTTGGTCAACGCAACGCCAGGGTCCATGCAATAGCGTCGCGTTCATCACCGGCGCCGATGGCGCGGGGTCGGGTGCCGGCGTGCGTTTAGGCGCAACTGGGACTGGCGCGGGATCGTGGCGCAAGTTCCGCACCAGCTCGTCCGCAACGGGG
>Ga0207689_10000370_pt1 | contig 42422 bp, 49 predicted proteins | sample KBSMisM52_FD_184312 | JGI IMG/M metagenome (GOLD analysis project Ga0207689, IMG submission 184312) | Miscanthus rhizosphere microbial communities from Kellogg Biological Station, Michigan, USA - KBS Miscanthus M5-2 (SPAdes) (version 2) | ecosystem: Host-associated > Plants > Roots >...
TCATGGCTAAAGGAAAGTTTGAGCGGAACAAGCCGCACGTGAACGTAGGGACGATCGGGCACGTGGACCACGGCAAGACGACGCTGACGGCGGCACTGACACTGGTGCTGTCGAAGAAGTTTGGCGGGGAGGCCAAGGCCTACGACCAGATCGATAACGCGCCGGAGGAGAAGGCGCGCGGGATCACCATCAACACCGCGCACGTGGAATACGAGACGGCCAATCGGCACTATGCGCACGTGGACTGTCCGGGCCACGCCGACTACGTGAAGAACATGATCACCGGAGCGGCGCAGATGGACGGGGCGATTCTGGTGTGCTCGGCCGCTGACGGGCCGATGCCGCAGACGCGCGAGCACATTCTGCTGGCGCGCCAGGTAGGCGTGCCCTACATCATCGTGTACCTGAACAAAGCCGACATGGTCGATGATGCGGAGTTGCTCGAATTGGTCGAGATGGAAGTGCGCGAACTGCTCACCAAGTACGAGTTTCCCGGGGAACAAACCCCCATCATCATCGGTTCGGCGCTCAAGGCCCTGGAAGGGGACAAGGGCGACATCGGCGAGGGCTCCATCTTCAAGCTGGCCGAAGCCTTGGACAGCTACATTCCGCAGCCCAAGCGGGCGCTGGATGGGCCGTTCCTGATGCCGGTGGAAGACGTCTTCTCCATCTCCGGGCGCGGCACCGTGGTCACCGGGCGGGTGGAGCGCGGCATCGTCAAGGTGGGCGATGAAATCGAGATCGTGGGCTTGAAGCCCACCATCAAGACCGTGTGCACTGGGGTGGAGATGTTTCGCAAGTTGCTCGACCAGGGGCAAGCCGGCGACAACATCGGGGTGCTGCTGCGCGGGACCAAGCGCGAAGAAGTCGAGCGCGGCCAAGTGCTGGCCAAGCCCGGCTCGATCACCCCGCACACCAAGTTCACCGCCGAGATCTACGTATTGAGCAAGGAAGAGGGCGGGCGGCACACGCCGTTCTTCAACGGGTATCGGCCGCAGTTTTACTTTCGCACCACCGATGTGACCGGCTCGATCGAGTTGCCGCAGGGCACCGAGATGGTGATGCCTGGGGACAACGTGTCGATCACGGTGACGCTGATCGTGCCCATTGCGATGGAAGAGGGGTTGCGCTTTGCCATCCGCGAGGGTGGGCGCACCGTGGGTGCGGGTGTCGTTGCTAAGATTTTGGAGTAACTAAGATGGCGATGCAGAGCCAGAAGATCCGGATCCGCCTGAAGGCATTCGACTATCGTTTGATCGATCAGTCGGCGCTGGAGATTGTCGAAACGGCCAAGCGCACCGGTGCGGTGGTCAAGGGGCCAGTTCCCCTGCCCACGCGCATTCAGCGCTTCGATGTGCTGCGCTCTCCGCACATCGACAAGACGTCGCGCGATCAGTTCGAGATGCGCACGCACTTGCGTCTGATGGATATCATCGATCCCACCGACAAGACTGTTGACGCGCTGATGAAGCTCGATCTTCCGGCTGGAGTGGACGTCGAGATTAAGCTGTAGTTAGTGACGAGTGACGAGTGACAGGCGGCAAGTTTGTTGCCGGTCGCTTGAGTTTTAACTAGCTGGCCAATTGCAGCCGGCGCCTCTGAAGAGGGAATAACAATGACTTTAGGACTTGTCGGCCGCAAGGTTGGCATGACCAGGCTTTTCACCGACGACGGCGATGCCGTGCCGGTGACGGTCGTGGATGTGTCCAACAACCGCGTGACCCAGATCAAGGCCCCCGCCACCGACGGCTATTCAGCCGTGCAGGTGACATTCGGTCGGCGGCGTCCAAGCCGCGTGACCAAGCCCGCTGCTGGACATTTTGCCAAGGCTGGCGCGGAAGCGGGCTCCGTTCTCAGAGAGTTCCACATTACCGAAGAGCAGGCCAGCGGACTCAAGGCGGGTGCCACCATCGGTGTGGATATCTTCAAGGTCGGACAGAAAGTGGATGTCACCGGCACCACTCAAGGGAAGGGCTTTTCCGGCGTAATCAAACGCCACCACTTCTCCTCCAACCGCGCTACGCATGGCAACTCGGTGTCGCACAACAAGCCCGGCTCTACTGGTCAGAACCAGGATCCGAGCAAGGTGTTTCCCGGCAAACGCATGGCGGGACATCTGGGTGATGTGCGCCGCACTGCGCAAAATCTCGAGATCGTGCGCATCGATGCCGAGCGGCAACTACTGATGATCAAAGGTGCGCTGCCCGGTTCCAAAGGCGGCAACGTGGTGGTATCGCCGACTGTCAGAGTGAGGGCCTGAGAATGGACCTGACCTTGATCGACGACAAGGGCCAGCCTACAGCGAAGCTGTCCGCTTCGGACGCTTTGTTCGGGCAGGCATTCAATGAAGCGCTCGTGCATCAGGTGGTGACGGCGTACATGGCGAATGGCCGTCAAGGCACGCGTGCGCAAAAAGAGCGCGGCGAAATAAACAAGTCGAAAAAGAAGCCCTGGAAGCAAAAGGGTACCGGGCGCGCCCGTGCAGGGGCGGCGAACAGCCCGCTGTGGCGTGGTGGCGGGAAGATCTTTCCGTCGAGCCCTGACGAAAACTTTACGCAGAAGGTCAACCGCAAGATGTTTCGCGCAGGCCTGAGTTCCATTCTTTCGCAGCTCATTCGCGAAGGGCGTCTGTCGGTGGTGGAGACCTTCGCGGTTGTCTCGCCCAAGACAAAAATTCTGGCGCAGAAATTGAAGGGCATGGGTCTGAACGATGTGCTGGTCATCACGGACAGCGTCGATGAGAACCTCTATCTTTCTTCCCGGAACCTGCCCAATGTTCTTGTCGTCGAGCCCAGGAATGCGGATCCGGTGAGTCTGCTCCGGTACGAAAAAACCATCGTTACCCGCGGGGCGTTGGCCAAGATCGAGGAGCTGCTGGCATGAACGCGAAGACATTCAATCCTGAGCGCCTGATGCAGGTGCTCATTGCGCCCCAAGTTTCGGAGAAGACGACCTTCGTGGGCGAGAAAAACAATCAGTTTGTTTTCCGCGTGCTGCCCGATGCAACCAAGCCTGAAATCAAGGCTGCGGTGGAATTGATGTTCAAGGTGCAAGTGGAAGGGATTCAGACCCTCAATGTGCGCGGCAAGGAGACGAAGCGCTCCGGACGTGCGGTAGGGCATCGGCGCAGCTGGAAGAAGGCGTTCGTTTCGCTCAAAGAAGGCCAGGAGATCAGTTTCGCTCCGGGTGACTCGAAGTAACGGCGGACCGACTCAAGCGGAGAACCAGACATGGCACTCATCAAAGTAAAACCGACTTCACCGGGCCGCCGTTCCGTCGTCAAGGTCGTCAATCCAGACCTGCACAAGGGGCGTCCGCAGGCGGCACTGCTCGAGAAGAAATCGAGGAAGGCCGGTCGGAACAATCTAGGTCAGATCACCACGCGGCATCAGGGCGGCGGGCACAAAAAGCATTACCGGGTCGTCGACTTCAAGCGCAACAAGGACGGCATCGTTGCCAAAGTCGAGCACCTGGAATACGACCCGAACCGTAGCGCCCATCTTGCGCTGCTGTGCTACGCCGACGGCGAGCGCCGCTATATTGTCGCTGCCAAGGGGCTATCGGCAGGGGCACAAGTGATAAGCGGGGCAGAGGCGCCGATCAAGGTCGGTAACACTTTGCCTTTGCGCAATATCCCGGTCGGGACCACGATCCATTGCGTCGAGATGCTCCCGGGCAAAGGCGCGCAGATCGCGCGTGCTGCCGGAACATCCGTGCAGTTGCTGGCGCGTGAAGGGACCTACGCGCAGCTGCGGTTGCGATCGGGAGAAATTCGCAAAGTGCACGTCGATTGCCGGGCCACCATCGGTGAGGTTGGCAACGAAGAGAACAATCTTCGCTCGATCGGCAAGGCCGGCGCGCAACGCTGGCGCGGCATTCGCCCCACGGTGCGTGGGGTCGCAATGAACCCGATTGACCACCCGCATGGTGGTGGCGAAGGCAAGACCGGCACCAAGCGCGATCCAGTCAGCCCGTGGGGCCAGTTGGCGAAGGGTTACAAGACTCGCAACAACAAGCGCACGGCGAGCATGATAGTACGCAGCCGTCATAGAGCATAAGAGGTAAAGCCATGACACGTTCAGTCAAGAAGGGTCCCTTTGCCGACCATCATTTGCTGGCGAAAGTAGACAAGGCCCGGGCCAACAACGATAAGCGGCCGATCAAAACCTGGTCCAGACGCTCTACCGTGCTGCCGGATTTTGTCGGGCTCACCATCGCGGTACACAATGGAAAGCAGCACGTTCCGGTGTATGTGACGGAGAACATGGTCGGGCACAAGCTGGGCGAATTCGCCCTGACCAGGACTTTCAAGGGCCACCCGGCGGACAAGAAAGCCGCAGTGGCGCAGAAGAAATCATCGTAGCGGCGCAGAAGAAATAGGTGGCAAACATGGAAACAACTGCAATCCTGCGCGGCGTACGCCTCTCCGCCCAGAAAGGCCGGCTGGTGGCCGATCAGGTTCGAGGACTGCCGGTAGACAGGGCACTCAACGTGCTGGGCTTCAGTCCGCAAAAAGGCGCGCGCATCATCCGCAAGGTTTTGGAATCGGCCATCGCCAACGCCGAGCATAACGACGGCGCCGACGTGGACGAGCTCAAGGTCAAGCGCATCTTCGTTGAACGGGGTACCTTCCTGCGCCGTTTTCGTCCCAGTGCCAAGGGCCGCGCATCGCGCATCATGAAACCCACCTGTCACATCTTCGTGACGGTTGGCGACTAGGAGCCGCAATGGGTCAGAAAATCCATCCTACTGGTTTCCGTCTGTCGGTCCTGCGCAACTGGACCTCCAGATGGTATGCCAACAGCAAGCACTTTCCTGCGATGCTTCACGAGGACATCAAAGTCCGCGACTTCCTCAAGAAGAAACTATCGCACGCCGCCGTGAGCAAGGTCGTGATCGAGCGCCCGGCCAAGAATGCACGCATTACCATTTATAGCGCACGCCCAGGTGTGGTGATCGGGAAGAAAGGCGAGGACATCGAGTCCTTGCGCGGTCAGCTGCAGCGCATGATGGGCGTGCCGGTGCACGTGAACATCGAGGAGGTCCGCAAGCCCGAACTGGATTCGCAGCTCATTGCCGATGGGATCGCCCAGCAACTCGAAAAGCGCATCATGTTCCGCCGCGCGATGAAGCGCGCGATGACCAATGCCATGCGTCTGGGTGCCCAGGGCATCAAGATCATGAGCGCAGGTCGACTCAACGGGATCGAAATTGCGCGTACCGAGTGGTACCGCGAGGGCCGGGTGCCTTTGCATACACTGCGCGCCGACATCGATTACGGCTTCTCCGAAGCCAAGACGACGTACGGTGTAATCGGGATCAAAGTGTGGGTGTTCAAGGGCGAGGTGCTAGGCAAGGGCGAGCAGCCTGCCGTGGTTCCGCAGCCGGAGCCGGAGCGCAAGCCAAGAAGAGCAGGAGCGAAGAATGCTGCAGCCAGCTAGAAGCAAATTCCGCAAGCAGCAGAAGGGTCGCAATAAGGGTATTGCGACGCGCGGCAACAAGGTCAGCTTCGGCGAGTACGGCCTGAAGGCGGTAGGTCGTGGACGTCTAACAGCGCGGCAGATCGAGGCCGCGCGGCGTGCGATGACGCGGCATATCAAGCGCGGTGGCCGCATCTGGATCCGCATTTTCCCGGACAAACCGATTTCTCAGAAGCCCGCTGAGGTGCGGATGGGTAACGGCAAGGGTAACCCCGAGTATTTTGTAGCCGAGATCCAGCCGGGCAAAGTGTTGTACGAGATGGATGGTGTCGAGGAGCCCTTGGCACGTGAGGCGTTCCGTCTTGCCGCAGCCAAGTTGCCAATCCTGACGACTTTTGTTTCGCGACAGCTGGGGTGATCTATGGATTCCAAGGAACTCAGAACCAAAAGTAAAGACGAGCTGACGCAGGAATTGAACTCTCTGCTCAAAGCTCATTTCAGCTTGCGCATGCAGCAGGCGACCCAGCAGCTCAACAACACCTCGGAATTGAGCAAGACGCGCCGGAGTATCGCGCGCGTACGCACTATCCTGGGGGAGAAGGCGAAGCAGTCATGAGCGAAGCGACCGCAGAAACGCAAACCAGCATCCGTCGTCGACTCACTGGCCGAGTGGTCAGCGACAAGATGGACAAGACCGTAACCGTCCTCGTAGAGCGCAAGGTCAAGCATGCGCTATATGGCAAGTTCGTTACGCGCTCCAGGAAGTATCACGCTCACGACGAGCAGAACGAATTCCATCCTGGCGATGTGGTCATGATCGAAGAATGCCGGCCGCTTTCGAAGACGAAGGCGTGGCGGGTGGTGAAGGTGTTGGAAAAGGCGAGGGAAGAATAGCGCCCGGGCTTGCGCTCCATCTGCCAACCCTATAAACTGGCGCGTTTTTCGCGGTCGGAGTTGCGGCCGCGGATGTTTGAGACCGCGCCGGCCGTGTACCTACACAAGCCTGCCGCGGCAGTGGCGCCAGACCCGGACGGGTTCCAAGACTGGCCGCCGATGACCTCACCGGGCCGGCGGAACAAGTTGGAGAATACAAACGATGATCCAGATGGAATCCATGCTGGACGTGGCCGACAACACCGGTGCACGTTCCGTAATGTGCATCAAGGTATTGGGCGGCTCCAAGCGCCGCTACGCCGGTATCGGTGACGTGATCAAGGTCAGCGTCAAGGACGCTGCCCCGCGCGGGCGGGTTAAGAAGGGCGAGATATACAACGCCGTGGTCGTACGCACCCGCCATGGCGTGCGCCGTCAAGACGGTTCCCGCCTCAAGTTCGACACCAATGCGGCGGTCCTGCTCAACAACAAGCTGGAGCCAATCGGGACTCGTATCTTCGGCCCGGTGACGCGCGAGTTGCGTACCGAACGCTTCATGAAGATCGTGTCGCTGGCGCCGGAAGTGCTGTAAAGGAAGCTGCGATGCGAAAGATCAAGAAGGGCGACGACATCATGGTCATCGCCGGCAAGGACAAAGGCAAGCGCGGCACGGTCCTGCGCGTTGTCGACGCCGAGCACCTCGTGGTGGAGGGGGTGAACGTAGTGAAGAAGCACCGCCGGCCCAACCCAATGAAAGGGGAAACGGGCGGCATCGTCGACAAAGAGATGCCCCTGCACATTTCCAATGTCGCGATCTTCAACCCGGTGACCAAGAAGGCCGACCGCGTCGGCGTCAAGGTATTGGACGGCGGCCGCCGCGTGCGGGTGTTCAGGTCCAACGGTGAAATGATCGACGCTTGAGAGCACGAACATGGCACGCTTACAAGAACACTACACAACTGTCATCGCCAAGGACTTGATGAAGAAGTTTGGCTTCAAGTCCATCATGGAAGTCCCCCGCATTCAGAAAATCGTGCTGAATATGGGTGTGGGAGAAGCTGTTGGCGACAAGAAGATCATGGACAACGCGGTGGGAGATCTGCAGAAGATCTCGGGGCAGAAACCGGTCGTGCGCGTTGCGCGTCAGTCCATCGCTACTTTCAAGATCCGCAAGGACTACCCGGTCGGATGCATGGTGACCTTGCGAGGACAGCGCATGTATGAATTTCTCGATCGGTTGATCTCGATCGCCATCCCCCGTATCCGTGACTTCCGCGGCATCTCCCCGAGATCTTTCGACGGGCGCGGCAACTACAACATGGGTGTGAAGGAGCAGATCATCTTCCCCGAGATCGAATACGACAAGATCGACGCACTGCGTGGCCTCAATATTACGATTGCCACCACGGCGCGTACCGATGAGCAGGCAAAAGCATTGCTCACCGCCTTCCATTTCCCGTTTAGAAACTGAGGTCGCAATGGCCAAGATTGCACTCATCAACCGCGAACAGAAACGGCGCGAGACGGTCAAGCGATTCTCCGCCAAGCGGGCCGCTTTGATTGCGACGATTCAAGATCAGAAGATCTCCGACGAGGAACGCGAGGCGGCGCGAGAGAAGTTCCAGCGCCTTCCGCGAAACGCCAGCCCGGTGCGTTTGCGCAACCGCTGTGCGCTCACGGGGCGTCCGCGTGGGGTGTACCGCAAATTCGGTCTCGGCCGCAACAAATTGCGCGAGATCGCCATGCGTGGGGAGATACCCGGCGTGATCAAGGCGAGTTGGTAAGGGAGGGGGCGGCACATGAGCATGAGTGATCCGATCGCCGATATGCTGACTCGCATCCGTAACGCGCAAGCTTCCGAAAAGGTGTCGGTAGCGATCCCCAGCAGCAAGTTGAAGCTGGCGATTGCAGCGGTGCTGAAGGACGAAGGCTACATCGAGGACTTCCGCGTCAGCGCCGAGGGGCCCAAGAGCACGCTCGAAATCGGGCTCCGCTATTACTCCGGGCGCCCGGTAATCGAGAAGATCGAGCGCGTAAGCCGTCCTGGCCTGCGAATCTACAAGGCCAGCCGTGACATTCCGGAAGTCATGAACGGGTTGGGCATCGCCATCGTGTCCACCTCCCGGGGTGTGATGACCGATCGCAAAGCGCGCGCTACGGGCGTTGGCGGCGAAGTCCTGTGCATCGTTGCGTAAGCAGGACGTCGAGTTGAGGAAATAGAACATGTCGAGAATCGGAAACCTGCCGGTACAAATTCCCGCCAACGTCGAAGTGGCGCTCAGTGCCGACGAAATCTCGGTCAAAGGTCCGCTCGGCACATTGAAGCAGCCTGTATCGGGTGGTGTGGTGGCCAAACGGGAAGGCGATCAGGTGCAGTTCGGCAAAGCCGTTGACACGATGCAGGCAGATGCCATGTCGGGCACGCTGCGCGCCTTGCTGGCGAATATGGTTACGGGTGTTACCAAAGGATTCGAGCGGAAGCTGACCCTGGTCGGAGTGGGTTACCGCGCACAGGCGCAGGGCGACAAGCTCAACTTGGCCTTAGGCTTTTCGCATCCGGTGGTGCATGTTATGCCAAAGGGCGTCAAGGTGGAGACACCGACGCAGACTGAAATCCTGATCAAGGGTATCAACAAGCAGCAGGTCGGTCAGGTAGCGGCGGAAATCCGTAGCTACCGCCCGCCCGAGCCCTATAAGGGCAAGGGCGTGAGATACGCCGACGAAGTTGTCCTGTTGAAGGAAACCAAGAAGAAATGAGCCAGCGGGGATTGTCATGAAAGACAAGAATCTAGCGCGGATGCGCCGGTCGCGTCAGACCCGCGCCAAGATTGCCGAGTTGAAGGCCGTGCGCTTGACGGTACACCGGTCGAATTTCCACATCTACGCCCAGGTGATCGACTCGACCGGCGGAAAGGTGCTGGCGAGCGCGTCCTCGCTGGATGCGGATTTGCGCACGACAGTGGCCAACGGTGGCAACGTCAAGGCGGCTGCACTGGTCGGCAAGCGCGTAGCCGAGAAAGCGCGCGAGAAGGGGATCGAAGCGGTGGCGTTCGACCGCTCCGGATACAAATATCACGGCCGGGTCAAAGCCCTGGCGGATGCCGCGCGTGAAGCCGGCCTGAAGTTCTAAGCATCAAGACCACTAAGGATAGAACTATGGCGAGAGCACCACAGACGGAAGAGCGGGGCGACGGCCTGCGCGAAAAGATGGTATCCGTCAACCGGGTCACCAAAGTGGTGAAAGGCGGGCGCATCCTGGGCTTTGCCGCCCTCACGGTAGTGGGTGACGGCGACGGCGGGGTCGGCATGGGCAAGGGCAAGGCCCGCGAAGTTCCCGTGGCGGTCCAGAAAGCGATGGACGAGGCGCGCAGGAAGATGGTCAAGATCAGCCTGAAGAACGGCACCCTGCATCATCCGGTCATCGGTGAGCACGGTGCGGCGAAGGTGTTGATCCAGCCCGCTTCCGACGGTACTGGCATCATTGCCGGCGGCCCGATGCGGGCAGTGTTCGAAGTCATGGGTGTGCAGAACGTCCTGGCCAAATGCTTTGGGTCGACCAATCCCTACAACGTGGTGCGTGCCACGATCAAGGCTTTGGAGGCGATGAACACGCCTTCGGAGATTGCCGCCAAGCGTGGTAAGACCGTCGAACAGATCATGGGTTGAGCGAGATGGCAACCAAACCACAAGCCAATACGGCGACAAAGACATCGGGGAAGAAACTAAAGATTACGCTGGTACGCAGCGTGATCAACACGCGTGAGAGCCACCGCGCCACAGTACGGGGATTGGGCTTGCGTCGCCTGAACCACACGGTGGAGATCGAGGACACACCCGCCACTCGGGGTATGGTGAACAAGGTCGGTTACCTCTTGAAGTGCGAGGAATAAATGCGTCTGAACACCATTAAACCGGCGCGAGGCGCCAAGCACGCACGCAAGCGCGTGGGCCGCGGCGTCGGCAGCGGTACCGGTAAGACCGCTGGGCGTGGTCACAAAGGCCAGAAAGCCAGGGCGGGTGGCTACCACAAGGTCGGTTTCGAAGGCGGCCAGATGCCGCTGCAGCGCCGTTTGCCCAAGCGCGGATTCGTTTCGATGAGCGAAGGCTTGACCGCAGAGGTTCGGTTATCCGAACTCAATGCCGTGGAAGGCAAACCGATCGATTTGGCGGTGTTGAAGGCGGCGGGAATCGTTGCGCGCAGCGCTCTCAGCGCCAAGGTGATTCTGAAAGGCAAGATAGAGCGCGCAGTTGCGCTCAAGGGGTTGCTCGCGACCAAAGGTGCGCGCGCCGCCATCGAAGCTGCCGGTGGCAGCGTCGAGGCGTAGACAGGTTGAGGCAAACGGAAGTTGGCTAACGAGAATATCACACGCGGCGCGGCCGGACGCTTCACTGACCTGAAGCGGCGGCTGCTATTCCTGCTCGGCGCGTTGATCGTGTACCGGATAGGCGCGCACGTGCCCGTGCCCGGAATAGACCCGGCGCAGCTCGCCGAGTTGTTCAAATCCCAGCAAGGCGGGATTCTGGACATGTTCAACATGTTCTCGGGTGGCGCGCTGTCGCGCTTCACCATCTTCGCACTGGGGATCATGCCGTACATCTCCGCTTCCATCATCATGCAGCTGTTCACAGTGGTATCACCCACTCTGGAAGCGCTCAAGAAGGAAGGCGAATCCGGGCGCCGCAAGATCACGCAGTACACCCGTTACGGGACGTTGCTGCTGGCGACCTTTCAAGCGTTGGGGATTGCTGTCGCGCTCGAGGGGCAGCGTGGGCTTGTAGTGGACCCGGGCCTGATGTTCAAGTTCACCACCGTCGTCACACTGGTCACCGGGACGATGTTCCTGATGTGGCTCGGCGAGCAGATCACGGAGCGCGGTATCGGCAATGGAATTTCCCTGATCATTTTCGCGGGCATTGCGGCCGGCCTGCCGCGTGCTATCGGCGGGACCCTGGAGCTGACGCGGACCGGGGCATTCACCATTCTGACCGTGCTGGCGATCTTCGTTATTGCAGTGGGAGTGACGGCTCTGGTTGTGTTCGTGGAAAGCGGGCAGCGGCGCATACCGGTGCACTACGCGAAACGACAGGTCGGCCGTAAGGTCTACGGCGGTCAGAGCTCGTTTCTGCCGCTAAAGCTGAATATGTCGGGGGTGATTCCGCCGATCTTTGCTTCGAGCCTGATCTTGTTTCCTGCCACGCTGGCGGGCTGGTTTGGATCTGGTGATCGAGTGACTTGGTTGAAGGACATCTCCGGCATGCTGCATCCCGGACAGCCGATCTATGTCCTCCTATACGCATCGGCCATCGTGTTCTTTTGCTACTTCTACACGGCGTTGGTGTTCAACCCGAAGGAAACAGCAGAGAACCTGAAGAAGAGCGGAGCCTTTGTGCCGGGTATCCGGCCGGGCGAGCAGACCGCACGCTACGTCGAGCGGATCATCCTTCGGCTCACGCTGGCGGGTGCGGTATATGTGACGCTGGTCTGCCTACTGCCGGAATTTTTGATCGTGAAGTGGAACGTGCCGTTCTACTTTGGCGGAACGTCCTTGATGATCATCGTAGTGGTGACGATGGACTTCATGGCGCAGGTTAAGGCCTACATCATGTCGCACCAGTACGAGAGCCTGCTCAAGAAGGCCAACTTCAAGGGCGGAGGGGTGCTCCCCACTCGCTAGGGCATGTCAAAGGAAGACACGATTCAGATGCAGGGAGAGATCTTGGAAACCCTGCCGAATGCAACTTTCCGGGTCAAACTGGAAAACGGACACGTGGTACTCGGGCATATATCCGGGAAGATGCGAATGCATTACATCCGTATCCTTCCCGGTGACAAGGTGACGGTGGAGTTGACGCCCTACGATCTAACCCGGGGCCGCATCGTGTTCCGGGCGAAGTAAAGGCCGAGCCGCTGGCACTCGCTCTTGAAGTGGCGAGTTGCAGGCAGCATTTAGGTAGGCTGTGCTTATGCAGCCAAGAAAGTCGAAGCGGCAGGTAGCGGAGTCAAGTAGCAAGGAGATGGGAAATGAGAGTGCAGGCCTCGGTTAAGAAGCTGTGCCGCAATTGCAAGATCATCCGCCGCAACCGGGTGGTGCGGGTGATTTGCACGGACCCTCGCCATAAGCAACGCCAGGGCTGATCGGCGGACTCGATTTCATTTGATAACGGATAACTGGCTTAAGGATTGCCATGGCACGTATCGCGGGCGTTAACATCCCGAACCATCAGCATGCGGAGATCGCGCTGACGGCTATTTATGGTATCGGCCGGACCATTGCGCGCAAACTCTGCGCGGCGGTTGGAGTCAACGCGAGCACCAAGATCAAGGACCTGTCGGACGCGGACATGGACAAGCTGCGCGAGCAGGTATCGCGGCTCACGGTCGAAGGCGATCTACGCCGCGAAGTGTCCATGAACATCAAGCGGCTGATGGATCTTGGCTGCTACCGCGGTGTGCGCCATCGCCGCGGGTTGCCCGTGCGCGGACAGCGCACTCGCACCAATGCCCGCACCCGCAAGGGTCCGCGCAAGGCCGCCATCAAAACCGGCGGCACTCCTACCAAATGAACGGCTTAGCACCGATCAAGCTGCAACTGCAAGGACGTGTAACTCATGGCTAAGGCACCGACCCGGGTTCGAAAGAAGGTCAAGAAGAATGTGGCTGAAGGTATCGCCCACATTCATGCATCCTTCAATAACACCATCGTGACTATCACCGACCGTCAGGGTAATGCGCTGGCATGGGCAACTTCCGGAAGCTCAGGCTTCAAGGGTTCGCGCAAGAGCACGCCCTTTGCGGCGCAAGTCGCGGCCGAGCAGGCTGGCCGGCAAGCTCAGGAGTGTGGCGTGAAGAATCTCGAGGTCCGCATCAAGGGCCCGGGCCCAGGGCGCGAATCCGCGGTGCGCGCGCTGAATGCTGCTGGCTTCAAAATCACCAGCATCTCGGACGTGACACCTGTCCCGCACAACGGCTGCCGGGCGCCCAAGAAGCGCCGTATCTGACGAGGAACAGTATCCATGGCAAGAAACCTTGACGCGAAGTGCCGCCAATGCCGGCGTGAGGGCGAGAAGCTCTTTCTGAAAGGCGAGAAGTGTTTTACCGACAAGTGTCCGGTGGAACGCCGCAACTATCCGCCTGGCCAGCACGGTCAGAAACAATCTCGCCCATCCGGTTACGCTACCCAATTGCGCGAAAAGCAGAAGGTCCGTCGTATCTATGGGTTGCTGGAGGGGCAATTCCGCAACGCTTACTTCAAGGCTGATCGCCGCAAGGGGATAACCGGCGAGAACCTTCTGCAGTTGCTCGAGAGCCGCCTCGACACAGTGGCCTACCGCATGGGCTTCGGTGCTTCGCGGACAGAGGCGCGTCAGATCGTCCGCCACAACGCGATTCTCGTGAACGGCAAGCGTGTGAACATTCCTTCCTATCAATTGCGGCAGGGAGACGTCGTAGAGGTGGTGGAGAAGGCGCGTGCCCAGCTTCGCATCAAGGGTGCGGTGGAAGCCGCGGAGCAGCGTGGCTTTCCGGAGTGGGTCGAGGTCGACGCTAAGGCGATGAAAGGTGTGTTCAAAGCCGTGCCGCAGCGCTCCGAACTCCCGTCGAACATCAATGAATCTCTGGTGGTGGAGTTGTACTCCAAGTAGCGATGCGGGTGCCCGGAGCGTTCCCGAGGCGCCGGGCTTGTTTCGGTTCGTGACCGAACAACAATTGGCCGTGGATCCTTCCCCCCTTTCAGAGGCTTGAGCCTATGCAGAGCAACAACTTGTTAAAGCCGCGGATTGTCGATGTGCAGAGCGTCGGTCCGTTTCATGCCAAAGTCACCATGGAGCCCTTCGAGCGGGGCTATGGCCATACGCTGGGCAATGCGCTGCGTCGCATCCTGCTGTCCTCACTTCCGGGGTTTGCGCCCACCGAAGTGAAGATCAGTGGCGTGTTGCATGAGTACTCGACCATCGATGGCGTACAGGAAGATGTGGTCGATATCCTGCTGAACCTAAAAGGTGTCGTGCTCAAGCTGCACAACCGGGAAGAGGTCCTCCTCAACCTGAAGAAACAGGGCGAGAGCCTGGTGACTGCAGCCGATATCGAGATTACTCACGACGTCGAGCTGGTCAACCCGGATCATGTGATCGCAAGGTTGGCGCCTGGCGGCAAGCTGGACATGCAGATCAAGGTCGAACAAGGGCGTGGCTATGTGCCTGCAACGGTGCGCGCTGGCGCCAAGGACAGTCGACCGATCGGCAGCGTGGTATTGGACGCCTCCTTCAGCCCGGTCAAGCGCGTCAGCTATGCGGTCGAGAGCGCACGGGTGGAGCAGCGCACGGACCTGGATAAGCTGATCATGGATGTCGAAACCAACGGCGTCATCGAGCCCGAGGAAGCCATCCGCTACGCCGCTCGCGTGCTTATGGAGCAGCTGTCACTGTTCGCCGATCTCAAGGGCACGCCGGTACTGGCCGAGCAGCCCAAGACTCCGCAGGTTGATCCGATCCTGCTGCGCCCAGTGGACGATCTCGAGTTGACCGTTCGGTCTGCCAATTGCTTGAAGGCGGAGAACATCTATTACATCGGCGATTTGATTCAGCGCACCGAGACCGAGCTCCTCAAGACCCCCAATCTGGGTCGCAAGTCTCTAAATGAGATCAAAGAGGTCTTGGCCTCCCGCGGTCTCACGCTGGGGATGAAGCTGGAGAACTGGCCGCCCGTAGGACTCGACAAAGGCGTGGAAAACTAAGGCCGCAACGCGGGTCTTTGACTCGCGTGCCCGCGAGAGGAAAAAATGCGTCACCGTCTTGGACTTAGAAAACTCAACCGAACCACCAGCCATCGCCTGGCGATGCTGCGGAACATGACCAACTCGCTGTTGCGACACGAGGCGATCAAGACCACCGTGCCCAAGGCGAAGGAGCTTCGTCGTGTGGCCGAACCGATCATCACGCTGGGAAAGAAGCCTACGTTAGCCAATCGCAGATTGGCCTTCTCCCGGTTGCGGGATCGGGAAATGGTTACCAAGCTCTTCGATGAGCTGGGGCCGCGTTTTGCCCAGCGCAACGGAGGCTATCTGCGCATTCTCAAGTTCGGTTTCCGTGAGGGCGACAATGCGCCGATGGCCTTGGTCGAACTGATGGATCGGCCCGAGGGCGCAGGACAGAGCAAGCCGGGGGACGCTGGTAAGTCCTGATCTGCGTCGACGCGCCGTAAAACATAAAGGCCAGCACAAGCTGGCCTTTTTTGTTTGATACGATGCACAAGCCGAGGCCGCCTTTACTGGCTGCTCCTAACGGCCTCCCGCAGCAGTTTTCAACTTCTTACCAGACAGCACATCATGGAAGGCAGCCGCGGCCATCGGCTTGCTGAATAGGAATCCCTGCACCAGGTCGCAACCATGCTGCTGCAAAAACGCGAGCTGCTCCGCAGTTTCAACGCCTTCTGCGACAACCTCGAGCTTGAGACTGTGCGCCATCGCGATGATCGCCTTTGCAATGGCGGCATCTTCCGCGTCGTGCGGAAGATCTTTCACGAACGATCGGTCAATCTTGAGCGTATCTAGGGGGAAGCGTTTGAGGTAGGACAGCGATGAATAGCCAGTCCCGAAATCGTCGATGGCCAAGCGTACACCCATGCCTTTGAGCGTGGATAACGTCGCCAGCGTCGTCTCGGCGCTGTCCATCAACATGCTTTCGGTCACTTCGAGCTCGAGCCACGACGGATGAAGGCCGCTCTTCTGGAGCGCCGTGGCCACCGATTGGCCCAGCGTTCCTTGCCGGAAATGCAGGCTCGCGATGTTGACCGCGACATGGACAGGCGGGTACCCCAGTCGTTGCCAGTCCTGGTTCTGGCGGCAGGCGTTGAGGAGAACCCACTCGCCAAGAGGTACGATCAGCCCGGTCTCTTCCGCTAGAGGGATAAACTGCGCGGGGGACACCAAACCAAGCTCGGGGTGTTCCCAGCGAATGAGTGCCTCCAGACCGACGATCTCGCCCGTGGCGGGCCGGATCTTCGGCTGGTAGTGCAGCAGCAGCTCGTCGCGCTCGAGCGCCCTGCGCAGCTGCGCCTCCATGGACAGCTTTTCCAACGCCGTAGCGTTCATTGCCCGGCTGTAAAACTGGTAGTTGTCGCGCCCCTGATCTTTAGCGAAGTGCATCGCCGCACCTGCGTTCTTGATCAGGGTCTCGGCATCGTCTCCATCGAGCGGGTACAAAGCCAGCCCGACGCTAACTGATACGAAGACTTCCTGTTTGGCGACTCGGAAGGGCTTGCGCAATTCCTCCAGCATGCGTCGAGCGACCTTCGCGGCATCGTGATAGTGCGTCAACTCCGTTATCAGCAGACTGAACTCATCGCCGCCTAGCCTGGCTACGGTGCTGGCCATATCGTGTCCGAATATCGTCTCCTTGCCTTCGTGCGCGAAAGTATCAGGCGCCCGCACAGCATCGGAGAGTCTCTGCGACACCGACAAGAGCAGCTCGTTGCCCGCAGAGTGACCGAGGGTGTCGTTGATGCGCTTGAACTGATCCAGATCCAGCGATAGCAAACCCAGTAGACGCTGGTAGCGCTTTGCGTGGACCAATGCCTGCTGGAGGCGTTCTATGAAGAACTGGCGATTGGGCAACCCAGTGATGGCATCGTAGTAGGCGAGATGTCGGATGCGTTCCTCGGCTTCCTTGATCTCGGTGACATCCTGAATGGTGCCCGATAGTCGAGTAATCGAGCCGGCACTGTCCAGATGCCTGACACCTTGTAACTGTGCGTGCCGCACGCCACCGTCCTGACGTCGAATACGCACGACTTGTCCGACGAACTCGCGCATCTGCAGCAGGCGACGCATCGACTCTTGTACGGCGTCCCGGTCGTCCGGGTGTACGTAGTGGAGGAACGCGGAGAAGCTCGGTGCTATAGCGTCGGGTGCAATCCCGAGAATGCGGTATGTCTCATCGGACCAGTGGACGGTATCGCGGGGCAGTTCCCATTCCCAACTGCCCAGATGCGCGATGCGCTGGGCGTTCTCGAGACTTTCCCGATTCTTCTCGAGATCGCTGAATGCCTGGTTGGCGCGCAAGATGTAGCGGATGCGGTGTCCGAGAATGCCCCAGTTGATAGGTTTGCTGATGAAATCCGTTGCACCCACTTCGTAAGCACGGTTGATCGAATCGGGGTCGTCCAATCCGGTCAACATCAGTATTGGCACGAACGCGCCGGTGGGTCGCCGGCGCAATTCAGAGCACAGAGCGTAGCCATTCATTCCAGGCATTACGACGTCGAGCAGGACGATGTCCGGTGCGATCTGGTCGAAGCGCTCGAGGGCAGCGATGCCGTTGTCCGCTTCGTGACAGGCGAACCCCACCCGCTCGAGCGTTTGGCGGATCAGCAATCGCATGGCGAGATCGTCGTCGACGATGAGCGCCACAGGTCCAACCGCACCAGGCTCTCCGGGATTGGGCCCGGATCCTGCCGAAGTGGGTGCTCCTGTGGCCGAAGATGCCCTCACCCCATCGCCTCGAGTTCCGCCTCGAGCGCGTGGCGTACTGCTGCGTACTCATGCTCGACCACATTGATGGCAGGGACGTCAGGACCCATCGAGCCGTCGCGCGCGGCCATTTCCACGCTCCGACATAGATTCGCAAACGTGTTTGCGCCCAGGTTAGCGCTGCTCGATTTTAGGGAGTGCGCTGCAGCACGAATTGCATCGTGATCCGAGGTGCGCATCCCGGTCCGCAATTGCTCGATCAGGGCGGGTGTCGAGTCCAAGTAGATCTGAACGACCTGCGCGAGCAAGCGAGGGGCGGAATCGGACTGCAGGCTGCGTATGGCTTCCAGCGCGGTGCTATCTAGCACCTCGCGTCCACTCTGGACGGCTCGCTTCGAATCGGGCATGAGGCCCCCTGTTAGGCGACTCTGCCTATATCGGCAGTCGCGAGGAGGCCTTTAAGTGCCTGTCCACACAGAGGAAAATATGAGCGCCGCGGAGACGCTAAGCTGCTTCGGCCCTGATCGTTTGAGCCCGAAATGCGAGGGCTGTCTGAAGGTAACGAGCGGTGAAACCGCCGGCATTAGCCGCCACGGCCTCGGGTGTGCCTTGGGCAACGATACTGCCGCCCCCGTCACCGCCTTCGGGCCCTAGATCGATCACCCAGTCGGCAGTCTTGATCACATCGAGGTTGTGTTCGATTACCACGACAGTGTTGCCGTGATCCCGGAGTTTGTGCAGCACTTCGAGCAACATCGCAACGTCGTGGAAGTGCAGTCCGGTCGTTGGCTCGTCCAGGATATACAGCGTGCGTCCCGTATCTCGCTTGGAGAGTTCCAGCGCAAGCTTCACGCGTTGTGCTTCCCCGCCTGACAAAGTGATCGCACTTTGCCCAAGCGTCATGTATCCCAGGCCCACGTCTAGCAGAGTGCGAAGTTTGCGCGCTATGACGGGGATAGCGCCAAAGATCTCGCCGGCTTGCTCGACGGTCGTTTGCAGGACCTCGTGAATGCTCTTTCCCTTGTACAGCACTTCCAGTGTTTCTCGATTGTAGCGGCGTCCATTGCACACGTCGCAGGGCACGTAGACGTCGGGCAGAAAATGCATTTCAACTTTGATGACGCCATCGCCCTGACACGCTTCGCAACGCCCGCCCTTGACGTTGAAGGAGAATCGTCCCGGGCCGTAGCCGCGCTCGCGCGCCAGGGGAACTCCCGCAAACAAGTCGCGAATCGGTGTGAAGAGGCCCGTGTATGTTGCAGGGTTCGAGCGCGGAGTCCGCCCGATTGGACTTTGGTCGACATTGACCACCTTGTCGAACTGGTCGAGTCCTTCGATCTCGTCGAAGGGTGCAGGCTCCGCGGAACTGGAATATAGGTGGCGCGCCGCGGCCAGGTACAGGGTGTCGTTTACGAGTGTGGATTTGCCGGAACCTGAAACACCGGTTACGCAGGTCAGGAGCCCGACGGGAACAGTCAACGTGACACCTTTCAGATTGTTGCCGCGCGCACCTGACACGCGCAACCATTGCTCCGGCTGCGGCGGATGGCGGGTGAGCGGCAGGGGAATATGGCGCTGGCCCGTTAGATACTGTCCCGTCAGCGAGTGCGGGTTATTAGCGACTTCTCGCGGGGTACCAAACGCAACTACCTCGCCACCGTGCTCGCCGGCGCCGGGGCCCATGTCCACGACGAAGTCCGCCGACTCGATTGCATCGCGATCGTGCTCTACGACGATCACGGAGTTACCCAGATCGCGCAGCCGTTCCAGAGTGGAGAGCAATCGCGCATTGTCGCGCTGATGCAGGCCGATAGACGGCTCGTCGAGCACGTACATGACGCCGGTAAGCCCCGACCCGATCTGGCTGGCCAAGCGGATTCTCTGCGCCTCTCCGCCCGAGAGGGTCTCTGCCGAGCGGTCCAGCGCGAGGTAATCGAGTCCGACGTTGTTGAGAAACTGCAGTCGGTTGACGATTTCGCGCACGATCTTGTCGGCGATTGCGAGCTTTGCCCCTGAAAGCTGCAATCCGGCAATCGTCTCCTGCGCCTGTTTCAACGGCATGCGATTGAGGCCATAGATGGTATGCCCGTCCACGCGCACGTGACGGGCCTCCAGTCGCAGGCGCGTGCCCTCGCACTCGGGGCAAGGAGTGCTGCTGAGATACTTGGCCAGCTCTTCTCGCACCACCGGTGCGTCCGTTTCTTTGTAGCGCCGCTCCAGGCTCGGAATAATGCCTTCGAATGGATGTTCACGGTTGCGCTTCGGCCCGCGCTCGCCGGCGTAGACGAACTTCACTTTCTCGCTTCCGGATCCGTTCAGCAGAATGTCCTGAATGCGCTGTGGCAGATTTTCGAACGGAGTGTCGACGTCGAATTCGTAGTGGAGCGCCAGGCTTTGCAGCATCTGGAAGTAAAACTGATTGCGTCGATCCCAACCTTTGATTGCACCCGAGCTCAGACCCAGATGCGGGAATGCGACCACGCGCTTCGGGTCGAAGAAGCTCACGTGTCCAAGGCCGTCGCAACGCGGGCACGCGCCCATCGGGTTATTGAAGGAGAAGAGGCGGGGCTCGAGCTCCGGTAAGGAATAGCCACAAATGGGGCAGGCAAAGCGCGCGGAGAATATATGTTCCTTGCTGGTGTCTGTTTCCACCGCGATGGCCCGTCCATCGGAATGACGCAGTGCGGTTTCAAAGGATTCTGCCAATCGCTGCTTCGCGTCCGGACGAATTTTGACCCGATCGATCACGACTTCGATCGTGTGTTTTTTTGTTTTGGCCAGCCTGGGGAGATTGTCGATGTCGTGCACTTGACCGTCGATGCGAAGTCGCACGAAACCCTGTGCGCGCAGATCCTCGAAGAGGTCTTGCTGTTCACCCTTGCGGCCCACTACCAAAGGCGCCAACACCATCAGGCGCGTTTCCGCAGGCAGGCTCATCGCATGATCGACCATTTGCGACACGCTTTGCGCAGCCAGAGTGATGCCATGCTCCGGGCAATGCGGTTCGCCCACACGCGCGAACAGAAGACGCAGGTAGTCGTGAATTTCAGTCACCGTACCGACGGTGGATCGAGGATTGTGGCTGGTGGCTTTTTGTTCGATGGAAATTGCCGGCGATAACCCTTCGATCAGGTCCACATCCGGCTTTTCCATGATCTGGAGAAACTGGCGTGCGTACGCTGACAACGATTCCACGTAGCGCCGCTGTCCCTCGGCGTAGAGGGTGTCGAACGCCAGAGATGATTTGCCAGAACCCGACAGACCGGTGACAACGACCAGCCGGTTACGCGGCAGGTCGACGTTGATATTTTTGAGGTTGTGCGTGCGTGCGCCGCGAACTCGGATGTAGTCCATTCAGTATCGAATCAAGGTGCAACCTGCTAATATACCGCAGTTGTTTACCGTTTCCCAAGCCGCGTCAGGTCCGCGCCCGCAGCCATGTCCACCAGTCATCGCATGACCCCTCTGGAGCTGCGTGCAAGCCTCAGTCTTGCTGGGGTTTTCGGCCTGCGACTGCTCGGCATGTTCATTATCTTGCCGGTGTTTGCTCTGTACGCAGAGCAGCTGCGAGGTGGAGACGACCACACGCTCATCGGCCTGGCGCTCGGGGCTTACGGGTTGACCCAGGCAGTCCTGCAGATTCCGTTCGGTTCCCTATCGGATCGCTGGGGTCGCAAGAAGACCATCTATCTCGGGCTGTTGATTTTTGCGGCAGGTAGTTTTACCGCTGCCGTAGCGCAGGATATCCATGTCGTTATTCTGGGGCGTGTTATTCAAGGGGCGGGGGCAATCTCCGCGGCAGTAATGGCGCTGGCAGCGGACCTTACACGCGATGAGCAGCGCACCAAAGCGATGGCGATCATCGGTGTAACGATCGGCGTCGCCTTTGCGCTCTCCATGGTGGGCGGTCCGGTGTTGAACCGTTGGATCGGTGTGCCGGGGATTTTCGCCCTGACCGGACTGTTGGCGTTATTTGCGATTGCGATTGTTCGCTTCGTGGTGCCGACCCCGGCGATGGCCGTACCCGTATCGGGTATCGCTTCGAGAGTACGTTTTATAGATATTCTGCGGCATCCGCAGCTACTGCGTCTGAACTATGGAATCTTCATCCTCAGCGCAGTGCTCATGGCGCTATGGGTGGTCGTGCCGTTCGAATTGCGCGCGGCGGGGCTCCCGGGCGACAGCCATTGGCAAATCTACCTGCCGGTTATGGTGATGAGCGTTGTGCTGATGGTGCCGCCCATGTTGATCTCGGAGCGTTGGGGACGGCAGAAAACTGTCTTTCTGGCGGCGATCGGCATACTGCTTGTCGCACAATTGCTGCTCGCGGGTCTATGGTCTTCATTGTGGGGTTTGGCCTTGGCGCTGCTAGTTTTTTTTACCGGGTTCAACTACCTCGAGGCGAGCCTGCCGTCGATGATTTCTCGGACTGCTCCACCTGAGGCGAGAGGTGCGGCGGTCGGGGTTTACAGCAGCGCGCAATTCCTCGGCAGCTTTGTCGGCGCATGGGTTGGTGGCGCGATCTCCCAGCACTTGGGCTCCTCGTCCGTCTTCGCCTTTTGCGCGGCGCTGACGCTGTCATGGCTGATCGTGGCGGTGGGAATGAAGCAATTGCCGGGTCTTCGCACCCGCACCTATCCTGTTCCCAAAATGGATTCAGCAGGCGCCGAGGGACTATCGAGGCGGTTGGCCGGCGTAGCTGGCGTGCGCGAGGCATTGGTTTTTGCGAGCGAGGGCGTAGCCTATCTGAAGGTCGACAGCACGCGGTTCGACGAGCGAAATGTTTTGAAGCTTTTATCCGGGGAGGTGTGAGATGGCATCGGTGAACAAAGTAATCTTGATCGGCAATCTGGGCCGTGACCCGGAGGTGCGTTATCTCCCGAGCGGCGACGCGGTCGCAAATCTTAGCGTGGCGACCACCGAGGTTTGGAAAGACAAAGCGGGAGAGAAGCAGGAGCAAACCGAGTGGCACCGCGTAGCCTTCTTTGGGCGCCAAGCTGAAATTTGCGGTGAGTATTTGCGCAAGGGTGGCTCGGTGTATGTGGAAGGACGCCTGCAGACGCGCAAGTGGACCGACAAAGATGGTAACGAGCGCTACACCACGGAGATTCGTGGTGACCGCATGCAGATTCTTGGGGGTAAGGGTACCGGTGGCGGCAGTGCCGAGATGCGGGAACCACCGCCCGAGAGCTCAACCGTAGAGTCGGCGCCTAGAAAAGGGCCGCCAGCAGCCGGTAAGAAATCGACGGGATTCGACGACCTCGACGACGATATCCCGTTCTAGAACGACGAGAAATGTTTTGTGGCACCATTTCGGGCATGACCCTTCACCACTAGCCGTGCGCTTGCAGCCGGACTCGCTCCTGCCTTCTCGCCTTCGGCTCTCGACCAAGTTCCTATGACACTACGCGACGTCTCCCTCGACGATAAATACTGCCTCCAGAGCGGCCGAGTGTTCATCACCGGCACTCAGGCACTAGTGCGCTTGCCGATGATGCAGCATTTGCGCGACAAGGCTGCCGGGTTCGACACGGGCTGCTACATAAGTGGCTATCGTGGATCGCCTCTTGGCGGTTACGACCAGCAATTGTGGGCGACCAAGAAGCTGTTGCAGGAGCACCAGATCGTGTTTCAGCCGGGAGTCAACGAAGACCTCGCTGCGACGGCGTGCTGGGGGACGCAGCAGGCGCACTTCCACGGCGAGAACAAGCACGATGGGGTGTTCGCGATCTGGTATGGGAAGGGCCCAGGTGTGGATCGAACCGGCGATGCATTTCGCCACGGCAATCTCGCCGGAACGCACCACCTGGGTGGCGTGCTCTGCTTGATGGGCGACGATCACACCTGCGAGTCGTCCACCACGGCGCACCAAAGCGAATTCGCGATGGTGGATGCAATGATTCCGGTGCTCAACCCGGCTGGAGTGCAGGAGTTGCTCGACTACGGCATCTATGGCTGGGCGCTGTCGCGCTATGCCGGGTGCTGGGTGGGCTTGAAGTCGATGAAGGACACCATCGATGCATCGGCGACCGTCGAGGTCAGCCCGGAGCGTGTGCAGATCAACACGCCAGCTGATTTCACGATGCCTCCAGGAGGACTCGGGATCCGTTGGCCGGACCAACCTCTGGAGCAAGAGGCGCGGCTGCATCGCTACAAATTAGAGGCCGCGAAGGCATTCTGCCGTGCCAACGGTCTCGATCAGGTGGTGGTCGATTCGTCTGACGCCAAGATCGGCATTGTCACCTGCGGCAAGTCCTACATGGATGTTCGGCAAGCGCTGCAGTACCTCGGCATCGACGACACAGAAGCGGGTCGACTTGGGCTTCGGGTGTACAAAGTAGGCATGACATTCCCGCTTGAACCGCGGGGCGTGCTGCAGTTCGCACGAGGACTGCACAAGGTCATCGTCGTCGAGGAAAAGCGCGGGTTGGTCGAGTCTCAGCTGAAAGAGGTCCTATACGGGCAGCCTGGTTCGCCGCAAGTCGTTGGCAAACTCGACGAGCAGGGCGGCATCCTGTTTCAAAGCAATGGAGCCCTTGACCCGAATCACATCGCGATCAGCATTGGCCGCCGCATCCTCGAACGAATCCGCGACGAGCAACTGGAAACTCGCGTAGCGGAGCAAGAAGCTCTGGAGAATCGTGTGCTGGAAAAGCCGGCTATGGACCGCACACCATATTTCTGTTCGGGATGTCCGCACAATTCGGGCACCAAGTTACCGGAGGGAAGTCGAGCACTCTCCGGTATCGGCTGCCATTTCATGGCGCAGTGGATGGACCGCAACACCGCGGGGTATACCCAGATGGGCGGCGAAGGCGCGAGTTGGATGGGTGAGGCGCCGTTCGTAAAGACCAAGCATGTGTTCCAGAATATCGGAGACGGCACTTATTTCCATTCTGGATTTCTCGCAGTGCGGGCGACCATCGCATCAGGAGTGAATGTTACCTACAAGATCCTCTACAACGATGCTGTTGCCATGACCGGGGGCCAACACATCGACGGCAACTTGAGCGTGCCACAGATTACACGCGAACTGTTGGCGGAAGGTGCGAAGCGCGCGGCTGTGGTTACGGATGAACCGGAGAAGTATGGTCCCGATGCCGGCTTCCCACCCGGCGTCAAGGTTTATCACCGCGACGATTATGACAAGGTTCAGCGCGAGTTTCGCGAGATCGAGGGCACGTCGGTTATCGTGTACGACCAGACCTGTGCGGCAGAGAAGCGCCGCCGCCGCAAGCGCAATCGATATCCCGATCCACCAAAGCGCGCATTCATCAACGATCTGGTTTGTGAGGGTTGCGGGGATTGCGGCGTCAAGTCCAACTGTGTCTCGGTAACGCCACTAGAGACGGAATTTGGCCGCAAACGCAGCATCGATCAGTCCGCCTGTAACAAGGACTACTCATGCGTGAAGGGGTTCTGTCCCAGTTTCGTGACGGTACACGGCGTGGGGTTGCGGAAGGGGAATGTCGCCAAGGTGTCGGAGGGCGCAACCACTGAAGCGCCCTTCTCGGCACTTCCGGAGCCATCTCTTCCACCTCTGGACCAGCCATACGGAATCATGGTCACTGGCGTCGGCGGTACCGGTGTGGTCACCATCGGCGCAATCGTTGGCATGGCCGCGCATTTGGACGGCAAGGCTTTTGGCGGGCTGGATATGGCAGGCCTGGCCCAAAAGGGCGGGGCCGTGTGGAGCCATCTTCAGATCGCCGCGCGGCCGGACGACATCAAGACCGTTCGTCTAGGGTCCGGCGGCGCAAAGCTCGTGCTGGGTTGCGATCTAGTGGTCAGCGCGAGTCAGAAGACCATGGACACGACCCGCGCTGGCGCAACGCATATGGTGGTCAACACTCACCAGCAGATCACCGGAGACTTCACGCGCAACGCCAATGTCCAGTTCCCCGTTCAATCATTAAAGCGCACCATCGGCAAGGGAGTGGGCGAGGCGAATGCAGAGTTCGTCGATGCCACGCGTATCGCTTCTGCTTTGATGGGCGACAGTATCGCGACCAACTTGTTTATGCTGGGATTCGCATACCAGAAAGGCTTCATTCCTGTCGCGGCTGCTGCCATCGAAAAGGCGATCGAATTGAATGGAGCCGCAGTGAAGATGAATCAAGCCGCCTTTCTATGGGGGCGGCGCGCGGCCGCCGATCTGCCCGCCGTAGAACGCTTGATCACACCTAAAGGCGAGCTGAAGGCAGGAACCGAACTCGCGCAAACGTTGGATGAGGTGGTACAGCACCGCGTCGCTTTCCTAACTGGCTACCAGGACGCCGCATACGCGGAAAGGTACCGCGCACTGGTGCACAGGGTGCGCAAAGAAGAACAAGCCAAAGGGAGAGGTTTGACGGGCTTGACCGAAGCGGTGGCTCGGTACTACTTCAAGTTACTGGCGTACAAGGACGAGTACGAAGTCGCCAGGCTTTACACGGACGGCTCATTCGAGGCCAAGCTTAAAGCGCAGTTCGAAGATGGCTACAAGCTCAAGTTCAACCTTGCACCTCCGCTGTTTTCCAAGCGCGACCCGGTGACAGGAGAACTGCAGAAGACTGAATACGGTCCGTGGATCTGGCATGCGTTCAAGTTGTTGACCAAGCTGCGTGGCCTGAGAGGATCACCGTTCGATATCTTCGGGTATACGCACGAGCGTCGAATGGAGCGCCAGCTGATTCGCGACTACGAACTGATCATCGACGAAGTTTTGGGCGCACTAACGCCCGACAACCACGCGTTGGCTGTGCAGATCGCCAGTATTCCGGAGGAGATCCGCGGCTTCGGGCATGTGAAGGAACGCCATCTGAAAGCGGCAAAGGACAAAGAAGCGAGCCTGCTGGCGGCGTTGCGTACGCCAGCCGCGATGCAGTCGGCGGCCTAGCGATGCAATGGTCTAATGGTTGTCGGGTTCAACTGGTGCAATGAGGTTGGCGGGGTAAGTCAACCCCAGATCGACCGCGCGTTGGAACGCGAGCTCCGCCTGCCTACGCTGACCGATGTAGAGAGAAGCCTTCCCAAGCGCCATCCACGCTTGGCCATTGTCGGGGCTGGCTTGCGTCCACTCACGCGCGAGCACAGCTAACTCCTGCCATCGCCCATCGGCCTCCAAGGCACCGGCTTGCAGGAAGGTTGGCTGGCGTGTCATCTCGTTTGCCCAGAAGGGAATTCCCTCTAGTGGCGCTACGGGTGTACTGGCGACCGCCTCCAATGGCTTGATCCACTCGACAGGTACTGCAAAGTAGGCGGTTTCATCCTTGGCAACGCGGAAAAATGTCAGGATGCCGACCAGTTTTCCGTCCTGATCGAACAGTCCTCCGCCGGAGGCGCCATGAGTGAACGCTGCGGTGGTGCGGATTACCATACCTCCGTCATGCTCATACAACTGTGCGACCTCGCCTTCCTGGTAACTCAGCCCGTTGCCTGCGTTAAAGCCAACGGCGTACACGCGATCGCCAATCTTGAGATTGTTCGAGGCGCCCAATGCTGCGGGCTGGCGCGTCATATCTGGGAATCGCAGCGCGCATAGGTCGTGCGAAACGTCCGGTGCTTCCAGCGTGGCGCTCGGACTGTTGCCGCCCCAGAACAACCGCACACTTTTAGCACGCTGGGTTACGTGGCAGTTCGTGACCACATTGCCGTTGGGTAGTGCGACACCGGAGCCGAGGTAGATGCGCCCGTTATCGCCGACGCCGACGATTTGTACCAGACTAGGGCGGGCACGCTGATAAACGGAGGTGCCGTCGTTGGCCGAGGCCGGCATCGACAGTAGGGTGAGCAGCGCAATAGGCGCGATTGCATATCGCATGGATACTCTCCTTGTAAATCGAGAATATCCTCCCCCCAACGAACCGTTGAACCTCGCCAACCCGGGACTTACGCCCCACCGTGAGGCAGATCGCTCTGCGACAGTGCGGAGGCCTCGCCCCGGCCATTCTGCAGGCACCTGATTATTCTAGGTTTTCCTGGAGAAGATCCTCATTGAACGATGTAGCAGGTCCCGATTCGGATACCTCTAAGCGTCCCTCGCGCAATAAACATGCCTGAGAGCTGACTCTAGGCACAGATCAGAGGAAGCGAGCCGGGAAATCACGCTACCAGCGATGAATAGTCTTATCCACGCCACCTTCGTCGCATACGGCGATCCAGACGCCATCGCGCAGTTCTGGGCCTGATTTGCACACTGCACCTTCCTGCATCAGTGCTTGCACGCGCTCTTGCACCTTCGCCTTGCTGGGGCCCGTGACCATCGTCTGAAGGCCCATCCGCACCACCTTGCACCCGCCGTTGTCGGCGGTGGCGGGTGGCGTCTCCAGCGTCACGATCCAATTTCTCCCTAGTGGTTCGACCTTCGATACCGGCTTGGCACCCGCGCGTACGAGGTCGGCCATAGCCGCTTCGACGGCCCTCTTGTCAGAGCCGGCCACCATGGTGTGTTTGCCCATTCGGGAGATTTTTACGGCATCCACGGAGCCTCCGTCTGTGGGTTGGATATACCGTTTGAATACTGGACTCTAGACCTCCAACGGCTATCGCGCCAGCAAATCCCATTGTAGGTCCGGCCCCTGGGCGCACCTCGAGCGCCCCAATGCTATTCTTCTGCCCATCAATTAATCGGGAGGGGCAAGGCGAAATGAGCAAAATCAACAAGGTCGAGGTGCATGTTTTTCAATTCGATGCGATCAATCTGGGTAGCGTGCGTGGTGGCGGCGTCGGCGCCTTCAGCTACGCCAAGGGGGCCAAGACGCGCATTGCCAAGTATGCCGTCGCCATCATGACCGACAATGGCCTGCGGGGCGAGTACGTCACGCATTGGGTTGGATCGTCGGCGGCCCTGGGGCAGACTCTGATGCTGGCCCCGTATCTCCTCGGACGCGAGGCGGAACAGCGCGAATTTATTTACGACGACCTCAAGCGTCAAGCACGTCAGTTCGATCACATGGGTCACGGGCCGCTCGACATCGCGCTGTGGGATCTCGCCGGCAAGAAGCTCGGCGCGTCGATCTCAGAGCTACTCGGCGCCTACCGAAAACGCCTGCCAGCGTATGCCAGCACCTATCATGGCGATCGCAACGGGGGCCTCGACAGCAAGGAAGCTTTTGCTGCTTTTGCGCTGCAGTGTTACGAGTTGGGCTACCGCGCTTTCAAGATCCACGGTTGGAACGATGGCAATATCCGCGAAGAGGCGCAGAACCTTCTCCACGTGCGTCACACGATGGGTGATCGGATGACCTTGATGATCGACCCTGCTTGCGAACTGCGCACATTTGCGGACGCGCTGTACGTAGGGCGTGCCTGTGACGAAGCCGACTACTTCTGGTACGAGGACCCGTTCCGCGATTCGGGAACTTCGGCCTTTGCGCACAAGAAGCTGCGCGAAATGATCAAGACACCGCTCCTGCAAACAGAGCACGTGCGCGGGGTCGAGCCCAAGGCCGATTTCCTGATGCAAGGTGGTACGGACTTTCTGCGCTCCGATCCAGAGTACGACATGGGCATCACCGGTGCCATGAAGATCGCACACATCGCGGAGGGGTTCGGCGTAGACGTCGAGGTCCATGCCTGCGGACCTGCACATCGCCACTGCATGGCGGCAACTCGCAATAGCAACTTCTACGAAGTAGCGTTGGTCGGCCCGGACGCCCCGAACGCGGTGCCTCCCGTGTACAAGTGCGGCTATAGCGATCAGCTTGATTGCATCGGCAAGGATGGCTGCGTGCCGGTACCTACCGGACCCGGGCTAGGAGTTGAATACGACTGGGAATTCATCGCCAAGAATCGCGTAGCGCTGCATGAGTTCAAACTCTAAAGACGATCGATCGACAGCCGTTTATGGCATAGATCCCGCTTTGCCGACCCGGGACTTCGAACCGACCTATTGAGTCGATCGGAGCACCGTGCAGGGCAGATGCGTGATCGCACACTGCGTGACCGAATATCGGGGTCGTCCATATATGGAAGCCCATCTTCTCTGGCTCATCGTCGGTATCGTTCTGATCGCTGCAGAGCTAGCGACGGGAACGTTTTACCTCTTGTTCCTGGGGTTGGCTGCTCTCGTCGCAGCAGCCGTTGCCTTTCTAGGAGCATCGTTGTGGATTCAGGCAAGCGTGGCCGCCGCATGCGCTGTGGCTGGAGTGTTATGGGTGCAGCGTCACCGTCGCTCGAGCACCCAGGCGCCGATGCCGTCGTTGGACCTCGGACAGCCGGTCAGTTTCGATTCCTGGAGCAGTCAAGCGGACCGCCTTGCCCGCGTCAAGTATCGCGACGCGCATTGGGACGCGCGCATTTTCGGAGAATGCGTCGGACAACCTGGCGAGATCCTGCATATCACCGGTATACAAGGCAGTGTGTTGCTCGTATCCAAAGCACCGCCGGCGGCAAGTTGATGCCATCGCCAGTTTCGCAGAAGAAATCGCTCAAGATAACGCGGGGTGAATCCTCGCCGGAGCACACCAAGGAGGCAAGCATGGGGCCCAAGCTCATCGTCGCGCTCATCCTGTCCATCATCGTATTCACGATTGAGCCTACCAGGGCATTTGCCATCCCTTTTGCGATCTTAGCGTTCGCCATCGTGTTCGTGATCGAGGGCGTGCGGATCGTGCCGCAACAGAATGCCTGGGTGGTGGAACGGCTAGGCCGTTACCACGAGACGCTGGAACCGGGACTGCGCATCATCGTGCCGTTCGTCGATCGGGTGGCCTACAAACACTCCCTCAAGGAAGTTCCATTCGATGTGCCAGAACAGGTTTGCATCACAAAGGACAACACGCAACTGGCAGTGGACGGATTGGTCTACTACCAGGTCACCGACCCGCGCCTCGCGAGCTACGGTACCTCTGATTACATCATGGCCATCACGCAACTCGCCCAGACTATGCTGCGCTCCGAGGTCGGCAAGATGGAACTGGACAAGACACTCGAAAGTCGAGAGGAGATCAATAAGCGTATCGTCGCTGTGCTCGATGAGGCCGGACGGGCCTGGGGCGTCAAGGTACTAAGGTATGAAGTCAAGAACCTCACGCCTCCGGAGTCGATCCTGCGGGCCATGCAACAGCAGATCACTGCGGAGCGAGAAAAACGTGCGCTGATCGCCAAATCTGAAGGCCAGAAGCAGGAAGAGATCAATCTCGCCGAGGGCATGAAGCAGTCGGCGATTCTGAAATCGGAAGGCGAGAAAACCGCCGCCATCAACGGAGCACAGGGCGAGGCCACGGCGGTTCAGCTCATAGCCGAGGCGACCGCTTCGGCCGTGCGTACCGTTGCCGCAGCCATCGGAGAGAAAGGCGGGATGGATGCTGCCAACCTGAAGGTGGCCGAACTCTATATCTCCGCGTTCTCCAATCTTGCCAAGACCAACAACACGCTGATTGTACCCAGCAATCTCTCGGACGTTGCTTCGATGGTTACTTCGGCAATGACGATATTGAACAAGACCAAAGCTAGTACCGCGCCGACAGCATAATCGGCCTCGCTGTCCTCAGGCCGGGCGCGCCGGGGCCGCCGCCATTTTTTCGCGCAATTCGGCAGTCTTGAATGGCTTGGCCAGAAAATCGTTCATGCCTGCCGACAGGCAAAGTTGCCGATCGCTTTCCATCGCGTTGGCGGTTAGCGCGATGATGTACGGTTGGTGTACATTCTCCATCGCCCGGATAGCTCGAGTGGCGCTCACCCCGTCCATCTTGGGCATCTGCATGTCCATCAGCACTACGTCGTAGCGACTTGCCCGCGTCATCGCGATGGCCTCCTCGCCATCGTGCGCCAGGTCTGCCCGACAGCCCAGCTTCTGCAGCACGCCCAAGGCGAGCATCTGGTTTACTGCGTTGTCCTCTACCAGCAGGATGCGTAACTCCGAGGGCAAAGGCCCCGGCGCCGCAGTGGGTCCCGTGGCTTCCCCCGGTGCTTGGCTGACGGCAACCGGCAGGCAAAAGGTGAACGTCGACCCTTGACGTTGTTTGCTCTCCACGGAGATAGTGCCGCCCATACCTTCTACCAGGCGCTTCGTAATGACCAGTCCTAGACCGGTCCCGCCATAGCGGCGATTGATCGAGCTATCCACCTGTGAGAACTTTTGGAAAAGTCGCGGTGTCTTGTCGGCAGGAATGCCGATTCCAGAATCTACGACCTTGCATTCCAGCATGGCGGCGTCTGGAAGAATTCGCCCGAACACCTGCACACCGCCGTGGTGTGTAAACTTCACCGCATTACCCACCAGATTAGTGAGAACCTGTTTGAGCCGCGTAGCATCACCGACGATCCAGGCCGGGACGCTGTTATCGATCTCCGTGTCCAGGTACAGTCCTTTGTGCTGCGCCTGTGGCTTCAGGAGATCGATAACCTCGGCCACAACGCTACGTAGATCGACCGGGCGGGCCGCGAGGGTCACTTTGCCTGCATCGAGCTTCGACAGGTCCAGGATGTCGTTGATGATCGTGAGGAGCGTTTCGCCACTGCTCTGAATCGTCTCTACGTAGCGCCGCTGCTCCTCGGTAAGCTCGGTCATTTGCAGCAACTGCGCCATGCCCAGCACCCCGTTCATCGGTGTGCGAATTTCGTGACTCACCACGGCGAGGAATTCGCCCTCCGCACGCGACGAGTTCTGCATGAAGGCTAGCGCTTCGTCCAGTGCGCGGGTACGCTCCTCGAGGTCAATCTCGAGCTTTGCAGCTTGCGCCTGCAAGGTCTGGTTAGCCTGGTAAAGCTCCAGGGCTTTGTGTTCGAGTAATTGCTCGGCTTCTTTGCGCGCCTGCCGTTCGCGCTCCACGCGGCGCAGCAGGATCTCCATCTCGTTGCTGGCCGGTGTCTGGGTGCCGGACGCGACTCTAGCGGCGATCAGTCCCGGGGGTGGGCGGCGAGTGGGGTCATCCATCGTCAGCTGCGGGTCAAAACAAAGCGTTCTCGACTTCCGATGTCGGCGGGTAGCGCTTCACGTGCGATCTCGATGGTCTCGCCGAAGTGACTAGCGCACGCATGCATGAGTCCTTCAGCTAGGTCGCCGAAATGGCGCGCGGATTCATAGAGCAGCACCAGCCGATTATCGGTGCGATCGAGGACCTCGAAGTGCGGCATCTCGGCATCTGGATAGAGCTTGCGCACCTCGACATGTATCACACTCTCGAGACTCTGCAGAAAGTCGAATGCAGACTGTATACCTTGAAAGAACCGCGGATGACCGAACGCAAACCGTCCGAACAGATATTTTCCGTAACTGCGCATCAGTTGAGGGACCGGAATATTGCTCGCCTTGGAAAGTTCCACCGCCAGACTCCACATTTCGCCGTGATCGTAGGTGCCTACCGCAGTGTATGCACCACCGGATGGCAGTCGTGCCGCCGTGATGATTCGGTCGGCCATCTCGGGCGAGAAGTGCGACTCCACCATTTCGATGAACTCGGTGAATACGACACCTTTCATGGATCTCTTCCGCGTGGGGATTTTCGATCCTGTAACGGCTTCACAATAGGCTTCTTGAGCGCCGTTGCCCACACGGCGGGAGACCGGGCAAGAGCAAATGCAGATGCGGCCGTGCGCTCAGAGAGGTGAGAAAAGATCCAACCGATCAGTCACGATACAATCGACTCCAGCCTGGCTGAGCCACGATGCGCTGGTGGCATCATTGATCGTGTAGCATAGGAGGCCGAAACCAGCCTCGTGCACTTTGGCCGCCACATCTGCGTCGACGCTGCTGTAGTGGCAATGAATCGAGACGCACCCCAGTTGGGTAGCCAGCCGCAGCGCACCTTCGGAGAATTCTTCGACGAGCAGGCCTCGCGCCAGGTCAGGGGTGGCGGCTCGGGCTGCTTCCAGTGCAGGAACCGAAAAGGACGACAGCAGCGGGCGTGCGTCTGCGTTCTGCCATAGGGTCGCCGCTGCTCTTGCTGCTACCGTTCCTGTGGCTTCTTCGCGGCCGGGACAGGGTTTGATCTCCAGATTTGCCCACAACCCGTGCTGGATACACAGCGCTGCCATCGCCGCCAGGGTGGGAATCGGTTCACCAGCGAAGCGAGGGGCAAGCCATCCGCCCGCATCTAATACGGCGAGTTGGGCAAGGGTCCTGCGAGCCACGGGGCCATGGCCATTAGATGTCCGCTCCAAACCGTCGTCGTGCATGAGGATGGGGACATCGTCTCGCGTGAGCTTGACATCCACTTCCACGCCCCGGTATCCGAGGCGGCTCGCGAGTCGCAGGCCGGCCAGTGTGTTTTCGGGTGCCAAGGTCCCGCCCCCACGGTGGGCAACGATGGCAGGGAATGGCCAGCACGAGGCGGAATGGGGATCAGGCGTGGACATTTGCGGACGGTGGCTCCGAATGAGGGGAACCGACTGGTCTCCGGTATAATCCTGTTTTTTCTACCAGAAATTTGCGAGCGAGAAAATGCCAATCTACGAATACCGCTGCAATAGCTGCGGATTTGAGAAGGAGTATCTCCAAAAGCTCAGCGATGCGCCCATTACCCAGTGCCCCAATTGCGGTAAGACCGAGATGGTGAAGCAAGTCACCGCCGCCGGATTTCAGCTCAAGGGAAGCGGTTGGTACGCAACTGACTTCAAGGGTAGCCCGAAGCCCGTTCCCAAGGGAGACGAGGCTGGCAACCAGGACAAGAAGGACAACAGCGAGAAGGGCGAGCAACCAAAGGCCTCCGAGCCCGCCGTCGAGAAGGCGGCTTCTTCTGAGTCATCAACTACCGCTCCTGCTGCCGGCACTGCGAACGGGTCGTGAAAAAACATTTCATTACCGGGCTATTGGTTTGGATCCCGCTGGCGATCACCGCTTGGGTGTTGAACCTGATCGTGACGAGCATGGACCGGACCCTGCTGCTGCTGCCGGAAGCGCTGCGGCCTCGGGCGTGGCTGGGGTTCGACGTTCCTGGGCTGGGCGCGCTGCTCACGTTGATCATTGTCTTCGTTACCGGCTTGCTGGCTGCGAATATCATCGGACAGCGGCTCGTGTCGATCTGGGAGAGCCTGCTCGCCCGCATCCCTGTCGTCAAGACAATCTACAACAGCGTCAAGCAGGTGTCCGACACGCTATTCTCCAGCAGCGGAGAAGCGTTCCGCAAAGCATTGCTGGTGCAATATCCCCACGCCGGTTCTTGGACTATCGCGTTCCTGACTGGCACTCCCGGTGGAGATGTGGCGAACCATCTTCGCGGTGAATACGTCAGCGTTTATGTGCCGACCACTCCCAATCCGACCTCGGGGTTCTTTCTCATGATGGCGAAAGCGGACGTGATCGAGCTGGACATGAGCGTCGACGAGGCCCTGAAGTATGTCATCTCGATGGGGGTCGCGGCGCCGAGCACCCCCAAGCGCAGTGCCTTGACCAAGCCCGCTGCGCAGCCCTGAGCCTGCTACCGTTTCAGGTCAACGGCGGCAGTTCCTTTGTCCTTTCTGCCATACGATTTATCGGCCTTCTAAATGCGCACCGATTACTGCGGACTTATCGACAAACGCTTTCTTGGCCAGACCGTCACCCTGTTCGGCTGGGTTCACCGGCGCCGCGACCATGGCGGTGTCATCTTCATCGACTTGAGGGACCGGGAAGGGCTGGTGCAAGTCGTGATCGATCCCGACACACCAGCAACCTTTGCGACTGCGGATCGAGCACGCAACGAATTTGTAATTAAAGTCGAAGGCAAGGTTCGGCCACGCCCGCAGGGAACGGTCAATCCGAACCTGCGAAGCGGTGAAATCGAAGTGTTGGCTCTGCAGATCGAGATTCTCAATCCTTCGCTGACACCACCCTTTCAACTCGATGACGAAAACCTCAGTGAGAACGTGCGGCTCGAGTACCGCGTAATCGACTTGCGCCGTCCGGAGATGCAGCGCAATTTGCGGTTGCGGTATAAGGTCGCGATGGCTGTGCGGCGCTACCTGGATGCACAGGGCTTTATCGATGTTGAAACACCGATGTTGACCAAATCTACGCCCGAAGGAGCGCGCGATTTCCTCGTACCCAGTCGTATGCACGCAGGGCAGTTCTATGCCCTTCCACAATCGCCGCAGTTGTTCAAGCAACTGTTGATGATTGCGGGCTTCGACCGGTATTACCAGATCACCAAATGCTTTCGGGATGAGGACTTGCGCGCCGACCGGCAACCGGAGTTCACCCAGATCGATATCGAGACCTCTTTCCTCGGGGTCTCCGAGATTACCGGTTTGATGGAGGCGATGATCCGTTCCGTATTCAAAGAGGCGGTGGACGTCGACTTGGCCGGCCCTTTCCCACGCATTACTTATGCGGAGGCGATGTCGCGTTATGGGTCGGATAAACCGGACTTGCGCGTCACCCTGGAGTTGACTGAGCTGACCGATGTCATGCGAGGGGTGGAATTCAAGGTCTTCGCCGCTGCCGCAAACATGGCGGGCGGGCGAGTTGCCGCGTTGAGGGTCCCCGGTGGTGGACAGATGACCCGCGGAGAGATCGATGCCTATGGTCAGTTCGTAGGGATTTATGGCGCGAAGGGGCTGGCCTATATCAAGGTCAACGAGATTGCCAAGGGGCGCGAAGGACTGCAATCGCCAATCGTGAAGAATCTATCGGACGAAGCACTTCGCACCGTGGTCGAGCGCACGGGTGCCAAGGACGGCGACCTCATCTTCTTTGGAGCCGATGGAGCCAAGGTAGTCAACGAGTCTCTCGGGGCGCTTCGCGCGAAGGTTGGGCATGAGAAAGGTTTTGTGCAGCTGGGTTGGCGACCTTTGTGGGTGCTCGATTTCCCCATGTTCGAGTGGAATGACGACGAGAAGCGCTGGGACGCGCTGCATCATCCGTTTACCGCGCCCATGGAGGGTCACGAGGACTATTTGGACAGTGATCCAGGCAAGGCGCTGTCCAAAGCGTACGACATGGTGCTCAACGGCTGGGAAATCGGGGGAGGTTCGGTTCGTATCCACCGCCAGGACGTGCAATCAAAGGTATTCTCGGCGCTCAATATCGATCCAGAGCAGGCGCGGAGGAAATTCGGATTTCTGCTTGACGCCCTCCAGTACGGTGCCCCGCCACACGGCGGTATCGCTTTCGGCCTGGATCGGGTCGTGACGTTGATGACCGGGGCGCAGTCCATCCGCGATGTGATCGCATTCCCAAAAACTCAGCGTGGGCAGTGCTTGCTGACGCAAGCACCAAGCGAGGTGGACGAGAAGCAGTTGCGCGAGCTTCATATCCGCGTTCGTACGCCAGACGTCGCGAAGACTGTATGAGCTCAGCGGTGGTCCACAATGCACCAAGGTTTTCAGCAGTAGATTGAAGTTCAAGATCCCGGTATCCGTTCTGGTGGTGGTGCACACCCCCGCACTCGAGGTACTGCTTCTGGAGCGTGCCGATCACCCGGGATACTGGCAATCGGTGACCGGCAGCCAGGATCAGGGCGAGACCTTGGAGCAGACAGCAACGCGCGAGCTGGAAGAGGAGACGGGGCTGGATGCCAAGGGTTATTCGCTGTCCGACTGGCATCAGCAGAACCAGTACGAGATCTTTCCGGAGTGGCGATGGCGCTATGCTCCGGGTGTGACACATAACACTGAGCACGTGTTCGGTTTAACGGTTCCGAGTGCTGTGCCAGTGCGAATCGCTGAACGGGAACACCTCGCGTTCATGTGGCTCTCGTGGCGAGAGGCGGCAGAGCGCTGTTTCTCCTGGACTAACGCAGAAGCGATCCGTACGCTTCCTGGAAGGATGTGCTAGCCCACGCGCCGGTCAGGCTGACAGCGGTTGCGCCAACGCGTATGCTCAGCACAACCAGTACGCTACCCAGTTGAATGTAGATGCAAACGCTGCATATCCTTACTTACAACATCCACAAGGGCTTCTCCCAGTTCAACAAGAAGCGCATTTCATTGCATGAACTGCGGGACAGGTTGCAATCGGTTGAACCGGACCTCGTTTTTCTGCAGGAATGTGTTGGGTTCCACGCTCGGCTGGCGGAGCGGCATGCCAATTGGCCGACGTCGCCTCAGTACGAGTTCCTCGCTGAGCAAGTTTGGCAAGATTTCGCATACGGCCGCAATGCTGTAGTGGACGATGCGCACCATGGCAATGCAATCCTCTCGAAATTTCCCATTCTTCGTTGGGACAACGAGGACGTGTCCATGCATCGACTCGAACGGCGCGGCTTGCTTCACTGCGAAATTGACGTGCCTGGATGGAGTCAACCGTTGCATGCGATCAACGTGCATCTCGGGCTGCTCAAGGTGTGGCGCGAGAAGCAACTCGTCGCGCTGGTCAATCGGATCGAGCGGCTCGTGCCGCACGATGCACCGTTGATCATCGCGGGAGATTTCAACGATTGGACGCGCCGTGCGAGCCATGGCCTGATCCGAGCACTGGACGTATCCGAGGTGTTCGAGACATATGGGCGTGGTCCCGCGCGCAGTTTTCCTGCCATGCTTCCGGTCCTGCGCCTCGACCGCATCTATGTACGTGGATTTCGCGTCAAACTGGCCCACGTTCATCGTGGCGTACATTGGGCGCGCATCTCGGATCACGCCGCGCTGTCGGCTTTGTTGTCCCGCGATTAAGCGGGCGCTGCTTGTCTGCCTCGCACCAACTTCAGATCCTGGCATAGCTTTCACAGTGCTTCACAATTCAACGGTCGTTTCGCGCGAGTCCACGGGTCGAAGCGCCTAGGCGGGTGCGCGGACTGGCGGCGCAACGGCCTGCTCGCATTGGCCATCCCTGTGCGGTGGGCAGCGCGTTGCTTATACCTTTATATCTATGGCATGTCCGTTGCTACCTACGCGGATATCCCCTGATAGATCTTATTCCGTGCGCTCCTTCTTTAGCCGCAAGTCCTCGCCGCCGCCTGCTCGTAGCGAGGTTGCAACTTTGGCCAGTGCGATCGCTCCGGCACCCATGCTGTGGGTGCTGGGTAGCCTGTGTCAGCTCTATCGCATTCCCTTCGATGCACGGTTGGTGCTACAGCGTTTCGCGCCACCGTACACATTAGCCACATTGGGGGAGGCTGCGCAAACGCTAGGTCTGACGGTGGGAGAGTGGAAGACGGCTGCGGCGTTCGCCGCGGTGTCGATGCCTTGCGTCGCGCTGCTTCGAGTGCGAAGCCCAGGTCAAGCGGCGAATGAAGACACATCTCAATACGAGACCGTGCCCGCGTTGATCGTCAAGAGCGATGGCACGCGCTTCCTATTTTTTCGAGCTGGCTCGGAATCGGGTGAGACTGCGGCGGTGACCGAGTTCGAAGCGCTGTTCGAACCAACAGTCCTCAACGTGGGGCGTGCGCCGCAGGCGGCGAACGAGGGAGGCGCGAAAGAGGATCGGGCAGAGGAGCAGCCGCGCGGCTTTGGTTTTGGCTGGTTCGTGCCTGAACTTCTCAAGCACAGGCGCGTATGGCGCGATGTGTTGCTCGCGTCACTCTCGATCCAGTTGATGGCGCTGGCGACACCGCTCTTTACGCAGGCCATCATCGATAAGGTGATCGTGCATCAGACCCACAGCACGCTAATCGTAGTGGCGTTTGCTCTGGGCATGTTCATGTTGTTCTCCGCGACAATGACCTGGGTACGTCAGTACCTGGTGATCCACACCGGCAATCGAATCGACGCTGTGCTTGGAACGCACGTCTTTTCGCACATGCTCCGGCTACCGTTGCGCTATTTCGAGCAACGGCCAACTGGAGTCGTGGTGTCGCGCTTGCATGGTGTCGAGACTATTCGAGATTTTCTCTCCGGCGCTGCGGTCTCGCTGATCCTCGATCTTCCCTTCCTCGTCATCTTTCTCGGGGTGATGTTCTGGTACAGCTGGCAACTTACACTGGTTGCTCTCACGGGGCTTCTGGTTATATCAGTGCTAAGCATGGCCGCTACACCGGTGTTTCGTAAACGCCTCAACAACCAGTTTCTCCTCGGTGCGCGCAACCAGGCGTTCGTGACTGAGTACGTAGGGGGCATGGCAACCGTCAAGACCATGCAGATGGAACCGGTCCTCGAACGGCGCTATGGGGATTACTTGGCGAGCTACCTGAAGGCTGGCTTTCTGGCGCGGCAGCTGTCCAATACGGTCAACGTGTTGGCAAATGCGGTCGAACAAGGAATGACGCTGGCAATTCTCGTCGTTGGTGCATTGCTGGTCATGCACAACACGGGCTTCACCATCGGTATGTTGGTGGCCTTTCAAATGTTTGCGGGTCGCATGTCCCAACCGATGCTTCGGCTGGTCGGTCTATGGCAGGAGTTTCAGCAGGCGTCCGTGGCTGTCCGCCGTCTGGGCGACATGATGAATTTGCCCACTGAACCGTACAACACGGTTCCTGCAAGAGGCAATCGCAGCGCGGGACGCATCGACATGCTGGAGGTAAGCTTTCGCTACAGCGACCAGCATCCGTTTGTTTATCGCGGCTTCAGCATGACATTGCGCCCGGGACAGCTAACCGCGCTGATGGGTGCGTCTGGATCGGGGAAGAGCACGCTGACTAAACTGCTGTTAGCCTTCTACGCTCCGAGCGACGGACAGATATTGATCGACGGGCGCGATCTGCGCAACCTCTCGGCGAACGAACTACGCCAGGCCTTCGGAGTGGTGCCACAGGAAACCGTCTTGTTTGCCGGGACTATCTATGACAACTTGATCATGGCTAACCCGCATGCCGGATTCTCCGATGTCATGGAGGCGTGCCGCAAGGCTGAGATCCACGATGTGATCGAAGCGCTTCCACAAGGCTATCAGACTGTGATCGGCGAACATGGTGTAGGGTTGTCCGGCGGACAGCGGCAACGCATTGCGATTGCCCGCGCGCTACTCAAGCGTCCCTCCGTTCTGATCTTCGACGAGGCGACTAGTAATCTGGACGTGGAGACCAGCGAGCACTTCGCACGTACGATTAACCAACTGAAAGGTACAACCACTATTCTCTTCATTGCCCATCAATTGCCGCGTGGCCTCGCCGTGGACGCGATCGTGCGGCTGGGCGACCAGGATCGGCAGACGACCACCGAGGAGTCAGCGTTCGAGTCGCCGAGGCCGTTGCATCCAGCGCTGCGGCCAGCTGTCAACGGCGTCGAAGGGCATACGCAAGCAATACACTAAGCGCTGCTCTCTCTGGTGTTATCGTTTTCTGCGCATCCACAGATGCGTGCCCGTTCACACAGTTTCACACCTAGCCTCTTCTTGCCCTAACACGGCACCTGTGACCGGCAACGTCCAGCGTGATACCAAGGCCCGCCGCGGAGCAAGGTCTCCTTTGACGTTCGCACAAGAATGATCTCGCAATTGCCGTGAATGTTTTGTCATTCGCGTGTGATGCAAAGGCGATTGCGAAAGGCGTATTGGAGAATTCGCAGGTGCAGGAGGCGTAGTCTTTCAGCACTGTCATAGCCTGCCTGCAGCACTGTCACACCTCTTCATATCTTTACTATCTTTCACAGACTCGTCGCTTCATGGGCATGACGCTTGCGCCCAAAGCGTTGTCCACAGACAACACAGCTATGTTTCGAGCGACCTTGGATCGGAATTGCACCTCCGCCCGCCCGCGACGATGATCGCAGGCGGATATGCTTGAGCGGAATTGATTCGATGGTTTCAGGAAAATCGTAGCCCCAAACAATAGATTTGGCCGGAGGTATGACCATGGCACTTGACCCGAACATCACAGGCACTGATCAAGACGACTACCTGGTTGCGACCCCTGGTACGAATGTGATCGACGCTGGCGCTGGCAATGACATGATCGAAACGGTAGATGGTGACAACACCATTCTTTTTGACGCCGGCAGCGGCCTGGACACTCTCACATTCGCGCCGGCCCGATCGTATCAATATGCAGGTTTGCTGGAAGAAGCTCAGACGGCGCTCGCCGCCTTGACTGGCGTGACTGGGCCGGTTACGGACGAGTATTTTGGAACACTCGTCCCCGGTGTCTTGGTCAATACGCTTCCGTGGGACATAAGGAATGTGCTGCGCCGCTTCAAACCAGTAGGCGTCCCCGGAGACGACACGCCGCCGCCCCTGGGTATGGTGGACGCGGAAGTCGCCAGGCAAACGATGGACTCCCTGATCGCGTGGATCAACGCCCCGTCTCAAGACGTCATCCAGTTAGGGGAGGGCATTACTCGGGAAAATTTATCGGTCCAGGTGCTCGATAGCACCCCTACCAACTTCGGTGTGCCAAATCAGTTTCAGGTGTCTATCAACGGGCAAGACGGTCTGATTTTTCAGCTCGGTCGGCCGGACTTCGTTGCGGAACCTACGACTGGATCCGCCTCTGTGCCTCCAGTACCCGTCACCTTTAGATTTGCCGACGGTACTACGATATCGCTGAGCGAGCTGCTGTCTTCTAATCATGACCCGGTTGTCGCGATGCCATTCGTCGATCAACACGCGACGCAGGATGCTGCTTTCAGCTTCCAGATCCCGGAGGGCACGTTTACAGACCCCGATGTTGGAGATGTGCTTACGCTGTCAGCAAGTACGGTGGATGCAAACGGTGGCGCGATTGCGCTGCCAGCCTGGCTGACGTTCGATCCTCTTTCGGGCAGTTTTAGCGGCACGCCTACCAACGATGATGTAGGTGCGCTATCGGTCATCGTTACCGCCAGCGACTCGGCTGGCGCGAAGATCTCGACGCCGCTAACCATCGAAGTGGCCAACGTAAACGATGCGCCGGTTGGGATGCCGACCATCACCGGCAGTGCGACCGAGGATCAGACGCTCACGGCCGAC
>Ga0207689_10000371_pt1 | contig 42309 bp, 38 predicted proteins | sample KBSMisM52_FD_184312 | JGI IMG/M metagenome (GOLD analysis project Ga0207689, IMG submission 184312) | Miscanthus rhizosphere microbial communities from Kellogg Biological Station, Michigan, USA - KBS Miscanthus M5-2 (SPAdes) (version 2) | ecosystem: Host-associated > Plants > Roots >...
GTCGTGTTGCCGGCACCGACGACCGATATACGATAGTCGGCAGCTTTACCCGGAGGCACATCCGTGTCCCAGAACGCCAGCTTGGATAGGAAGCTCGAGTCTTTCGGGGCTCCTCCGGGGTTCACATAGCGAACGAAATACGTTCCGGCCTTGCGATCACGATCCTGAACAGTGAAGCCAAGCCGGTCCAGCGACAACCCTACTCGCCGCCAACCACGATCGAAGTCGTCCGTCAGCGTCAGCACCGGTACTCCACCCTCTCCCTTACTGAACACGGCGCGCGGCTCGAACTTCGTGTCCTTGATCTTGGCCGCCGCGACCTCCTGCTTGACACCGAACTTGACCATCAACCGCTGGAGCATTTCCGCCTCGAGGTCCGGATCCGGTGGCATCGGTTGCCACATGGTTTTTCCGGTCTGGCGCAGATTTGCGTCGGCAACGTACACCTCGTAGGCGCCGCGATGAGTAATGTAGATCTCGGTCGTTCCCGGCTTTGTCCCGCGCTCAATGCGCGTCCGGTATCGATCGCGTTCGGGTGTGGAATAAACGTTATCGGACACCTTGCCGATGACGCTGCGTATCCACCCTTGCGGTATCTTGGCCCGGTTCTCGGCCCAGTCAGTCTGCATGAAGCCGACTTCGGGATTATCGGTCGCAATGATGAATCCCTGTTCCTGCCAGAATTCCTTGATCACTGGCCATACCGCATCGGGTGGCTGATCCACGACTAGCCAACGTTGAGTGCCGGCACGCTCCAACTGGGCGCCTTCGGCAGTGGGTAGGACACCTTGCTGCTGGGTCCGGGTCGGCTTCTCCTGACTGTATTCGGAGTAGGTCGCCGTCCCTTTCCCAGGGGCGTCCGGCACGCTGTAGCGATCGCTGGTAGCCGGAGTAGGCAGGTCTGGAGGGACTTCCAGAGGCGGCGTTGTCTGCTTCGTGGCGGATTTGTAGTCGACTGTCTTACTCTTGAGCGCCGAATCACCGCCACATCCGGCAATCATGATCGCGCCCAATCCTAGCAGCGCCGCAAAGATGCGCTTCGTCATTACGATAGAGAGATTGCTCTGCCGGACAAGCCGATGCGCGATAATCGTCACGGCAGATCAAGCATGCTGAACCTGCGTTCGCAGTCCAGCTTGCTCCATCGCCCCGCGCAGAAGGTCGTGAAAGGACGACGACAACGGCGTCAAAGGCAGCCGGATACCACCGCGGATGAGATCCATCTGCTGCAACACCCATTTCACCGGAATCGGGTTGGCTTCGACGAACAGGTGCCGGTGCAGACCGAGCAGTTTGTTGTTGACTGCCCGGGCGCGAGCCAGGTCGCCGGCGAACGCTGCCTCACACATGTCATGCATGAGACGTGGCGCGACGTTTGCCGTAACCGAGATCACGCCGTCCCCGCCCATAAGCGTCAAGGCCAGTGCGGTAGCATCGTCGCCACTGTAAATGGCGAAGCCCTTGGGTGCGCGTCTTACCAGATCCGCCCCGCGTTCGAGATTGCCGGTGGCGTCCTTTATGCCGACGATGTTTGGCACCTGCGCCAAGCGCAGCGCCGTGTCATTGTGCATGTCGCACACGGTGCGCCCCGGAACGTTGTAGACGATCATGGGAATGTCGACGGCTTCCGCGATCGCTCGGAAATGACGGTAGAGTCCCTCCTGAGTCGGCCTGTTGTAATACGGAACCACAGATAGGCATATGTCAGCGCCAGCCTTCTTGGCGAATGCCTGCAAATCGATAGCCTCGCGCGTCGAGTTCGCGCCCGTGCCGGCTATGACCGGCACGCGACCGGCCGCTTGTTCAATGGCGGTCTTGATGAGCAGAGTGTGCTCTTCGAAATCGACGGTGGGAGACTCGCCGGTCGTGCCGACGACGACAATGCCGCCGGTCCCCTCTACGATGTGCCAGTCGACCAGACGCCGAAAGGCATCGAGGTCGAGGCTGCCATCCTCGAACATCGGCGAGACAATCGCTACTAAGCTGCCTTTCAGCATTATTCCTCCCTGTATCACCCAGCAGTCGCAGTTACGCGAGCAGGGGTGCCATGCAATTCTCTGTCCATGGTTTCTCGCAGCACGATTGATGCACGGTCAACTTAACGTGCTAGTTTAAACCATCCGTGCCCCTGGGTCAGGCGCTGCCGCCCATATTGATCGCGCAAATCCGCTGGATCATCGCGGGTCTAGGTTGGTCCACATATATATCCTCGTACGCGATCACGCGCAGCCCGACGGTCGCCCGCAACAGCTCCCCGGGTTGCAACAGGAACTCCGGGTTGGACGGCCGGCCGAAACGTTCGTTCCCTTCAGCGAAGGTCTCATAGATGAGAACCCCGCCTGATGAAAGACTGGCGCGGAGCAGGGGCAACAGCGGGCGCCACAGGTAATTAGCCACCACGATTCCGTCGAACCGCAAGCCTGCATACGGCCAGGGACCGGCTTCGATATCCGCGACTATCGCGTTCACACCTGGAACTCCAGCAAGCATGGCGATTGCCTGTGGATCGCGATCCACCGCCTCCACGCGGAATCCATTTCCGACGAGATAGCGAGTATGGCGACCACCCCCACACGCGACGTCGAGCACGCGCCCGGCGGCAGGTATGCGATCGATGAAACGAACGACCCAGGCCGAAGCCTCAGCGGGAGGGCGCGGGCTGTCCGTCACGGCTGAATCACGGTCCGGCAAATCCCTGGACTACTCGACCCATAGCCAGTAAAGCCTGTTCGAATAGGTCGAGGAGCGCAGGTCCTATGTATGGTACTGCCAGGAACAGGGCAACGAAGCCGGTGATCAGCGTCAGAGGAAACCCGACCGAGAAAATATTCACTTGCGGCGCCGCACGCGTCATGATTCCCACGGCGGTGTTCGTCAGCAACAGCGCGGCAATCAGAGGCAGCGAAATCAGCAGGCCGGCACGAAAGATGGCCCCAGCCCAATCCGCTAGCACCCGCCAGCCTAGCGGGTTCAGGGGGACTTCCGAAATGGGCAGTGCACCGAAGCTTTCGGCCAGCACCTTGATCACGACGTGATGCCCATCGACGGAGAGGAAAACGAGGATGGCGAACAGGCTCAGGAACTGTCCCAGCGCAACAGGTTGCCCACTGGTCTGAGGATCATAGAAAACCGCGAAGCCCAGGCCCATCTGCAGGCCGGACAATTGCCCGGCCATCTGCGCAGCGGTCAGCGCTATGCGGATGGTGAATCCCATAGCGAGCCCCACCAGCACTTGTTGAACAGCGATCAGTACGCCAGCGGCGGAGCCCGGGTCGATGCGGGGCATCGGCGGCAATACGGGGACCAGAAGCATCGCGACGACAATGGCCAGCCCAATCTTCGTCGTCATCGGAATGCTGCGATTCCCCAGGACCGGTTCGGCTATGATCAGACCCAATACGCGCAGGAAGGGCCAGACGAGCGTTGTGATCCACGCGTACCACTGCTGCGAGTTTATGGCGATCATTGCGCAGTCACGGTGATCGCGCCGCCTTGGTGGTAAGCCTGCTCATTCGCCGCCATGCGTCTGGTCGGAGAATACGTGGACGGACCAAGTTTCCTAGCCGATCAGGCCGGGAATCGCCGAGAACAGACGTCGCGTAAAGTCGACAATCACGCTCAGCATCCATGGACCGGCCAGCACCAGCGCCGCAAAGACGGCCAGCAGCTTGGGGATAAAGGACAAGGTCATCTCGTTGATCTGCGTAGCAGCCTGAAACACGCTTATCACGAGTCCCGTTATCAGCGCGGCGAGGAGCAAGGGCGCCGATATTAACAAGGTAACTTCGAGCGCCTGCTGCACCAAACCGACGATAGTTTCAGGAGTCATCCGGCGCTTCCCCCAAACGCGCTCATGTGTAGAAACTCTGGACCAACGAGCCGACCAGCAGATTCCATCCGTCGACCAGAACGAACAGCATCAGCTTGAATGGCAGCGAAATGATCACCGGCGAGAGCATCATCATGCCCATCGACATCAGCACGCTGGATACGACCAGGTCGATGATCAGAAACGGGATGAACACGACGAAACCAATCTGGAACGCGGTCTTGAGTTCGCTGATGACGTAGGCAGGCACCAGCACTTTCATTGGGACCTGCTCGGGGCTCTCGAGCGGCGGGGCTTTCGCGAGCTTGACGAACAAGGCGAGATCGGTCTGCCGGGTCTGCTTCAGCATGAAGCTGCGCAGCGGGACTGCACCGCGATCGAGTGCCTCGTTGAAACTCAAACGCCGCTCTGAAAAAGGCACATAGGCCTCGCTGTACATGCGCTCGAAGACCGGCGCCATGACAAAGAAGGTCAGCAATAGCGACAGTCCCACGATCACCTGATTGGGTGGCGCCTGCACGGTTCCCAGGGCCTGCCGCAACAGCGATAGCACAATAACGATGCGCGTGAACGAAGTCATTATCAACACCAGCGCTGGCAGAAAGGTCAGCGACGTCAGGAATAGCAGCGTCTGGATGGTGAGTGAATAGGTCTGACCGCCCCCGGCGGCTGGCGCGACGGTGATTGCGGGCAATACGGCTTGGGCAAACACATCTCCGCCGAGTGTCGCCGTCAACACGACGAATACCAGCAGCGAGGTCCATGTTCGCGCCATTCAACCCTCCGGAGTGCGTGAACCGAGAGCCCGACCAAGCAGGCGGGAGAAATTGCGCGACGGCGATGCTGGCCCAGCAGAATCCGCTCCAGCAGAATCTTTGGCGGCGGCCGAAGCCGGTTTTGCCATGCTGTGCACCAAGGTAACGCCACTTGCCGCCACACCGAGCAGCAGCCACGTATCGCCCACCTCCACCACAACAACGCGCTCCTTGGGACCGACCATGACCCCACCGATCACCTTCAGCAACCCGCCTGCGCCAGCTTGCCCCGGAACGAATCGACGCATGAGCCATGCAAACAGCACGATCGCACCCAGCACCAGCGCGAGCGCCAGTACGACTTGCACGAGGCTGAAGAGAGAAACCGGAGAAGCGTTTAGACCGGATTGCGGGGCGTCTGCAGCGAATACGCAAGCCCAGGGGTTCAGCGCAAGCACGATCGTCGCCGCTGATACGGCAACGCGCGCGCGCATGGCACCGCTCACCGGTGCAGCCGGCGAAGGCGCTCGTCCGGAGAGATGACGTCCGTGAGGCGGATGCCGAACTTGTCGTTGACCACAACGACTTCGCCCTGCGCGATGAGGCATCCATTCACCAGCACGTCCAAGGGCTCCCCGGCGAGCCGATCCAATTCCACTACGGACCCCTGCGCCAATTGCAGAAGATTGCGGATGGGGATCTTGCTCCGGCCTAACTCGACGGTCACTTGCACGGGGATATCGAGGATCATATCGAGACGCCCCGACGCGACGGTCGAAGGAGCATCACCGGTCAACTCGGGAAAGACCTTCGCTTGTGTGCCGCTCGAAGCAGACGACAACCGTTCCGCGGTCGCAGCCGGCCAGTCGCCGGCGCCGAAGTCGCCCTTCAAGTCACCGTCCGCCATCGCGCTCCCCGCCGACCAATCGCTCGACTTTCAGAGCGTATTGGCCATTCACCACGCCATACCCTCCTTCGAGCACCGGTACGCCATCCACCTCCGCGACCAACACTTCCGGCAGATCTACCGCGATCACATCGCCAGGCCGCAAGCCGAGCAATTGGCGCACTGTCACTTCGACCTGCGCCAGATTCACTTTCAATTCCACGTCGGCGCTATAGACCTGTGCGCTGAGCAGCGAGGTCCAACGATCGCTTTGCTCGCTTCGATCCGAGGGCAAGCTGCTATGCATCAGGTTGCCGATCGGTTCCAGCATAGCATACGGAATACACACGTGAAAATCGCCGCGAGCCCCCCCGAGATCGATACTGAAATCGGTGGCCACCACCGCTTCGGCCGGTGTTGCGATAGCTGCGAGCTGCGTGTGGGTCTCGGAGCGAATGTACTCGAGCGTAAGATCAAATACTGGTTGCCATGCGCGCTGATATTGCTCGAATACCACGTGCAACATGCGCTGAATCACGCGCATTTCCGTGGGGGTGAAACTCCACCCGTCTGCGCGCGTATGGAAGCGGCCTTGGCCGCCGAACAAGTACTCCACTACTTGGGACACGAGCGCGGGCTCGAAGACGATCAGTGCATGACCCTTCAATGGCTTGATCTGGACCAGATTCAGATTGGTCGGAACGACCAGGGTGCGGACGAACTCACCGTATTTGAGGGCTCGCACTGGCCCTGCCGAAATCTCCACGTCCTTGCGCATGAAGTCGAACAATCCCGCACGCAAGAGGCCGGTGAATCGCTCATTGACGAGCTCCAGCCCGGGCATGTGCCCGCGTACGATCCTTTCTTGACGACCGATGTCATAAGGCCGCACGCCCGCATCGGTCTCGAGCCAGGCAGACGCATCGACCTCATCACTCACGCCGCGCAACAGCGCGTCCACTTCTTCCTGCGAGAGGATATCTTCCGCCATTGTCCGCGTTGGGAAATTCGACCCTTTCGCCATTTAAAGCGCTGGAAAAACAATGCGCTTACAAATCGAGTTTAGGTGCATTGAAGACGCAATGCAAGATGAGAGGTCCGGCGCGTCTATCCCGCATCCAGCAGGTTTTCCTTACGCGTCCTGAGCGCGAACTCGTCTTGCTCCTTCTGCTCACGCCTCTGGTCGCGTAATCGCTCGGCTCGCGCATGTCGCGTGCACAATGCGTCCAATGCCCGTTCACGCTGACGCAGATCGCGCCAACGTTCGTGCTGCTGGTTCCAGGCCTCCTTACAGCGTTGCGTTTCTGCGGCTTGCACCTCGACGGCGAGCTTCAACTTCGCGAGAAAGCGCTGGAAATCGCGCAAGCGATCCGCCTCCACCCCTCGAGTCATCGAGGCAAGCAGCGCGGCGTCGTACTTTCTCTGGATATCACGAAGTTGCTCGAGCTTGCTTTCGGCCTGCTCGATGGCAGCGTGCAGCTTTTGCAGTTCCAGGGCCGCTGCATCCAGGCGACGTACGCCCAGGTCGAGCAGGGTCTGTAATCGGAACGGGCGTGCCATGGATCTCAGCCGCCGACTAATTGGTTCAATCGCGCGCGGCTTGCCTCGGCACCTGCGCGCTCATACATGTCCTGCTGAAGAAACGCAGTGAGCTGCGGGAACAAAACAATGGCGCGATCCAGCACAGGATCGCTGCCACGCACGTAGGCGCCCACATTGATGAGGTCGCGAGCGCGACGATAGGTGGAGAATAGCTGCTTGAATCGTCGCGCGGCTTCCAGCTCCGCTGGCGTCAACAATTCGGTCATCGCCCGGCTGATGGAAGCTTCGATATCGACGGCAGGATAGTGGCCTTGCTCGGCAAGATCGCGCGTGAGGACGATATGGCCGTCAAGAATAGCGCGCGCAGCATCGGCGATGGGGTCCTGCTGGTCATCCGCTTCCGTCAGTACGGTGTAGAAAGCGGTGATGGACCCACGGTTTTCCGGTCCGTTACCAGCGCGCTCGACCAACTGAGGGAGCTTGGCGAACACGGACGGCGTATAGCCTCTCGTAGCTGGAGGCTCGCCTATGGCCAGGCTGATTTCCCGCTGCGCCATCGCATAGCGAGTCAGTGAATCCATGATGAGCAGGACGTGCTTACCCTGGTCGCGAAAATATTCGGCGATCGCCGTCGCATAGGACGCTCCATGCAAGCGGAGCAAGGGTGGGCTGTCCGCAGGGGCGGCGACCACGACCGACCGCTCCAACCCTTCGCGTCCAAGAATGGTCTCGACGAATTCACGTACTTCACGGCCGCGTTCGCCGATCAGCCCGACTACCACGATATCCGCGCTGGTGTAGCGCGCCATCATTCCCAGCAGCACGCTCTTGCCCACACCGCTCCCAGAAAAGAGTCCGAGACGTTGGCCCCGACCCACTGTCAGCAGCGCGTTGATGGAGCGGATTCCCACATCCAGCACGGTGCGGATAGGCGCTCGATCGAGCGGATTCACCGGGCGGCTGTGCAATGGCATGTATCGATCGAGGATCAACGCGCCCCGATCGTCGAGAGGACGTCCCGCGCCATCGACCACGCGCCCCAGCAGGTTCAGGCCCACTGCGACTTGTTTGGCGCGATCCTCCGCTCGACGGCGCGGAGCGAAATCCTCGCCCAACCTCGGCACTCGTGTGATTGCAGGATCGACCGCGATGACCAAGGCACCGGGCTTCAGCCCGTATATGTCCGTGGACGGCATGAGGAAGAGGCGCTCGCCTGAGAAGCCGACAACCTCGGCATCCACTCGCTGCCCGCTCGGGGTCAGGATGTAGCAGCCATTGCCTACGGGCAACTTCAAGCCGACTGCTTCCATCACCAAGCCAGCCACTCTCGTGAGACGGCCACTGATGGTAAATGGTTGACTGGTGCGCGAGGCGGTCTTGCAGTCCTCGAAGTACTTCTGCCACCGGCGCACGCTGCTCATGTCAGGTTGCCCGGCTTATGGATGGCGAAGCCTCCCCTCGCAAGGACCGACACCACCCGGCGTTGTGCACCAGTGTCCTGTCCGTTTAATTCGTGGGATGACACTAGATGGTGATGTCGATCCAGGGATCGTCGCGGCCCAGTGCCGCGAGGACCCGGCGCCAGCGCGTCTCCAGCGTAGCGTCGACCTCTGTTGTCGGTGTCTCCAACCGGCATCCGCCGCGCTCTATGTGCTCGTCCTCCACGATCTTCCATGGGAGTTCGCCCAAGGCACGATCGTTCTCCGCCGCCATGCGGATGAGAACAGCATCGGCGGGATGGACTAATAACACGGTCTGATCGGACACTCCGGGAAGACTCTCGACGGCCTCCCGCACTACGGCGATGATTGCCTCCGGTTTCACCCGGAGGGACTGGCGAATGATCAACTTGGCTAGCTCCAGGCTCATCGACAGGACATCGTTGGCCAGCGACTGTTCGAAGTCCTGCATCACCTCGTTCATGCCGGCGATGAGCGCCTTGAGCGCTACGCGTTCGCCCTCGAGCAGTGCTGCGGCCTCACGCCGGCCCTCTTCCATGCCTTCACGGCGGGCCAGTTCGCGCGCATGGATTAGCCCCGCCGGATCGGGCGCGGCATCGATCTGTGGCTCTCCGGCGGCAGGCGCCGCCGGACCGGCAACTCGACCTCCCACAAGCAAAGAGAGGTCGACTTTGCGCACGGTCGCTGCATGCTCCTTGGGGATGATCCTATTCGACAAGACCTCTGGCTCCTCTGCCTTCCAGGACAATCTGACCCTGCTCGGCGAGGCGTTGCACTAGATGCAGAATCTCGCGTTGTTCCGCTTCGACCCGCGACAGCCGCACGGGGCCCTTGGCTTCGAGGTCGTCGCGCAATATTTCCGCTGCAGGCCCGGACATGTTCTTGAAGATCTTGTCCTTGAGTTCCTCACTTGCGCCTTTCATTGCAACTATCAGCGTCTCCGAGTGCACCTCCCGCAGCAGCGACTGCACTGCCCGGTCATCCAGATCGACCAGATGGTCGAAGGCGAACATCTTGTCCTGGATCCGTTGGGCCAAGTCCGCATCCGTCTCGCGAATATGCGAACTGACGGAAGCCTCGACTGAATCATCCAGATAGTTGAGGATCTCGGCAGCCGCTTCGACACCGCCTCTGGAACTCTGCGTGAACGCATCCGCACCGCTGAGCAATTGCGTCAGTACCTCGTTGAGGTCGCGCAGAGCCCCGGGCTGCACGCCCTCGAGGGTAGCGATCCGAAGCATGACGTCGTTGCGTAGTCGCTCCGAAAGCAGCGTCAGGATTGCGCTGGCCTGATCGGGCTCGAGGTAGACCAAAATAGTGGCGATGATCTGCGGATGCTCGTTCTGGATCAGCTCTGCGACCGCGTCCGCGTCCATCCACTTCAAGCTTTCGATGCCGCTGTTGTCCCGAGCCTGAAGAATACGGTCGATCAGGGCCGAATCCCCGTTGCCGCCGAGCGCGCGGGTAAGCACCGAGCGAACGTACTGTTCTGAGTTCGCGCCGATACCGGTCTGTTGTTCCGCGTCCTGCCGGAATTCCTTGAGGACATCCGCCACCTGGCCGCGGTTGACGTTGGAAAGCTTGGCCATGGTTTGGCCCAGCTTCTTCACTTCGGTTGGGCTGAGGTGCTTGAAAACCTCGCCCGCCACCTCTTCACCGATAGACATCAACAGAATGGCACTGCGGATGAGGCCACTCTCACTCATCGCGTCCAACCCAGTCTTTGACTACATTGGCAACGATATGCGGCTGTCGCGTGGCCAGATCCTTCACGGCATTCAAATCGGCCTCGAAGTTCGCCTCTCGCACCGGAGCATAGGCTGCAGCAGAAGGGGGTGCCGCCGCGGATATACCGGAACCTGCCAAAGCCATCTGACCTGCGCGCTGCAGATTGCGCACCACCGGCAGCACCAGGCCAAACAGCAGGAACGCGATAATCGCCGCTGGAACCAGATACGCGGACGCCTTGCTAACCCAGGCCCCGCTCGCGATATCGTCCACCCAGGCACTCCACCCCGTGAGAGGAGCAGGCACAGCGCTCGGAACTGCTTCCCCGCTGAAGGGGGCGTTAACGATATTGAGGGTGTCACCACGCTCTTTGCTGAAACCCATGGCATCGCGCGCCAGTGTTTCGATCTGAGCCAGTTCGACCTCGGACAGCGGCTTATAACCACTCTTTCCTTCCTTCTCGGCCTCCCGTTTATAGTTCACCACCACCGCGGCCGACAGCCGCTTTACGGTGCCGACCTCGACCTTGGTATGCCGAACGGTCTTGTCGACCTCGTAGTTGATAATGCTTTCCTTATGCGTGTTGGGAGGCTGACGCGCTGTTGCCTTGCGTCCAGCTTCCTGCGCGGGTTTCTCGGATGAGGGCATCACGCTCGTAGGCGGCTGACTGCCCGAATCCGGCGGTCGATTCGTGAGCGGGCCGGGCGCGCCGCTGGGCACCTGCTGCGGATTAACCGTGACCGTCTCCACGCTTTGGTGACTGCGAACCGCCGCGTCCTGTGGCGTCGGATTAGGCTTGAACGTTTCGGAAGTCTGCTCGACCTGGTTGAAATCAAGCACGGCTGTGACCTGCGCGCGCACGTTCTCGGCACCGACGATCGGCTTGAGGATGTTCTCGATGCGCGCTGCGTAGCTCAATTCGACGTCGTGGAGGTACTTGAGCTGAGCGGCGTCCAACCCGCTGGTGGCCGGTCCCTCATCGGTGCTGGAGAGCAAATTCCCGGCTTGATCGACAACCGTGACGTTGCGAGGGCTCATTTCCGGTACGCCGCTGGCGACCAGATGCTGAATAGCGTTGACCTGAGCGGCATCCAGCAACCTGCCCTGATACACGCTGACCAATACGGAGGCGCTCGGTTGCTGGGCCTCCCGCACAAATACAGTGGGGCGCGGGATAGCCAAGTGCACTCGCGCCGACTGCACGGACGAAAATGATTGAATAGTCCGCGCCAGCTCTCCGGCGAGCGCGCGTTGATAGTTCAGCTGTTCGGCGAACTGACTGGTACCGAATTTCTGCGAATCCATTATTTCGAAACCGACCGTGCCGCCCTTAGGCAGGCCCTGAGACGCGAGCTTCAACCGTACGTCATACACCTGGTTGGCGGGGACCAAAATAGCGCTTCCACCCTCGGCCAGTCTGTAAGGGACATTCTGCTGCGAAAGCGTGTTGATCACCTCCCCGCCGTCGCGTTCGGAGATATTGGAATAGAGGACGCGGTATTCCGGAGTACGGGCCCAGAGCAGGGCTACGACAATAATGGCAATGACAGCGGCCGCCGCTGCCAGGAGGCCAATCTTCTGCGTATTGCCTAAGTTGCTGAAACCCCGTGCGAGGGCAGTGAGACTTTGACCTGGAGCCTGGGCCATTAAAGCTTAAGGCGCATGACTCATACCTGCATGTTCATGACTTCCTGGTATGAGCTGACGAGCCTTTCGCGGACCATGGACCAGGGTCTGGAACGACAGGCTGGCGTTCTGCTGCGATACCATGACTTCATGCAGGTCGAGGTTGGGAGCGTTCAGATCGCAGGATGGTACCGCGCCAGGTAGGGGCAGTCAAACCAGCCTCGGACCGCGCCAAAAGCGTAAGGATGGCGTCCCGTCGTACGGCAAGGTAGCGAGTTCGGTAATGCGAAGCGGCACGAAAACGACGACGGTACGGTCCTACGTGCCGGAAAAGCAGCACCGCGAGCAGCTATGCAACGCCCCGCGTGTCGACCTGTTTGACACTGGAGGAGTCGAATGCTAAAAACGTCCACGCATTAGCCAGCGCCTTGGCTTGGACAACTACATTGCGGCTAGACTGGCAGCTGCCAAACATACCGAGACCAGAGGTCACAGCCATGGATCGAATCACCGTTGTAATGTCCGCCTCTTTGGTCGCTATCCCGCTACTTCTCACCGGCTGCTCGAGCATTGGCGTGCGCTCGCCCACCGCCCTCGCCGCGCTCGCGCCCACCAAGGGTAGCCACGTCAGCGGCACAGTCAATTTCACGCAGAAGGGCGATCGCGTCATCGTGGAAGCCAAAGTGACGGGTTTGACTCCAGGTCTGCATGGCTTCCATGTTCACGAGAAGGGCAATTGCACCGCGCCGGATGGGTCCAGCGCGGGTCCTCACTTCAGCCCTGTTCCTTCACAGCATGGAGGACCGCAAGCCGCAGCCCATCATGCTGGTGACCTCGGCAACCTGACCGCCGACAGCACTGGCACGGCGATCGCCAAGATCGAGGTGAAGGGGCTGAGCCTGGGTACGGGCGAGGACAGCATCATCGGCCGTTCGGTGATCGTCCATGAGAAAGCAGACGACCTCAAGACGCAGCCCAGCGGCGCCTCCGGGGCTCGCCTGGCGTGCGGACTCATCAGCAAGAGTCAAGACAAGTGGTTCTAACCTGGTCGCCGCTTTCGGCGATCCGTTGAGCATTGATTCCCTGGCTCTCCGCCGACGCTGATTTCCCGCCTGTAGAGAGGGCCTTGCGCAGACCGAGTGGACTGCTGGCCGCAGGCGCTGATCTGTCACCCGAGCGTCTTGTGCGCGCCTATCGCCTCGGCATCTTCCCGTGGTTCAGCGAAGGCGAACCCATCCTATGGTGGAGCCCAGATCCGCGCACGGTACTGTTCCCGCGTGAACTCAAACTGTCCAGGTCTCTAGGCAAGACGCTCCGCAAAAACCTGTACCAGGTACGCGCGGACACTGCGTTCCAGCAGGTGATGGAGGGTTGCAGCCAACCCCGGCCAAACCAGGCGGGCACCTGGATCACCGAGAACATGAAGCAGGCCTATTGCACCTTGCATGCCCTGGGCGTCGCACACTCGGTGGAGACTTGGTACCAGGGGCAACTGGTTGGCGGGCTGTATGGAATAGCCTTGGGGCGCATGTTCTACGGCGAATCCATGTTCTCACGCATGAGCGACGCTTCGAAGATTGCGCTGGCTGCGCTGGTACACCGCCTTGATGCCTGGGGATTCGGCCTGATCGACTGTCAAATGCATACTCCGCTGCTGGCTTCTTTCGGTGCGCGCGAGATCCCCCGGAGCGAATTCACGCGGCGCGTAGCAGAATTGGTAAACTACCCCGATGTTCCTGGGCCTTGGGATTTTGACTCTCTCCAGACCGATGCTCGCTGATGGCCGCGAGCAGGGCTCCACGGGTGCGCGCGGATTGCGAATGTCGGCATGACGCAGCTAAACGACCTTCCGCTGTCGGTACTGCAGTTCTACGCGACAGCGCCCTACCCCTGCAGCTACCTGCCTGACAAGCTGGCGCGCTCCCAGGTCGCCACCCCCAGTCATGCCATCGATTCAGCGGTCTACAGCCAGCTCGTGCGAGCCGGCTTCCGTCGCAGCGGCGCTTTCACCTATCGACCCTATTGCGACAGCTGCCGCGCCTGTGTGCCCGTGCGCATAATCATCAATGAGTTCCGTCCCACCCGTTCTCAGCGGCGTGCCCTGAAACGCCACGCCGGGCTCGAGGCGCGGCTGCTGGATCTCAAGTACAACCCCGAACATTACGCGCTATACCTGCGTTATCAATCCAGCCGACATTCCGGTGGCGGCATGGATCACGACAGCAGGGAGCAATACCGGCACTTCCTGCTCCAGAGCAATGTGAACTCCAGTCTGGTCGAGTTTAGGGAAGAGGGCCGATTGCAGATGGTGAGCATCATCGATCGCTTGGAGGATGGTCTGTCCTCCGTGTACACCTTCTACGAACCTGACCTGCCGGGCGGGTGCCTGGGGACCTACAACGTGCTATGGCAAGCCGATCTGTGCCGGCGATTGCGGCTTCCCTATCTGTATCTAGGCTACTGGATCGCACAGAGCCGAAAGATGGCGTACAAGATCAACTTTCAGCCGATCGAAGGACTGGTATTGGGTCAATGGCACCGGCTTTCGCGAGAAGGCACTAACGGCGAGCCTCCGTGAGCAGAGTGCGTTGCCTTGATGCGCGCAGCCCAGGCCTGTCTCCCATGTTCTTCGGCAGGCCGGACTGACCAACCCAGTGACGCCCGAGCGCATCACCCTCGAGACACGCGAGCATCTTCTGCTGATCGGCTTGAACCGGACAGCAAAGCGCAATGCTTTCGACTTGCAGATGTACGCCGAATTGGGCCAAGCATACGGCAGCTATGAGCAAGACCCTCAGCTGCGTTGTGCAGTCCTGTACGCGCATGGCGACCACTTTACCGGCGGCATCGAACTACCCCAATGGGCACCGTTTTTCCGCGACGGCCGCATGCCCCCGTTGCCGGCGGGTGCAATCGACCCGTTGATGCGCGAGCAATCGCTAGGCAAACCGCTGGTCATCGCAGTGCAAGGGTGGTGCCTGACCATCGGACTGGAGCTGCTGCTTGCCGCTGACATCCGAGTGGCAGCGGACAGCACCAGGTTCGCGCAAATCGAGATCAAGCGTGGCATCTATCCGATCGGCGGGGCGACCGTCAGACTTGTACAGGAGTTGGGCTGGGGCAATGCCATGCGCATCCTTCTGACCGGGGACGAGTTCGGCAGCGAACAGGCGTATCGTCTTGGGCTGGTACAGGAGGTCGCTCCGGCGGGCGAGGAACTGGAGCGGGCCATTGCAATCGCCACCACCATAGCGCGTCAATCGCCGGTCGGCGTGCGTGCCACCCTCGCCTCCGCCCGTCTTGCGCGCCAGGAAGGCGAGCGGGTAGCCTTCGCGCGAATGTTGATCGACCTGCAGGCGGCTATGGCGACGGACGACGCGGTCGAAGGACTGAACGCCTTCCTCGAACGGCGTGAGCCCCGGTTCAAGAGCAGCTAGTGCCGTCGAGCCCTCACCGGTGAGCTGCGCACCATGAGCTATGCCTGGCTGCGCCCATTGCTGTTCCAGCTCGATGCGGAGCGCGCTCATCAGTTGACGCTTGCGTTGCTTGACGCGGCGACCGTCGCATCAATTTTCCCACGGCAACAGGTCGCCACTGCGCCAGTCCAGGCGATGGGGTTGGAATTTCCCAATCCAGTCGGTTTAGCTGCAGGCCTCGACAAGGACGGCGCGCATATCGATGCCCTCTCCCTGCTTGGCTTCGGCTTCATCGAAGTTGGAACGGTTACCCCCCGGCCGCAGCCCGGCAATCCGCGCCCGCGATTGTTTCAGGTCCCGCAGGCGCGTGCTGTCATCAACCGCATGGGCTTCAACAATCTGGGCGTGGATAGGCTGGTGCGAAATGTCAGGGCGGCGCGCTACAGAGGGATCCTCGGGATCAACATCGGCAAGAACTTCGACACGCCCATCGAACGCGCAGCTACCGATTATCTGGTCTGCTTGCGGAAGGTGTACCCGGTCGCCAGCTACGTAACAATCAATATTTCGTCGCCGAATACAAAGAATCTCCGACAACTTCAGCACACCGACGAACTCGATGGGCTGCTGAGGCAACTCAAAGCGGAGCAAGCGAGACTGGCGGAAGAGCACGGGCGCTATGTTCCCTTGGCGCTCAAAATCGCACCGGATCTCGGCGATGAACAGGTGCGGGATATGTCGGAGCTGCTCCTCGCCCATCGCATAGATGCCGTAATCGCGACCAATACGACCGTGTCCCGTGATGGTGTCGAAGGTCTGCCCAACGGTCAGGAGTCGGGTGGACTGAGCGGCGCGCCGTTGGGTGCGCGTGCCGCTCTCGTGGTTCAGCGCCTCGCCGAGCAGCTGCAGGGACGCCTCGCGATCATCGCGGCGGGAGGCATCATGAGCGGAGCAGACGCGGCAAGCAGAATTGCCAGTGGAGCCAGTCTGGTTCAACTCTATACCGGGCTGGTCTACGCAGGGCCTAGGCTGGTGGCTGAGGTAGCTGCCACGCTCGCCTCCCAACCCGCGCCACACACCAAGGCGCTGCTGCAACGGCAAATGCAGGCAGTTCGGCAATAAGCAAATAACAGCCTCGTGCTAAGGTCAGCTCCGGGCCGCTGCTATACTTTCGTGTTCGTCGCCACCCGAGCCGTCTTGGGTCGGCTTTCCGACTAGTTCGCCAACACTCTACTTCAGCACATATCCGCTATTTGCGATGACGACACCCGCCACCGCCGCCGCTGCCGACCTCCATCTGCGTTTCGGCCTCGAGTTTGCCGACCTGTATCGACGCGAAGGTCTGGAACGGCTCGACACGCTGTTCCTCGATCATCACCTGCGCCAATCCGTACCCGACGAAGCCTCACGCCTGCGTGCGGCACGAGCGGGGACCGTCTCATTGACGAAAAAGCAGGAGTCCGAGCTGCTGATCGCAGTCGCTCCTTACCTCGAGGATTTCATCGCCGAGCTGTTCGGGATTGAACGGGAACTGGCCGAGCTGGCTTCGCGCCATCACGAACTCGCACCGCTGTTCACGATCAAGCGGCTGTTTGTGCAGCGCAGGGCCATGAACAAGATCAAGTCCGAAGCCGCCGCCGGTCTCGACGGTGTCAGCCTGGAGCGGGAGCTGACAGCAAAGATGGGCGGTACCTTCACCGAGCTCGCGTTCGCAAAGCTGGTCACGCTGTGGCTCGAAGACGAGGCTGCGCATACGCAGGACCTCGACGTTGCACTGCGCTACGCCGCCTGGTCCGTGCACACCGCCGCGGGGCGGGCGCGCCATCGCGCCGGCGTGCTGTTCAAGGCCCCGGCCAAGCTCGACTACTATCGCCTGGTACCGCTGGTTAGCGACGACGCGGGAGGCTATCGCAGTCACCACCTCGACCACCTGCGCCGCCGCGAGGGCTTCAAGCTCACGGACGCCGGCACGGATCTCGTGGGTGCGATGGATCAGGTCAACTACTGTATCTGGTGCCACGAACAGGGCCGCGACTCCTGCTCGCATGGATTGAAAGAGAAAGCCTCGGCGCCGGACGCTCCAGCTCCATTCAAGAAGACGGTATTCAACGTGCCGTTGGCGGGTTGTCCGCTCGAAGAGAAGATCTCGGAGTTCCAGCAGGTCAAGAGCGAGGGCAACCCGATCGGCGCACTTGCCATCATCACGGTGGACAATCCGATGGTTGCCGCGACCGGCCATCGCATCTGCAACGATTGCATGAAATCGTGCATCTATCAGAAGCAGGAGCCGGTCAACATCCCGCAGGCGGAGACGCGTACGCTCAAAGACGTGCTGGAGTTGCCTTGGGGCTTCGAGATCTACTCTTTGCTCACGCGCTGGAACCCGCTCGACCTGCAACGCCCATATCCCAAGGCGAGCAGCGGTAAGCGTGTGCTCATCGTGGGCATGGGGCCGGCGGGGTTTACGCTCGCGCATCACCTCATGAATGACGGTCATTTTGTCGTCGGCATCGACGGTCTCAAGATCGAGCCGCTGCCCGCGGCATTGGCCGGCATCGACGCACGTGGCAAGCGCACACGGTTCAGTGCAATTCGCAATGTTCAGCAGATCTACGAGTCGCTCGATGATCGGGTCATGGCTGGATTCGGCGGGGTGGCCGAGTACGGCATCACGGTGCGCTGGGACAAGAATTTCCTCAAACTAACCCGGCTGCTGCTCGAGCGGCGCAGCGAATTTACGCTGTTCGGTGGTGTACGCTTCGGCGGCACACTCACCGCTGAAGATGCTCTCGCGCGCGGCTTCGATCACATTGCCTTGGCCGCCGGCGCTGGTCGTCCCACCGTGTTGGAGCTCCCGAACGGCTTGGCGCGTGGTGTGCGGACGGCCTCGGACTTCCTCATGGCGCTGCAGCTCACCGGCGCGGCGAAAACCGATTCGGTTGCCAACCTGCAGATTCGACTGCCGGTCATCGTCATCGGTGGCGGGCTCACTGCCATCGACACGGCCACCGAATCGCTTGCGTATTACCCAGTCCAGGTGGAGAAATTTCTCTCTCGCTACGAAACGTTGGTAGCGGAACGAGGAAAAGCTGCTGTGCGGGCCGTATGGACGGCAGAAGAGAACTCGATCGCCGACGAGTTCATCACGCATGCTGGTGCAATTCGCCACGAGCGCGCCGCGGCAGCGGCCGACAAGCGCCCGGCCCGAATCGTCGAGCTCCTGCAATCGTGGGGGGGTGTCACCATTGCGTATCGAAAGCGTCTCATAGACAGTCCGTCCTACACCCTCAACCACGAGGAGGTGGAGAAGGCGCTGGAGGAAGGCATTCGTTTTGGCGAAGGCCTCACGCCGCTGGCGGTAAACGTCGATGCTTTCGGTCACGCCACGGGTCTGCGCGTAGCCGTGCAGAAGACCGATCCCGACGGAGTGCTTCAGCCCGCGGGCGAGACTGTGCTGCCTGCGCGCAGCATTCTGGTAGCCGCGGGCACCCACCCCAACACAGTGCTCGCGCGCGAGGATCCTAACCAATTCCCGCTGGATGGCCGCTACTTCCGGGCATGCGACGAAGACGGAACGCCAGTCAAGCCGGAACGCAGCGCCAAGCCACATGACGTCCGAGTGCTGCTCGCGCGCGAACCGGATGGACGCTTCATCAGTTTCTTCGGCGATCTGCATCCGTCCTTCTCCGGCAACGTCGTCAAGGCCATGGGTGGTGCCAAGCAAGGTTATCCCGTCGTGAGCCGCGTACTCGAAGGCAGAGCCGCGGCCTCAGTCGAATCCGATGAGGAGTTTGCTGCACGCCTCAACGACGACCTGCGAGCGACGGTGCATGAGGTCATACGGCTCACGCCAACGATCCTCGAAGTCGTCGTCCGAGCGCCTGCTGCGGCCCGCCGCTTCCAGCCTGGTCAGTTCTATCGGCTGCAGAACTACGAGCGAAACGCTGTTGCGGTCGACGGCACCCGTTTGACCATGGAAGGGTTGGCGCTGACTGGCGCCTGGGTCGATCGGGAGAAGGGCCTGGTCTCCACCATCGTGCTCGAGATGGGTGGTTCTTCGGATCTATGCGCAATGCTGCAGCCGGGCGAGCCCGTGGTGCTAATGGGCCCGACCGGATCGGCTACCGAGATTCCCTCGGACGAGACCGTGGTCCTGGTCGGTGGCGGACTAGGCAATGCCGTGCTGTTTTCGATCGGCCAGGCCCTGCGCCGTGCAGGCTCCAAGGTCCTCTATTTCGCGGGCTACAAGAAGACGATCGACCGCTACAAGGTGCAGGACATCGAAGCGGCCAGCGATGTGGTGGTGTGGTGTTGCGACGAGGCTCCAGCATTCCCGCCGAGCCGCCCTCAGGATCGCACTTTCGTAGGTAACATCGTCCAGGCCATGTTGGCGTACGCGAGTGGCGCGCTGGGCGCTCAGGCGATTGCGTTCCAGGATGCCGACCGCATCATCGCGATCGGATCGGATCGCATGATGGCCGCTGTAGGAGCTGCTCGCCATGGCGTCTTGAAGGCGTATGTCAACCCGCAGCATTTTGCGATCGGCTCGATCAACTCGCCCATGCAATGCATGATGAAGGAGATCTGCGCGCAATGCCTGCAACCGCAGGTCGACCCGCAAACCGGTAAAAGCAGTTACGTCTTCTCCTGCTTCAACCAGGACCAGCCGCTGGACTGCGTAGACTTTCCGGGTCTTGCAGCAAGATTGGGGCAGAACTCGGTGCAGGAAAAGCTCACGGCTCAGTGGATCGATCGCTGCCTGGTGCGCCTTCAGCGCCGCAAAGTCGCGGCGTAAGACCCAGGCTCATCGACGGAATCGCAACGCATGGCGAGCAAGCAGCACAGTGAGGGCACCGGCCTTGTCGACGCGATCGATGCGCTGTTGCCGCAGACGCAGTGTACGAAATGCGGCTACGCCGGCTGCCGACCCTATGCCGAGGCCATCGTACGTGGCCAGGCCGGGATTGATCAGTGCCCGCCGGGCGGAACGCATGGCATCGTCAAGCTGGCGACCTTGCTGCAACGCCCCGTCCAGCCTCTGAATCCGCGGTTCGGCGTCGAGCAGCCGCGGGCGGCGGCTTTGATCCGGGAAGACCTGTGTATCGGCTGCATGCTATGCATTCAGGCGTGTCCAGTGGATGCTATCGTCGGTGCACCTAAGCAGATGCACACCGTCTTGCTTGCTGTTTGTACCGGCTGTGAGCTGTGCGTGCCACCCTGCCCGGTCGATTGCATCGACATCATTCCATTGCACGATCTGGCACTCCGCGGAGCGGACGCGCTCACGTCCGAATCCACGATCCCAGTGGCCAACCACGCACAGCTTTGGCGACAACGATACGATTCCCACCAAAGGCGAATGACGTCCGAGCGGAAACGACGAAACTCGCAGCAGACAGGCAAAGGGAAGAAACCGGTGGTCGAAGAACACGACCTTGCGCGCAAACGCGCCGTCATTCAGGCCGCGCTGGAGCGAGCGCGAGCACGGAGAGCTCAATGAGTTCGAGCACAAGCATAGACGGCAAATGAATCCTGCCAAGCGGGAAGAGATCTTTCGCCGATTCAAGGCGCTCAATCCTGCCCCTACCACCGAGTTGAAATACCGCACGCCGTTCGAGTTGCTGGTCGCGGTAGTGCTGTCCGCCCAAGCGACAGACAAGAGCGTGAACCTCGCCACCAGCCGGCTGTTCAGTGTTGCGAGCACGCCACAGGCGCTGCTTGCACTGGGGCAAGAGGGGCTCGCCGATTACATCAAGAGCATCGGCTTGTACCGGACCAAGGCGAAGAATGTCATCGCCGCCTGCAGAATGCTGATCGAGCGGCACGATGGGGAAGTCCCGAACACTCGGGAAGCTTTGGAGGAGTTACCGGGAGTCGGCCGGAAAACCGCAAACGTGATCCTCAACACCGCTTTCGGCGAACCCACCATCGCCGTCGACACGCATATCTTCCGAGTGTCGAATCGGACTGGACTCGCTTCCGGCAAGACGGTCGAGGAAGTGGAGCGCAAACTACTCAAGCTCGTGCCGGAAGGCTATCGAAAAGACGCGCACCACTGGCTGATCCTGCATGGGCGCTACACATGTAAAGCACGCAATCCCGATTGCCCAGCTTGTGCGATTCGTGACCTGTGTGAATACAAATCCAAAACGAAGGCCACTGGCAGCTGAACGTCCGGCGCGGCTCGACCAAATGAAAAGGCCGGCATGCTGCCGGCCTTCCTCAAGTCTTGCGAACCTGTGACGGGACCGCTTCGACGTCAGTATTTGGTTTCGAGCCCCTTTTGTTTGGAGAAATACCATGCCACGTTGTGGATTTCTTCCTTGGTCAGCGGCTTCGCCATGGGACTCATCAGAGGATTCTCGCGCTTGCCCCTCTGGTACGCTTCCAGGGAATGTACGATGTAATCGTAGTATTGCCCGGCCAGTCGCGGCGTATCCGGCGTAAGGGTCTTGTTGCCATCCTCACCATGGCATGCTGCACAGACCTCGGTCGCCTTCTTCTTGCCAGCTTCGTAATCCGCAGCCATCGTCACGCCTGACGCGGCGATCAAGACGCCGACCGCAGTGGCCAGCAATATCCGTTTCATAGGTTTCGTTTCCGTCTTAGGGGCGCAGCCAAGCAGTCCGCTCATTTGGCGTCGCTACCGTAGTAGGCAGCCAGATCCGCCATGTCTTTGTCGCTGAGAGACGCGGCGATGCTATTCATGGATGGATGTTTGCGCGTGCCGGCTTTGTAGTCGTGCAGCGCCTTTACGATGTAGGCGGTATTTTGCCCACCCAGCTTTGGCGCCGAATAGACGACCGGATAGGCGGTCCGGAATCCAGCGACGCCGTGACAACCTTCGCACATCTGGTTCTTCTGTCTGCCGGCCGCGGAATCTCCGTCCGCTGCATGCGCTGCAGCCGAAGTGCCGAGCGCCATACCGAGGACCATTGAAGCGACTGCTCGGGAGGAAATCATAGTGAGGTGAGCCAACTGAGTATAGAGAAGGGTATAGGCAAGGTAAGTGATTGTTACCGGGGGTGAAAACCAGCGCGAACTTTAAACGATCATCCTTTGGAGGTCAATGCCAGCGAGGCATCGCCGGCTCGGCCCAGGCCCACGGCGTCACTCCTCACCCTCCCGGCAGCGGTGTGCCTTCCATGACGGTGATCGACTGTACGAAGCGTTTGTCGTGCGTATCCTCCACTTCGACGCGCAGCTCGCCCTTGCCATGCGGAGTGAAATAGAATCGGAAGCTTGGATTCTCGCTGATCGAGAAGTCCACTTCGGCGGTCATGATCAGCTTGCCGTCATAGGTGACCGTGACGCTGCGGACAAACTCCGCCACCTGCGTGACGTCGAAATCCCCTGCGAGCGGCGACTCGTTCGGGTGACGGATCATCAGTTGCACCAGATTCGGTTCGTCGTACTTTATGGTCTCTTCCTCGAACTTGAACTTCATCTTGCCAAGCAACGCCGCCGGCACTCTGTTTTTGGCACTAGGAGCGGAGCATCCACCTGCGGCCTTGACCCAGCGCGAAGACATCCAAAGCTTGCCGTCGTTGGTCTCCGCGATCGCGCGCACGTGACTGAAATCCTCGAATCGGAGCCGCGTCTCGACCTGAGCGCGCCCGCTTTCCGGCGTAAAGTGGAAAGCTCCGGAAGCTGGCGATGGGTTGCGTTCCACCACCACGTAGATGGTCTTGATGTAGCGTTCCGGGGTCTGATTGATCTGCGCCTTTACAGTCACCGGCACGGTGGACGCGTCGTCGGCGCGCGTGGCAAGGTACACTCGTATCACGTCCTTGCCATCGAGAATCTCGCGATCGCCGAACATCAATTTACGAATCGGCTCCCAATATTCGCTCTTGGCAGGATCGGGCTCGGCCTTTTCATTGGCAAGCGCCGGTTGCCCCAGCAGAACACTGAGAATTGCACTCAGGATCAGGGCAAAATTCGCGCGGGATAGCATCACTGGATCCTCAATCTCACGGTCCGGGCGGCGAGTATAACTCAGTCCTCCCATTCGAGTTCCGCGTACGCGCTGGTGACATTGCGTCGGTGAAATTGCTCGAAGTTGACCCAGTTCGGCTCTTCCGAGTACCCCACCGTATCGACGGCTTCCTGGATTGTTTTCCTGGCCTTGAGTGCCAACCGGGTCTCGGTCACGATCACCTTTAGATAGCGCACCTCGGGGTCCAACGCCTGTGGCCAAGATGCGTCGGTCCGCCCGTGACCCGGAACGAAATGTTCGGCGCGTACCGCTCGTAATTGCTCCAGTACCCTAATGAATCCCAGGATACTCCCGTCGACGACCGGAGTATGTTCGACGAACAGAAGATCCGACAGCCACAGCGTGCCCGTCAACTCGTCGTAGACCGTCAGATCGTTATCCGTGTGAGCCACTGGCCATGCGTGAAGGCGGATGCGACGTCCACCTAGATCGAGGAGCCACTCGTCCTTGACGAGCCGTGTCGGCTCTACTAGCTCGCTGCCCTGCGCTGCCTCGCCTAGATCGCGTTTGAGCGTATTGAAGTAGAACTTGCCGCGCGCCGCCAGCGCTCGAGGCAACTCCGCATGCCCGATGAACTGCGCATTGTCCTCTAGGAACGCAGCGGCGCCGAACAGATGGTCTGGATGCACATGCGTCAAGACTACGTAGCATACCGGCAATGGAGTTACGCGGCGCAGCGCCTGATGCAGTGCCTGACCCACTGCGGCTGAACCTCCCGTGTCGATCACCGCAACGCACCGATCACCGACAATGAATCCAACGTTGGCGTTGTCGCCGAAGTTGCGTGGCGAGCGTTCTTCGTGCGTTCCATAGTGGACGTAGTTCCCCGGCGCAATTTCGGCCAGGTCGAAGCTTGCAATTGGTGAAGGAACACTGTGTACGTCCCCCTCGGCAACTGCAAAATGGGCATCTGCCACGGCGAGTGCCGCCATGACAAGTGCGCTCACGATTCGCATTTTATTCACCATCTCTCCACAAGATGTCGTGTAGCCAACGCCGCGAGAAGCAGTCTGATCCGTTGCACGCGCCCAGGAAGTCCAGTACCGTAAGTTCAGTTGGATGCTTGCGCAATATGATCGCAACAGCTCTCGGCCTCACTGGACCGACCTCATAAATGTACCGCACCAGTAGTATCTGCGTCCTATTGGTAATGGGTTTGGCCCTCCTGCTACCCGCGCACGCACGCGAACTGCAGCCGGTCAAGGTCGCCGACAATGTCTATGCATTTATCGGAGATCCTGACGAGCCGAGCATCGAGAATGCGGGGAATACAGGGAACTCCGGTTTCATCGTCGGCGAAGACGGCATTGTGGTGGTCGACACCGGCATTTCGTACGAGCATGGTCGTGAGATGCTAGCGGCCATCGGACGTCTGAGCAGTAAGCCGGTACGCCTGGTGATCATCACGCACGCAGATCAAGAGTTCCTGTTTGGCAACGCGGCGTTCGACGAACTAGGCGTACCGGTGCTGGCGCAAGTCAAGTCGATGGAATTGATGCGACAAAGATGCGATCACTGTCTGTCAAACTTGAATCGCTTGCTCGGTCCGCAAATCATGCGCGGCTCCCGCCTTGTCCTTCCCTCCCGGCTGGTGGAGGAGTCCGCGACGCTTGCAGTCGCCGGACTGTCACTGGAACTGCTGCATTTCGGCTGGGGCAGCACCCCGGGAGATCTCGCCGTATTCGATCCGGCCAGCGGCGTGTTGTTTGCGGGTGCACTCGTATCGAATCAGCGCATTCCCGACCTTCGTGACAGCGATTTCAAGGGATGGCTGAGTGCACTGGACCAGGCCGACCGCATCCCCTGTCGTATGGTGGTACCCGCGTACGGCCCCGTCGTCGCGCCGATCGGCATCCAAAACACTCGCGCTTACCTTTTGGCCCTGGATATGGAAGTGCAACGACTTTATCAGTCCGGTGCTAGTCTGATGGAAGCGGTGGATGCAGCGGATTTGCCGGCATATCGCCACTGGGACATGTACCCCGCTACTCACCGGCGCAATGTATTGCAGCGCTACCTACAACTGGAAGTCGAGGAGCTCGCTCGCTGACTGGTCGCAGCGCTATCCGTGCGCCGCGCATCGCACGCAAGAGGTCGTCAACGCCTATAATCGGTTGTTGTTTCTACGACAGGTGCTGAAGAAAAATGGGCCACCGTCTGAGCAAGATCTACACGCGCACTGGAGATGCAGGCACCACCGGTCTGGGTGACGGCTCCCGGGTCGCCAAGGACCACGTGCGAGTCGAAGCGATTGGGGCGGTGGATGAACTAAACAGCGGCGTAGGGTTGATCTTGGCAGAACCCTTGGCAGAGGACGTGCGGCAGCTGCTCACCGAGATTCAGCACGATCTGTTCGATCTTGGCGGCGAGCTCTCCATCCCCGGCTACACTCGCATTCAGGCCGAACACATTTCCAGATTGGAACGCGTGCTTGACCACTACAACGCCGATCTGGAACCGCTCAAGGAATTCATCCTGCCCGGCGGGAGCCGCCCGGGCGCCCTGTGCCATCTGGCTCGTACGGTATGCCGTCGAGCCGAGCGTCGTGTGGTGGGTCTTGCATCCAACCAGAGCCTGTCTCCGTATTGTCAGCAATACCTCAATAGACTTTCCGACCTGTTATTCGTGCTGAGCCGGGTGATCAACCGGGCCGATGGATGTGGGGATGTCCTGTGGCGAAAGGATCGCAGTGCTGGCGGTTCGAACTGATGATCCACATTCAGCTATTGCGATCGAAGACGTGACCGAACAGTCAACTATCCGCTATGGCCGACTCGGATAGCGTCGCCGAGCTGATGGCACGTTGCGTTCTGCGCGACGAGCGTGCGTTTGCGCAGTTGTACCGTCATACGGCCGGGAAATTATTCGCCGTGGCGTTGCGCATACTGCGTAGGCAGGACTGGGCCGAAGAAGTGCTACAGGAGAGCTTTGTCAACATCTGGAACCATGTGAACGAGTACGCTGCGCAGAAGAGCGCGCCGATGACGTGGATGACCGCTATCGTCCGTAATCGCGCCCTCGATTGGTTGCGCCGGCCAAATCTGGAGCGCGGCGGCGAGGACTACGATTTGCTGGTCGAGGCGGTCGCAGACGATGCGCCGGGCCCGGAGGTGCTGCTGGGCAGCAGCCGCCAGGCCAAGGCGCTGGCCGAATGCCTCGAACAGCTCTCGGGTAGTCAGCGGCAGAGTATTGCACTCGCGTATGTGCACGGCTTGTCGCACGCCGAACTGGCCATGCACATGCGCGAGCCTCTGGGAACTGTGAAGACCTGGGTGCGCCGCGGGCTGGAGAAGCTGCGAGGATGTCTACAGGGCGCTCCCGTCTAGATCGCTTTAAGTGAACCAACGTGAAATATCCCGCCGACAATCTGCGTGAATCTCTGGCCGCCGAGTTCGCGCTCGGTACGCTGCAGGGTCGCGCGCGTCGTCGCTTCGAACGCTCACTGAAAGACGATCCCGCTCTGCGGCGCCTCGTAACGGCATGGCAGGAGCGGCTCGTACCGCTCAATGACGGCATAGCCCCCGTGCAGCCCCCGGCACGAGTCTGGCGCAGCATCGAGCAACGCATCCGCAAAACCTCGCGCCGTGGAGCCGGTATTTGGGACAATTTGGGGTTCTGGCGCACGGCCAGCTTCGCAGCCAGTGCGGCAGTCGTGCTCTTGGCAGTGATACTTGCCGTAGGGATACCCACATTCAAACCGCATGACACAATGGTTGCGGTTCTGTCCGATGACCAATCGAACCCGGCTATCACCGTGTCATGGCAGGCGGATCCGCGCGGCGCCGAGCGCCTGCGTGTGCGTGTGATGGGGCACGCCGATATGGCGCCGGATACGGCCTGGGAACTCTGGATGCTGCCGGGAGGAGATCAAAAGCCGGTGTCGCTGGGCTTGATCACGACGCACGAGAATCAGACCGTGCTGTTGCCCCGACCTCTGGCAGTGGCGATCAATCGCGCGTCCGGCCTGGCGATGAGCGTGGAACCCAAGGGTGGGTCACCAACGGGAGTGCCGACCGGGCCAATCCTCTACAAGGGACTGTGCACGATGATGTAGGGCTGCGGTTGCCGAGTCCCTGGCGACGCTGGTTCGTTTGGTCGCTATCGCCGCCGGTTCGTCTAGTTGCCACCGCCGCCGGTTCGTCTAGTTGCCACCGCCGCCAGTTCGTCTAGTTGCCACCGCCGCCGGTTCGTTCAGTCGCCACCGCCGCCGGTTCGTTCAGTTGCTACCGCCGCCGGTTTGTTCAGTCGCTACCGCCGCCGGTTTGTTTCGTCGCTACCGCCGCCGGTTTGTTTCGTCGCTATCGCTCCATGTAATGCAGCAGCGTCGAGCTCGTCTGCCGCAGGCGCTGCGACAGCAGGGTGACCAGCTTGATCAGAAGCTTGGCGCCCAGGCTCGGTTCCTCGATGATGATCCGCACCATGGCGTCGCGAGACAGCACGGCGAAAGTCGTGGGCTCGACTGCGATGCAGGTGGCAAAGCGCGGCTCACCATCGATCATCGACATTTCGCCCAGGGTCATCCCGGGCCCCACGGCCGTCATGGGTTGAATGGCGCCTCGCTTGTCGGTTTTCACAATATCGACTTTGCCTTGAATGATGAGGAGCATGTAGTCGTCGATATCACCTTCGCGGATGATCATCCCGCCCGGCTCGGCGCGGTATATCTGCATGAAGCCCGCCAACATCTGAATATCTTCGCGGTTGAAGTCATCGAAGAATTTCGAGTGACCGATCATGTCGAAGATCTGCTGGGCCAGCGGCGTTCCCTCGCCCAGAGGCTCCAGACTCTTGAGCAGGGAGTTTTGCGCAGCGGACTCTGCCATAGGTTCGAAGAAGGTGGTAATGCGCCAGTGCCGGTCCGGGAACACCAGCAGAAAACTGCTGGCGTCGTACGGTCGCCGAATGCTGTCTAGATTATCAGCAAACCAGGCAGCTTTGGTAATCCACCCTCACGCCGAATGTCAATAACGTCGGGGAAGATATGTCAGGCGACATTCGCCCGTTGCGCCAGGGCGGCACGCCTGAGGTAGGCGTCGCGCGCAATGCTTACATCTTCGATGAAGTGCGGGAGCTCTGACAACAGCAGCGCCTGCGGGCCGTCCACCAGCGCCTTCGCCGGTTGAGGATGAAAGTCCACCAGTATCATGTTGGCGCCCGCCGCCACGCCTTGAGCTGTGACGTGCATGACGTCCAGGATTCCGTCGTGACCGCGTGAGCGCGAACCCACCGAATGTGAGGGATCGATGCACACCGGCATTCTGGTAAGGCGCCTGACCACCGGCACGTGCGAGAAGTCGACGAAGTTCCGGTGCGGGTCACCCATATGCGTCTTCATACCGCGCAAGCCAAAAACGACGCGCCGGTTGCCTTCGCTCGCCAGATATTCCGCCGCATTCAAAGACTCGTCCAGAGTGATCCCGAAACCGCGCTTGATCAGCACCGGGAAATCGTTTTGCCGACCGACCGCCTTGAGCAACTCGAAGTTCTGCGTGTTGCGCGTGCCGATCTGCACCATGGCACCGGTCGGGCTTCCGGTCTCGCGCAAAGCTTCGCGGATTTCATCCAGGTGGCCCTCGTGCGTGATCTCCATGGCGATGACCTTGATGCCATATTTACCGGCGATCTCGAAGACATAGTTCAAGCATTTGCGGCCGTGACCCTGGAACGCGTAGGGGCTGGTGCGCGGCTTGTAAGCGCCCATGCGTGTGCAAACTTGTCCGTTCTGCTGCAGCGCACGGCACATTTGCTCCACATGCTCGGGCGTGTCCACTGCGCACAATCCCGCGAAGATGTGCAATGTGTCTTGGCCGAAACGCAAGCCCTGGTAGTCGAACCACGTCGGCCGGTCGTCACCCTTGTGGCGTCCGAGCACGCGATACTCCTCAGAAACACGCACGACACGCTCCACACCGGGCAGCGCCTGCATATCCTCGATCAGCAGTTGCTTGGTACTGCCGATCAGGTAAATCTCAGTCACGGTGCGCAGCGCGCCTTCCACCCGGTGTATGCGCACCTGGATGTCGGGCAGGCGCGTCAGCTGATCCATCAGCTGACGGTACTCGGACGACTCGGGCTGCGCGCTCTCGTTGAGGATTAGGATCATGTCATCAGCTTGCTGTGCCGCCGACGGTGAGGCCGTCGATTCGAAGCGTTGGCTGACCCACGCCAACGGGCACGCTCTGGCCTTCCTTGCCGCAGGTGCCAACGCCAGTGTCCAGCGACATGTCATTGCCGATCATGCTGACGCGCGTGAGTGCATCGGGCCCATTGCCAATGATGGTCGCACCCTTAACCGGATAGGTGACCTTACCGTCCTCGATCATATAAGCCTCGGAGGCCGAGAAGACGAACTTTCCGCTGACGATATCGACCTGGCCGCCGCCGAAGTTCACGGCGTACAGGCCGCGTTTGACCGAGGAGAGGATTTCCTTGGGGTCCTTGTCACCATCCAGCATGTAAGTGTTCGTCATACGTGGCATCGGGGTATGTGCAAACGACTCTCGCCGGCCGTTGCCGGTTACCCCGACGCCCATCAAGCGCGCGTTCAGAGAATCCTGAATGTAACCCTTCAGCACTCCATCCTCGATCAGCACAGTGCGCTGCGTAGGATTGCCCTCGTCGTCCACGTTCAACGATCCACGCCGATTGGTCAGCGTTCCATCGTCGACCACCGTAACCCCCGGGGCCGCGACACGCTCCCCGATCCGACCCGTGAACGCCGAGCTACCCTTGCGGTTGAAGTCTCCCTCCAGTCCGTGACCCACCGCCTCGTGCAACAAGACGCCAGGCCAACCCGGCCCCAATACGACAGTCATGGTGCCAGCGGGTGCAGGACGCGCGCTGAGATTGACCAAAGCCTGATCTACGGCCTTGTGTGCGTAGTCGCGCAAAATCGAATCTGTGAAGTAAGCATAGTCGCGCCGCCCGCCGCCACCCGCAGAGCCTTGCTCCCGGCGACCGTCTTCTTCCACGATCACCTGCAACGACAACCGTACCAGCGGGCGCACATCTGCAGCCATCACACCGTCGGAGCGCGCCACCAGCACCACCTCGTACTCCGCCGCCAGGCTGGCCATCACCTGAGACACACGCGGGTCGCGGTCCCGAGCATATCGCTCGATCCTCTCTAGCAGCGCTACCTTGGCCGGCGCATCCAGACTCACGATCGGGTCCTGCGGGAGATACAGTGCGCGACCCACGTTGCGGCGGGCGACTTGCGTGCGCCCCTCGCCGCCCTGGCGCGCAATGGCGCGTGTAGCCTCGGCGGCGGATTGTAGTGCCGGCAGACTGATGTCGTCCGAGTAGGCGAATGCCGTTTTCTCACCACTCACTGCGCGCACACCCACCCCTTGCTCGATGTTGAAACTGCCCGATTTGACGATCCCCTCCTCCAGGCTCCAGCTTTCACTGCGGCTGTACTGAAAGTAGAGGTCGGCGTAGTCCACCTGGTGCGACAGGATCTGGCCAAACACTCGAGACAGCCCGCCCGCATCGAGCCCGTAAGGCGCCAGCAAAGTGCGGTCAGCAGTTGCAAATAGCAGTTGCGTATTGTCGGGAGCGTTCATGTTTGTGCTCGTGGTTCGTGGTTCGTGGTTCGTGGCTCGTGGCTCGTGGTGCACCACGTCTATCGCTGGATCGTATCATCTCACGGCGCAGCAAGGCGTCTTAGCGGCCAGGGTCAGAAAGTGGATATATGGGGATCGATTACCGCCTTTTCGAGCCACGAACCACGAGCCACCAACCACGGCCCTTCACACCTTCCTCACCGTGCGATGGCTCAAAGCCGGCAAGCTCTGGCGCAGGCTGGCCTGATGGGCTGGATTGACTCCCGCGATGACCACCCCCGACCCACGTGGAAGGCGGTCCAGGACCACGCCCCAGGGATCTACGATCATGCTGTTGCCGTGTGTTTCGCGCCCGCTCAAGTGATAACCACCCTGTGCAGGGGCCAGAACATACGCCAGGTTCTCGATGGCGCGGGCTCGGATCAGTGCCTCCCAGTGCGCGCGACCAGTAGTATCGGTGAAGGCCGACGGGACGACGATGATATCCACGTCACCCATCGCCCTGTACAGCTCGGGAAACCTCAGATCGTAGCAAATCGACAAGCCGATTCTGCCAAACGGGGATTCCACGACTTTGATGTCTTTGCCCGGGTGGATAGTGCGCTGCTCGAAAAATTTCTCCGCCCCCAGGTCGAAACTGAATAGATGGATCTTGTCGTATCGCGCCACTTGCATGCCCGCGTCGTCGTACACCACGCATGCGTTGAACACCTTACCCGCCACCGGCGCTTCCAGCGGGACCGAGCAGCCCACCAGCCAGATCTTGTGCCGACGAGCAGTGCGCGACAGAAACTCTTGAATCGGACCTTTTCCCTCTTTCTCACGCGCCTCGACCTTGTCCGTGTCCTTGAGGCCCATGATGGCGAAGTACTCCGGCAGGGCCACAAGCTTTGCGCCGTGCTCTACGGCGATCTCGATGAGGCGCTTCGCCTCGTTAAGATTGGCCGCGACATTCGGCCCGGACGCCATCTGCACCCCTGCAATGCGAAACAATTGCGCCTGACCGCTGGATCCGCGCTCCGCCAGAGGACTGCGGGCAGCCGTGGCACGTGGCCGCGCACGGCCAAAACCGGATTTGGTAGTTGATTTCATATTCGTGTTGTCGGCAGTCGGGCATCGGCCCCGCAGTCACTTGCGGCCTTGTTTGCCTTCCGGAGCCTGCTTCCTCTTCTTCTTTGTCACCGTGGGATCGGCCCACGTTCCCTTGACTTCATAGTCGAACGCGACCATCTGACCGATCGGATCCTTGAGCGCCTTCTGCGCCAGCAGCGTAGCGATTCCCACTACGGGATTCACGAAGGCGGTGCCCAACGCGACGCTCTCGCTCATCGCTGGGATGATCTTCACGTCCAGCGTCTGCGTCTCCGCAGGTAGATTGAGATCTCCCTTCATCTCCACACGCGCTGCCGGTCCAATCATGCGAAAATTGCTGGTCCGGATCACGCCTCGATCGATCACAGCGCTTGCAGAGATCTGATCGAACGCGAAGCCTTCGCTGAAGAGATCATGAAAGTCGAATGTTGCACGTCTTGGCAGCGCCTGCAAACTCAGTACGCCGATCAATTTTCCGATGCCCGGCTCGAGCTTCACAAACTGACCCTTCTTGGTTTCGAGACTCAGGGTGCCACTCAAGCTGGGCAGATCGAGCGAGTACGGGGGGCCGCTCCAAGCCAACTCACCCTCCATATGTCCACTGCCCCCTTTGATGCCCTGTGGAAGCTTGAGCTGATTGAAGTAGCGGCCGATATCGCTGACCTCGGCTTTCGCTTTCAAGCGCGTTGACGGGTTGACACTCCAGGCCTCCCACACGCCGTTGAAGCTCAACGTGCCGTCAGGACTGCGCAACTGCAGCTGTTCGATATGCCAATCACGTCCCTGGGGCACCGCTGCCAGGGTCAGTTTGCCAAATGGCCGTCCATTCAAACTGAAGTCGTCGGCAACTACATCCAGCGTAGGCAGCCCTCGTCCATCGCTCGTCGGGGAAACCGCGCCGATCTCCGGCGTCGACGCAGGAATCTGCATTTTGCTGAAACGCGCGGTGAGAACACCCTCGCCGCCGGATAATCCGGGCGACCAACTCAAGTTGCCCACTGCTTCGCGGCTGTTGATGATGGCCTTCCATGTGCGATCATCCAGTGCGGCGTCAAGCCCCACCTCGCTCCAGGTGCGTGAGAACGCATGTAAGTCTGAAACGCGCAGCTGCACGCCCGCGAAGGCGGGCAGCGATTCGTCTTTGGATGCAGTCGGGGGCGACAAGACCCGGCGCCATTGATCAAGATCCAGGTAGTCCAGCTTGCCGGCAAACCAGAGGCCGTCTCGCTGCGGTAGCGGAGCGCTGTCACCTGCCCTGACTTCGCCACGGGCGATGCGCCCCCCCTCGGCTTTGTCTACCAACAGCTGCGCCGAGATGAGCGACCCCACACTGACGCTAAGGAGATCTTGATCGGCGGAACGCGCTTTGCGTTCGAGCTTGAAGGGCAGTGCTGCGCTTGCGGCCTTTGATAACGGTGCAGGCAAGCTCGAAGACAATCCTTTCATATCTGATTCCACGACAAGATCGGCACGACGCCCCACCAAGGTCACACTGCCCTTCCAGTCCGCCGCACCCGACACATAGCTCATGAGGGGCGTGGCAATGTGTTGGCGCAGGGTACTCGCCTCGGCGCGCCCTGTGGCGCGAATGCGCACACCGCCGGCATCGCGGTCGAGCGTAAATCGGACCGGCATCCCGAACACGCTGGCAGAACCGTCTCGCACGCTGACATCGTCGCGAGTAAATGCGAGTTGCCCTCCGAGCTGGTGCAGCTGGGGAGTTCCTGGACCAGCGTCCAAAGTGTTGTCCACGAATCGATATTGCCCCGAAACTTGAGCGTCGTCAGTATGATTGAGCGGCAGATCTAGGGACAATGTGAGTCGCCCACGTCCTGTTGTGAGCATGCCGCGGGTAAACCCATTGATCATCCTGTCCACCGGGCTTTGCTCGAGTGCGCGCTGAAACTCCGCCGTAAGGCCTTCCGCATCGCCACGGACTTGCAGCAGTGCGTCGCGCGATTCGAGGTCTGGAATGGTTGCCGTCATCGCTGCCAACCGAACTCCCATCATGCTCCCCTCTCGCACTGTCGCGGTCATGCGCTCTCCGCGAAAGGCAATCTCGCCTTTCATCCCCTCCAGTCTCGGCCAACCGCGAGCGAATGCGACCGTGATCTCCTCGACGTCCGCGATAACTTCGAAGACACCGGCCTTCCCATCGGGGAAAGGAAACTGACGCAGATCGCCGCGCAACCGAAACCGCACATCGTGTGTCGTCCCGGAGACGATCGCCGCTTGTATCCAATCGCGCACGTTTGAATTCACCACGAGCGGGATGTAACGCCAGCCGACTCGACCATCCATGCGTTCGAGCTTCCCGGAGATATCCATATTGCCCGGCTGACCTGGCACCACCTCATAGGTGCCGGCCAGCTTGCCCGCCACGTCTGGATTGGCAAAGGCAAGGTGCTCCACCCGCACCATGGGGCGGCCCTGCTCCATCGACCACGCCAATTTCGCGCTGAGACTGTCCAACGGGAGCGGTGCGACAAACACTTGCGGCATGTCTAGTTGGGCTGCCTCCGCGTGCAATGTCAGCGTGCCGCCGCCCTGATCCGCGTTGACCGCACCACTGACAAGCGAGAATCCGGGTATGTATCCGGAGGGACTTAGTGTCAGGTCCTCGAAACTTCCACGCACAGCGTACTTGCCGTGTATATCCCAGTGGTCCTGCCAGCTCACCGTAAAACTTCGCAAGGTGCCGCGAGGGCGCATCCCCTCGAGCCTTGCGCGTACCAACCCGTCGATCGGTAAGCGATCCATCAACCGAGCCACAGCAGCCAGGTCGAGGGCGTCGAACTCCACCTCGAAGCGCGCGCCCGGTCCTGCCTTGTCACCGCTGCGACGGTAGCGGATATCGGCCGGCGGCAGCTTCAGGTTGTCCGGCGTGGTGAAAGTCAGATTCTCCGCTGCGAGCTCCATCCCTGTCCGTCCCTCTTTCCAGATCAGGCGGCCCTGGACTTGTGCAAGCGCGAGCTCCGGAAGATCGGGCTGCAGCCGCAACTGCACCCCCGAGAGTTCGGCATCTGCGGTCAGGTTGCGAACTCTACCCTCGGCAAAGTTCATCCAAACCCGCATGCCTCCCACGCCGTTCGAGACCTGCAGCGGGAGCGGAAACCACTTACGCAGCGCGGCGAGGTCTGCATAGCCAAGCTGGAGATAGAGCTGCCCCTGCCATCCCTTGAACTCGGCAAACGTGCTGCCACTCACGTCACCACGCAGATCGACTGGCGAAGCCACCTCCAAAGGAGGAACTGCGCGCAGGCCGAAGCGATGGCGCGTGAACAGTTTGTCGACGCGAAACTCAACATCTTTGAGCACCAGAGGTTCTCCCCCCAGCGTCTCGTCCACCCAGGTGAGATCCGTGTCGCGCAACACGATCTGGCGTTGCTCAAGCAGCCAATTGGAGAGACCGCCCTCACCCTGATTGTTCTCCGCGAGCTGGAACCCGGCCACCACCAGCTTTCCGGTGGCGTCGCGCCTAACCTCGAGGGAGAGATGCGTAATCTCGATACTGTAGAAGCGCGGCTCGCCCGCCAGCAGCGACGCCCACGACACGGTGCTGTCGACCGACTCCAACGCAAGCCGCTCCACGCCGGTCCGGTCATACAGACGCACGTCTTGCAGGATCAACCGTGGTCGCAGTCCGTCCCACTCGCCTTGAATCGAACCGATGGTAATGTGCTGGTTGGCAGCTCGGCTGATGGCAGCGGCGATCGTCAGACGATGGTCGTCGATATTGGGTAACACCCAATAGCGCAATCCCAGAACCAGTGCCGCGACCAGGAGCACGCTCGCGATCAGCACGTAAAATGCTGCGCGGTACAGCCATAGCGAGCTGTGCCTCAGAACGCGCAGTGCGTGGCGCCGCGGCATGGGGTTAGTATTCGGGTTTCCAGATTGGGGGGCCTGAAATATACAATCGCGGCTGACGGCGTCCCCCGTCCACGCGCCCCGGAGTCACTAGACCCCGAGTCGGCCGGCGCATCCGACGGATGCAATTTTTGGACCGCAAATCGGACGCCGCGTGCGACAGTCTACTGGACGTCCGGGCGAGAGCCCGCCGCACGAGGCGCCTGACGCAGTACACCTCACATTCTAGACCGGAAGCCACCATGCAACCACGCGATGCGGGCCAGCCATCCCCTGCGCAGCCTGACGCCAGCCAGCTCTGGCTGGACAATGCCGCCGGCTGCAGCCGCTTCCTGCGCCGGCTCCTGGACAATCCGCCCGCCTGCTTCGACCGAACACGATTGACTGAACGCTGGGGGCTCGACCAGCTTCGCTCGTTGCTCGAGTCAGGTGCGTCAGCTAACGAGGCCGAGCTGGCAAAAGTGCTGCGCGAGGTGCGAAACACGACGATGCTGCAGATCGCCACCCGCGACCTCAACGGACTCGCGTCGCTGGCAGAGGTCATGCAGACCATGACCACACTCGCGGAGGAGTGTGTCCGTTTCGCACTGACCCGACTGGACGCCTGGCAGTCGACTATCCACGGACAACCGGTCGGCGGCGACAGCGGGACCCCCCAGTCCTTACTGGTTATCGGTATGGGAAAACTGGGCGGCGGCGAGTTGAACGTATCCTCTGACATCGATTTGATCTTTCTGTATGGCGAGGAGGGCGAAACCGCGGGGCCGCGGCGTATCGACAATCATGAATACTTCACTCGCCTCGGGCGCAAGCTCATCAACGCGCTGACCCAGTTCACGGCTGACGGCTACGTGTTCCGGGTGGACATGCGCCTTCGGCCCTACGGGGACAGTGGACCTCTAGTGATGAGCTTCCCGATGCTGGAGAACTACCTGCACACGCAGGGGCGGGAATGGGAGCGCTACGCGTGGGTGAAAGCACGCGAGATCACTGGCCGCCCCACGGCAGGGTTGATGGAGCTGATCACGCCTTTTGTCTATCGTCGTCATCTCGATTTCAGCGCCATCGCATCCCTGCGCGAACTGCACGCCCAAATTCGAGCAGAGGTTACGCGCCGAGATTTGCACGACAACATCAAGCTGGGGCCAGGAGGGATCCGAGAAATTGAGTTTGTGGCTCAGATGTTTCAAATTGTTCGCGGCGGCAGCGATCCCGGTCTGCGCCTGCGCCCAACGGTGGCCACCCTAGACCGGCTTGGAAACCGCGGACTCCTCCCGATGGCTGCCACGGCAGAGTTGCGCGGCGCGTATGAGTTTCTGCGCAACCTGGAACATCGCCTCCAATATCTCGATGATCAGCAGACACACATGCTGCCGGCCAATTTAGAGGATCTGAAAATCGTCGCGGGAACAATGGGCTTTGCTGGCACAGACGCACTGATCTCTGCGCTCGAGCAGCATCGTGCTCATGTCACTCGCCATTTCGAGGCAGTGTTCGCGGGCGAGGGAGCCAATGCGTCGGAGCATCCGCTCAGTCCATTGTGGCTTGCCACTGTGGAGGAGCAGCATGGGATCGCCCAGTTGGCCAAGCTAGGTTTCGAGCAACCGGAGCGTGTGTGGCAACGGTTGCGGGAGTTGCACGACGGCCCGCTCTATCGTCGCATGTCGGCCTCCACCCAGTCACGCGTGGACCGCCTCGTGCCGCGTCTGTTGCAGTTAGCCGCTCGTTACGAGCATCCCGGTCAAACGCTCGAGCGACTCGCTCAGGTCCTCGAAAGCATCGGGCGGCGCGAATCCTATCTGGCGCTACTGCTCGAGTATCCCGCGGCCCTCGAACGGCTGGCTGCGTTGGCGGCAGCCAGCCCGTGGGCGGCGGCTTACCTATCTCGCCATCCAATCCTGCTGGATGAATTGATCTCTTCGCACGCGTTCGAGGCTCCCGATTGGACGATGCTGGGCGCACAACTCGTGCGCGAGTTGGACGAGGCCGACGGCAACATGGAACGGCAGATGGAGCTGCTGCGTCACTTCAAGCAAGTGCAGACGCTGCGGCTGCTCGCACAGGATCTGGCCGGCACACTACCGCTGGAGAAGTTGAGCGATCACTTGAGCGATCTCGCCGGGCTGATTCTACGGGAGGTGGTGCGCCTGGCGTGGGCTGGACTGCGCACGCGGCACCGCGAGACGCCCCGCTTCGCCATTGTGGGCTACGGCAAGCTAGGCGGAAAGGAATTGGGCTATGCCTCGGATCTCGATTTGATCTTCCTGTACGACGACGACCAACCGGAAGCAGCAGAGAACTACGCGCGCCTGGCTCAACGCATCAACACCTCGCTAACCAGCTTCACACCCGCCGGGATCCTGTACGAGACCGATCTCAGGTTGCGGCCCGATGGCGCTTCCGGCCTGCTGGTGAGTCGGCTGGATGCATTCGAGGCTTATCAGCGCACCAAGGCCTGGGTATTCGAGCATCAAGCTCTCAGCCGTGCACGTTTCGTGGCCGGGGAAGCAGACATCGGGAAACGCTTCGAGGCGTTGCGAATCGAGATCTTACGGATGCCCTGCGACCCGGCCCAGCTGCGTGAAGAAGTCACCACCATGCGTTCGAAGATGCTGGAGGGCCACCCAAACACCAGCGGGCTGTTCGATATCAAGCATGACCGCGGGGGCATCGTCGACGTCGAGTTCATCGTGCAGTACCTCGTTTTGGGGTACGCCCACCGTTACGCCGAGCTTACAGGGAACGTCGGCAATCTTGCTTTGTTGATGCTTGCCGCGCGGCTCGGACTTATCCCGCCGGACCAGGCAGCCGCCGTGCACCGAAGTTACCGCGAGTTCCGCATGATGCAGCATTCCCTGCGACTACAGGGACAGACCTATGCGCGGGTGGAAAAGGAGCGAGCGGATCAGTATGCGCAGCCGGTCTTGCGGCTGTGGGAAATCGTCTTCGACGAAGGCAAGAGTCGGTCGGCGAGAGACAAGAGCCAGTAGGAATAGCGCGTCGCAAGCAACTGGCCTTGGTGGGCCGAGACGAACGCCGTCTTTACGCTGTCCCTCTAGCCTTTTATGTGAGACGTCAAGCGTCTCTGCGTCCCAGCAATTGGGTGACGGTCATTTGCCCCTTACCTTTGAACATCAAGTCCTGGGGCTCGCCGAAACTGTATCGAGTCCCGAGGCGGCGGAATGTGGTCTTGTCGACCATGATCTCGCCGGCCGGAGATTCGGCTGTGATTCGGCTGGCGATGTTCACGGTGTCGCCCCAAAGATCATAAATGAAACGCTTCGCACCGATCACTCCAGCGATCACCGGCCCGGTCGCGATACCGACGTGGAATGCCAGGTTGTAACGCCTCATGTTGGTATCGCGTCGAGCCAGCGCCAGCATTTCCAGCGCCATATCGGCGACGGCCGAGACGTATTGCGTCCCCTCGCCCGACAATCCGCCCGCCACCATGTAGGCATCGCCGATGGTCTTGATCTTGTCTACGCCGTGTTTTTCCGCGAGTTGATCGAACTGGGTAAATACTTCGTCCAGAAAGTTCACCACTTCCTTCGGCGTCAATTCTTCGGCCAGCGCGGTGAAGTTCACGATGTCGGCGAACATCACGGACACGTCGGCGAAGCCGTCGGCAATCGTCGCCTGGTCCTGCTTCAGCCGCTGCGCAATGTGAGGGGGGAGGATGGTGGTCAACAGTTGATCGGATTTGCGCTGCTCGGCCTGCACCAGGTCATGCTGGTGCGACAACTCCGCTTGAAACTTGTCCTTCTGCTGTACGAAATAGCGCAGCAACAGATAGACGATGGTGGACAGGATAGTGAAATTGAGCACGAAGAAGACGGCCACCGTCTTCATTGGCACACCGGACAGGTCGCCATTCGCGAGGAAATAGTCGAATACTCCGGACAATGCCGTCAAAATGACATAGGCGACAAACCAGGGAATGGATTCGCGCGCACCGTATACGACCATCGCCCCGACCGGCGCAAGCAGGGCCAGCAGCACGATGCCGCTCGAAGTCACAAAACTTCCGATGCTCCATTGGATGATGAATGGAGCGAACAGGAACAAAGACAGTTGCGCAACGCGAAAGAAATCGAAGTTGCGCGTCTTTAGGAAGATAACAAGGATGAGTGCAGAGATGGCCTGATAGGCCAGCGGAATCGTGGTCGGGAGCTTCAGGCCAAGGACCCAATAGATTGCCAGCCACAGGATCGCGGCCAGGTTCATCAGGCCGCTAGCGAACATCAACAGCGTTTTGCGCAGACGCAGATCTTCGCTGTCACTCGAATCCAACGCGGAGCGGCCAACACGGTCAAACCACGAGCCGGGCCCTTTCTTCGCCGTAACACCCATGGAAGCGTTGACCGCCGGTTGGATGGGGCCGGCGCCACGGCCTGGCGTCCGATCCATCGGCGGCGAAGCAGGAGTGCTATTCGCAGCAGTCATCGGAGCGGTAGAAGCGGCTGCGGAGACTTCGGACATAGGTGGGATTTATTCTTCTCGCGAGGCAGGGTGCTAACTCCGAACTCATAGCCTAAAGCATGGTTTGTGCCTAGGCAAGCAAGCAGCACCGTGGGCGAGGCTACGCCGAGCGCTTCCAAAGCCCGCGGCGATGCGAGTGGGCGCCGAGTCGCAGCCTCTCGGCAGCCACCGACTCGCCGCGCGAGACGGTCTCGATCGCCCGCAGAAGCACTGCAGGCTCCTGGGCGCCAGAGACCGCAAATCTGCGGTTGAACACGAAAAACGGCACACCTTGAACGCCCAGGTCGCGTGCCATGCGCTCCTCCCCGGAAACTGCCTGCCGAGCGCTCTGGTCGGTCAAGCAGTTCTGCGCAGCGAGCGCCGGCAGGCCTGCGCGCATCGCCAACTGCAAGAGTACGCCACGATCGGTAAGATCCGCGCCCTCGAGAAAGTAGGCCTGGAATAGAGTCTCCACCATTGCGTCCTGACGCAGTTCTTGTCCGGCAAGCCAGATCAATTGATGAGCGTCAACCGTGTTGGGCTGACGCGCAATGGTTTCGAAGGCAAACTCGATGCCAGCGCTGCGCCCAACCTGCGAGACGCGAGAATAAATGTCGCGGGCGTTGGCTCCGAACTTACGCCTTAGGTACTCGGCACGCTCCATGCCAGATGCAGGTAGGTCCGGATTGAGCTGGAACGGTCTCCATCGAACGTCGATCGACAGATCACTGTCAGGCGGTTGAAACTGGCGCAGGGCTTGTTCCAGTCGCCGCTTGCCAATGAAACACCAGGGACAAACTACGTCCGAGATGACATCAATCTGGAGATTCATAGACCAGGCTCCGTACGCTTTCCAGGTATAACGCCGGCGTTCGATTTGTTGAGGCCGCCGTACCGGCCCCGCGGCATGAACGCCAAGCTACGCTAAAATACCAGCTTTTGCGACGGAGACCTATAACATGTCCATGGCAGACCGCGACGGTTTCATCTGGCACGACGGCAAGCTGGTGCCGTGGCGTGAGGCCACCACGCACGTATTGACGCATTCGCTGCACTATGGGCTGGCCGTGTTCGAAGGGCTGCGCGCCTATAAGACCGCCAGCGGAACAGCCATCTTTCGCTTGCGTGAGCACACCGAACGGCTGTTCAATTCCGCGCATATCTTCATGATGAAGATGCCCTACGACAAGGAGACTCTCAGCGCCGCGCAACGCGAAGTGGTTCGCGCCAACGACCTGGAGTCCTGCTACGTTCGGCCGATCGCTTTCTACGGCTCGGAGAAGATGGGCGTGTCCCCGAAGGGCGCGCAGGTGCACGTGTCCATCGCGGCATGGCCTTGGGGTGCCTATCTCGGTGCCGATGGCCTCGAGAAGGGAATTCGCGTCAAGACCTCCTCTTTCGCCCGGCATCACATCAACGTCACAATGTGTCGTGCGAAGTTTTCGGGGACCTACGCGAACTCCATCCTGGCCAATCAGGAGGCGGTGGACCACGGTTATGATGAAGCGTTGCTGCTCGACGTGGATGGTTACGTGGCCGAAGGCGCTGGAGAGAATTTGTTCCTAGTCAAGAACGGCAGACTTTACGAACCCGAGCTGACGTCCGCGTTGATCGGCATCACGCGCGACAGCGTGATCCAGCTCGCCCACGATATCGGCTTGGAAGTCCACACCAAGCGCATCACCCGCGATGACATCTACATCGCCGACGAAGCATTTTTCACCGGGACTGCAGCTGAGGTCACGCCGATCCGGGAACTGGACAATCGTGTCATCGGCGCGGGCAAGCGCGGGCCAGTTACGGAGAAGCTGCAATCGATGTTCTTCGATGTCGTCAACGGCCGCAACCCGAAATATGCAAAATGGCTGACTCCGATTCGATGACCGACATGAATGAAGGCAAGACGGTTAACCGAGCACGGAAGATCGAGGTAACCGAAGCCGATCTTCCGCTGCACTGCCCGATGCCGGATATGTTGATCTGGAATGCGCATCCACGCGTGTTCCTGCCCATCGAAAAAACCGGCGAGGTGCTGTGTCCCTACTGTGGTACACGGTATATCCTGCAGGGCGGCGCCAGA
>Ga0207689_10000372_pt1 | contig 42301 bp, 46 predicted proteins | sample KBSMisM52_FD_184312 | JGI IMG/M metagenome (GOLD analysis project Ga0207689, IMG submission 184312) | Miscanthus rhizosphere microbial communities from Kellogg Biological Station, Michigan, USA - KBS Miscanthus M5-2 (SPAdes) (version 2) | ecosystem: Host-associated > Plants > Roots >...
TTGTTGGCATTGTCGTTGCTGCTGCAAGCGGCAACCGCCAGGGCCGCACCAGCGACCAGGATAAGAGCACGCATTCAAGACTCCCTAATTATTGCGATCGGCGCGCGGTCACCCGCGTCGCAAATCGGGCGCACAATAGTCTGAAGCGCGAGTTTCCATCAAGAGACTTTGCAGCTTGCGCCCAAGGTCTTGAGAAATCGATGGAACTCGCCCTCCAAGGCGGCATCAACACACATCGCGGGGATTTGTTTCCCAAGCGAAGCGAGGCTCGCCACACCAAATTCCGAGATTCCGCAAGGCACGATTCCGCTGAAATGAGTAAGGTCCGGGTTAACGTTGAGGGAGAAGCCGTGGAGCGTCACCCAGCGCTTCACGCGCACTCCTAAAGCGCCGATTTTGGCCTCGTTTTGGCCGTCCCCGACCCAAATCCCGATGCGGCCTTCGGACCGGTGCGCATTAACGCCGAACTGAGCCAAAGCGTCGATCATCCATTGTTCGAGCGCATGAACGAAGCAGCGGATGTCTTTCCCGCGCTTTTCGAGGTCGAGCATTACGTAGCCGACGCGCTGTCCAGGACCGTGGTATGTATATCGTCCGCCGCGGCCGGCTTCGAACACCGGGAAGTCCATCGGATTGAACAGTTCGACAGGATCAGCGCTGGTGCCGGCGGTGAAGAGGGGCGGGTGCTCGAGCAGCCAGACGCACTCGCCTGCACTGCCATCGCGGATCGCGGCCGCGCGATCGTTCATGAAGGCGAGCGCTTCCTCATACGGAACCGGGGCGTCGCTCACGCGCCATTCTATGCCGTCGATCGATTTCATCTCGCGTTCGGCGAAATGGCGCTGCGAGAGCCTTGCCGCAAGCGCCGTTGCGCGTCAGCGTTGCGCTTCGCATAAGGCGCGGGGAAATGTTCGGGGAACGCGGATGAGCAGATTGTCGATTTCGAAGGCGTGGGACGAGACCAGCGAAATCCTGGTCCGCGACGGCCGGCTCTACGCGAGCGTCGCGCTTGCCCTGGTGGTGCTGCCGGCAACCGTAATCGGGCTGTTCGCACCGCGTTCAGAGACCATAACGCCGATGGCCTGGGTGTTCCTCGCAATATCGATCGTCATCGGCTTTGCGGCCCAGATCGCGCTGAACCGCCTCGCAATCGGCCCTTCGACGACGGTAAAAGACGCGATCATTCGCGGGTTCGCACGGATGCCGGTGGTGGTCGGTTCGTTCCTGATGCTGTGCGTCGCGCTGATGGTCGTCCTCATTATCCTGGTGCTGATATTGGGCGCCGCCGGATTGATCGCTTCTCCCGAATCCGGCGCGGAGCCGCCGTGGTTCGTTATTGCTCTGATCGTCCTTCTGACCGCGCTTTGTTACGCGATATTCCAGCTGACAGCGCCGGTGGCGGCGGTCGAAAGCGGAGGGTCGGTGAGCATCATGAAGCGAAGCTGGGATTTGGCGCGTGGAGAGTATCTGCGCCTGCTGGCGTTCGTCCTCATTGCCCTTTTTGGCTTGATCGTGGTTGTCCTGGCGGGACAGTTCGTGATCGGATCGATGGTCGCCGCGGCGCTTGGACCGCCGATGCCCGGGAGCCTTTCGGCACTCCTGATCTCGCTGGTGGTCGCGCTCATCCAGTCGGTTTTCACCGTCATTTTCGGAGTGATGCTCGCGCGGATCTACGTTCAGCTTGCGGCGTCAGGGCCGGTGTCGGTCCCCAGCAGCGGAGCCTGAGGCGCGGCCTCCTTCGGGAGAATGCCGAGCAGCCGCGGGTCCTGAAATCGTTCGACCGCGCGCCTGAACGGCGTGAAGCCGGCGCGGCGGTAGGCCGAAAGGGCGGCGGGGTGATCGAGCGTGCAGGTATGGACGTGAACCCGGCTTACGCCATCGCGCCAGGCGCGGCGGACCGCCTCGTCGAGCAGCCATTTGCCGTGGCCGAGCCCCGATAGTTCCGGGATCAGACCGACGAACGCGAGCTCGCACTCGCCACCTTCGCGAAAGTCGAGCTCGAGCATTCCAACGTCACGGCCGTTGCCGTCCTGGACGGCGAACAGCTCGACATTCGGGTCCTGAATGATGGTTTCGAGCCTTTCATCATCGAGCGTCAGGCGCGAAAACCAAAGCCACGGGGCTCCGACGAGTTGGAACAGGGCGCGGTAGCGCTCGGCCTTGGGATTGGTCAGCCGGAGCAGGTCCAGGGTCGAGCGCGGAAACTCGATGTCGGGACGCTCGCGCATCTCGAGATAGGTGACGACGGCAGCGAGCTCGTTGTCAGGAAGCGCCTCGTAACTCATTTCCACCTCGCAAGCGGGGGCAGGCTCATCAGGATCGCATCGACATTGCCGCCGGTCTTCAGCCCGAACAATGTGCCACGGTCGTAGAGCAGGTTGAATTCCACATAGCGGCCGCGGAATTCCAGCAGCCGCTCCATGTCTTCGTCGGTGAACGGCGCATCCATGCGCTTGCGGACGAGCTGCGGGAAGATGTCGAGAAAGGCCTCGCCGACATCGCGGGTGAAGGCGAAATGCGCGTCGAAATGCTCTTCGAGATAATCGTAGAAGATACCGCCGACGCCGCGCGCGACATGGCGATGCGGAAGCCAGAAATATTCCTCCGCCCACTTCGAGAAGCGCGGATAGAAAGTCGGATCGTGGGCCGCACAGGCCGCGCGTAGCCGGGCGTGGAAGGCATTGGTGTCTTCCTCGTAAGGGATCGCCGGGTTGAGGTCGGCGCCTCCGCCGAACCAGCGCTTGGTGGTGCACAGGAACCGCGTGTTCATGTGGACGGCGGGCACGTGCGGGTTGGCCATGTGGGCGACGAGGCTGATCCCGGTTGCGAAGAAGCTCGGGTCGTCGCCCGCGCCGGGGATCGACTTGGCGAATTCGGGGCTGAACTGGCCGCCGACGGTCGAGACGTTGACTCCGACCTTTTCGAACATCTTGCCGGTCATTTGGCCGCGTACCCCGCCGCCTCCGGGTTCACCGCTGGCGTCGGTGCGGTCCCACGGCGTGTAGGCGAAGGCCGCATCCGACCCAGCCTCGCGCTCAATCTCCTCGAAAGCAGCACAGATTCGATCGCGGAGCGATTCGAACCAGTCGCGCGCGGCCTGTTGCTGGTCGTCGAGGGCAAGCATCGGCGGCGTCATTGCGGACAAGCGGGCCAACGTGCAAGGTGAGGCGAGGGGGATTGCCCATGCTGATTGCACTGCTGGTACCGATCGCGCTCGCAACCTTGGCGTTCATGATCATCCTGGCGCGAGCGGCATTGGCGAGCAGGGCGACACCCAGTCCGGAAGCCCTCATGCTTAGCGTGATCGTCAATTTCTTCGATGCGCTTGGCATTGGTAGCTTTGCCCCGACAACCGCCTGGCTCAAATTCCGAAAGCTCGTCCCGGATCGCCTGATTCCTCCGACAATGATCGTTGGTCTCGGGCCTCCGACGATGGCGGAATCGGTGATCTTTCTGATTCTTCTCGGCGTGAAAGTCGATCCGGTTCTCCTCGTCGGATGTTCCATTGCCGTCCTGCTGGGCGGAATGCTGGGAGCGCCGTTGGTCGCCCGGGCGCGCGTCTGGGTCGTGCAGTTGACGGTTGCCGTCGGACTGACCCTTGCGGCGCTCTTCTACGCCTTGGCCAACCTTAACCTGATGCCCGGCGGCGGTACCGCTTCGAGCCTGTCGCTTGCTCTTACAATCGCAGCGATCGTGGCCAATTTCGGATTCGGAGTCCTGCTGAATTTCGGGGTCGGCAATTACGCTCCGACCCTCGTCATGTTCAGCTTGATGGGAATGGACCCAAGGCTGGTCTTCCCCATCATGGCGACCGGTGCGGCGCTAATGGTTGCAGGGGCAGGCGCTCGCCACATCCAGATTGGGCAGATCGACCTGAGGGTCGTGCTGGGCTTTGCCATCGGTGGGGTTCCGGCGGTTATCTTCGCGGCGCTACTCGTGAAGAAGATGCCACTCGAATATTTGCGCTGGGGCGTGATGGTGGTCGTTCTCTATGCCGCGGCAGTTATGTTCCGCGCGGCATTGCTCGGACGCCGGGAACATCATCCGGAAGCTGGAACCGTCGCGCTCGCCGATTGATCAAGGAACCGTTGCAAAGGCGGTTCATTCTTGCCTCCGCCGGGGCGTATTTGGAGGCGGAAGTCATGCGTTCCATCCTGTTGTACCTGATCGGAATCCCGATCCCCATCATCCTCCTGCTGGTGCTTTGCACACATCACTTCTGAGACGTCAGTTGTGCGCCCACTCCTTGGTGCGGTCGAGTATGTTGAGTTCGCGCAGCAGTGCGTCGACACTCTTCGTCAGTTCCGGAAGGAACGTGACCTGGTGACGGGCGCCGCGATAGGCTTCCGCAATCAGGATCGCGTCGAGCAGGATCGGCACGACGACGCCCTCGGGATCGTCGAGCTCGCTTAAGCCCCGCAGCCGTTCAAGGACCTTGCGGCGGGCGGCGTCGGGGTCGTTCATCGCTTCGGTCCGCCCGATGAACCAGTTCATCACGCTCACTCCTCATTGGAAAGTCACAGGATATCGCAGTGGCGGCGAGCGGAAAGCTCGGGCGGACGTGATCGGAAGGCGGTCTGGCGCAACCCTCGTTCAGCGCGCGCTGTGATTGTCCTCCGCCGCCAGGGGGGCAAGCGGCTGTTCTTCCCAGCGCTTCAGCTTGTGGCCGCGGAGCCAGAGCTCCATCGGCGTGCCGTCATACCATTTTTGGGCAGCGGCGATCGCCGACGCATCGCTGTCCGCGAGGAAGTCGCGGCGATGGTCAATGTGGCCGCTGAAGCGGTCCATGAAGTACAGGCGATAGCCTTCCATTACCCCACCCCGAGTCGCACGAATAACACTTATCCACAGTCGAAACGATTCGTTGTTGCCCGGCGTGAGGGAATCGCCCGATTTCCGGCCTTGGCACAGGGGATATGCCTCGCTATCAGGCCCGCCAATCGCGCCGGCGCCCAGTCGGAGCGGCGTCGCTTACTGCCCATCCGGGCAGGTCCAAGAGACAAGCGTCATAAAGGGGTAGAATGGCCACCAAGGCTTCCGCTGGGGTTACCGGAGAGACAGGCGGGGACGGAGTCCGTCGCCGTGACTTCCTCAACGTCGCTGCAGTCAGTTTCGCTGGCGTGGGCACCGTCGCCGCGCTGGCGCCGCTGGTTGTCCAGATGAGCCCGTCGGCGGACGTGCTCGCTTTGTCGACGACCGAAGTCGACATCTCGAAGGTGCAGCCGGGTCAGGGCATCAAGACGCAATGGCGCAAGCAGCCGGTGTTCGTGCGCAACCTGACCCCTAAGGAAATCCAGGAAGCGAACGCGGTCAGCATGTCGGATCTGCGCGATCCGGAGACCCTCGCCCAGCGCACCAAGCCCGGCCACGCCAACTGGCTGATCACGCTCGGCGTCTGCACGCACCTTGGCTGCGTGCCGCTCGGCATCGGCGAGGGCGAGAACAAGGGCCCGTACGGCGGCTATTTCTGCCCGTGCCACGGATCAATGTACGACACCGCGGCCCGCATCCGGCAGGGACCCGCGCCGAAGAACCTGATGGTTCCCGACTACAAGTTCACATCGCCGACGACGGTCCAGATCGGCTGAGGGGGTTAGCGGACACATGAGCTTTTCCTGGGCCAAGCCCTACGAACCCAAGCATCCGGTGATGAAGTGGCTGGACGAGCGCCTGCCGCTTCCCCGCCTCGCTTATGGCGCGATCGGCGGCGGCTATCCGGTGCCGCGCAACCTCAATTATTTCTGGAATTTCGGCGTTCTCGCCGGCGTGTTCCTGATGATCCAGATCATCACCGGAATCGTGCTGGCGATGCATTATTACGCCACTGCCGACGGCGCGTTCAATTCGGTCAACCAGCTGATCATGCGCGACGTCAACGCCGGCTGGCTGCTGCGCTATGCGCACATGAACGGCGCGAGCTTCTTCTTCATCGTCGTCTACATCCACATCTTCCGCGGCCTTTATTACGGTTCGTACAAGGCGCCGCGCGAGCTGGTGTGGATGCTCGGGCTGGTCATCTACCTCTTGATGATGGCGACGGCGTTCATGGGCTACGTGCTGCCGTGGGGCCAGATGAGCTATTGGGGTGCGCAGGTCATCACCGGCTTCTTCTCGGCATTCCCGGTGATTGGCGAGCCGATCCGAGTGTGGCTGCTCGGCGGCTATGCGCCCGACCAGGCGGCACTGACCCGCTTCTTCTCGCTGCACTATCTGCTGCCGTTCGTGATTGCCGGGGTGGTGATCCTACACATCTGGTCGCTGCACATTCCGGGTTCAGGCAATCCGACCGGAGTCGATGTGAAGGACGAAAAGGACACGCTTCCGTTCCACCCGTACTACACGGCGAAGGACGGCTGGTTCGCGGGCGCATTCCTGTTGATCTACGCGCTCGTCACTTTCTACGTGCCGAACTACCTCGGCCATCCGGACAATTACATTCCGGCGAACGCGCTCGCGACGCCGGCGCACATCGTGCCTGAATGGTATTTCTGGCCGTTCTACGCGATCCTTCGCAGCTGCACGTTCAACCTGTTCTGGATCGACGCGAAGCTGTGGGGCGTGCTGGCGATGTTCGGCTCGATCCTGCTGCTGTTCTTCCTGCCGTGGCTCGACAAGTCGCCCGTCCGCTCGGGCAATTACCGCCCGCTGTTCAAGCGCTTCTTCTGGCTGCTGGTGATCGACGTGATCATCCTCGGCTACGTCGGCGGGGCGCCGATCGTGTGGTGGCGCACGGCGCTCGGCCAGGTCGCGGCAGCCTATTATTTCCTTCATTTCCTCGTGATCCTGCCGTTGGTGTCGGCGTTCGAAACGACCGACCCGCTGCCGAATTCGATCAGCGAGAGCGTGCTTTCGGGCGATGCCGCCGAAACGCCAGTTGCAGTTGCCGGCTAAGGGGGCGGGTCAGGATATGCTTCTTCGTTGGTTCCTCGGCTTCGTCGGCGCGATTTTCGCCCTCGCCCTGACGTTCTCGCTGTTCAGCGGTCTCAAGACCTATTTCACCAACCCGCCGGCGCCGCTCGCGGCCGAGGAGTTCCACAAGGAACCCAAGGAGCTGAAGCTGTCGAGCGACGGGCCCTTCGGCAAGTTCGACAAGGCGCAGCTGCAGCGTGGCCTCCAAGTCTACACCGAGGTTTGCTCGGCCTGTCACAGCCTGAAGCTGGTGTCGTTCCGCGACCTCAAGGCGCTCGGCTACAACGACGCCGAAGTGAAGGCGTTCGCGGGATCGGGCAAGCAGTGGAAGATCGAGGTCCCGACCATCAACCCGGACACCGGCGAGGCGTCGACGCGCAAGGCGCTTCCATCCGACACCTTCCCGGCGCCTTTCCCCAACGAAGTCGCGGCGCGTGCAGCGAACAACAACGCGCTGCCGCCCGACCTGTCGCTGATCACCAAATCGCGTGAGGGCAGTGCGGCTTACGTCTATTCGCTGCTGACGGGCTTCCAGAACCAACCGGCCGACCTGCTAAAAAAGTTCCCGGACGCGAAGACGCCGCCGAACCTGCACTACAACCCGTACTTTGCGAACCTCAACCTCGCGATGCCGCCGCCACTGACGACGGACGGACAGGTCACGTATGCCGACGGCACCAAGGCGACGGTCGACCAGATGGCGAAAGACGTGTCAGCGTTCCTGGTGTGGACGGCGCAGCCTGATCTCGAACGGCGTCACGCTGCCGGTCTCGCCGTTGTGTTCTTCCTGCTGATCGCGACGATCCTCGCCTATCTCGCCAAGCAGCAGATCTGGCACAGCGATGAGCGGCCCACCGTTCGTGAGACCGGAGCGCTCGATCCCAAGAACCGGGCGAAGACGAGCCGGGCGAAGGCGAAGGCCAAAGTCGCCGGGTAACTGGCCCAGTTAACAGTTCAGCAGCCGTTCACGCGGCCGAGCGCCCAGTTTCGCATGTTTCCTCCGTTGTTTTGGAGTCCTGACATGCGCGTTTCAAAAATTCGGCTCGCCGTGATCGCGGCGGTCCTTTCCCTCGGCGGCTGCGCCTATGGCTTCGACGGTTATGGCGGCTACGGCGGCGTCAACGTCGGCTACGGCTATAACGATTACGGCTATGGCTATAACGATTACGGCTATGGCTACGGCTACAACCCGTACAGCTATGGCTACGGCTACGGATCGCCCTACGGTTACTCGCCATATGGCTGGTACGACGGCTTCTATTATCCGGGCAGCGGCATCTACGTGTACGACAGCTATCGCCGCCGCCACACGTGGAATGATACGCAGAGGCGTTACTGGCAGGATCGCACCAGCCATTGGCGCGATCATTCGCGTACCACCGGCGCGACGAGCACTGCCGTCCAGACGTACACTCCGCGTGAGAACTGGAGCGGTTTCAACCGCAACCGCACGCGCAGCTCGGACACGAGCCGTTCGTCGGACGACAACGGCCGCAGCCGCTCCTGGGGTCGCTCGTCGAGCTCAAGCTCGACGAGCAGTGACACGACGACACGGTCCGACCGCAGCTGGCACGGGCGTCACGGTTCCAACAACGACCAATAGACCTAGGCGGCCGTCTCTCCGGGCGGCCGCCGACTGATCAGGACGATCGAGGTGAAGCGCATCACCGGGACATCGTCCTGGTTGGTGACCATCGTCTCGGTGCGGAACGAGCCCATTTCAGGCTTCGAGCGAGAGGGAGTCTTGTCGACGATCTTGCCGCTCACGTGCAGCGTGTCGCCGGGATAGACGGGCTTGAGCCAGCGAAGTTCGTCAATGCCGGGCGAGCCGAGCCCGGCCTGGTCGCTGTCGACGACCTTACGGGCGATCACCGCCATGGTCATTGCGCAGGTGTGCCAGCCGCTGGCTGACATGCGGCCGAAATGGGTTTTTGCCGCCGCTTCATCGGAGAGATGGAAGGGCTGCGGGTCGTATTTGCGCGCGAACTCCAGCACCTCTTCGCGGGTGACGTCGTAGGAGCCGAAATAGGTCTCGGCGCCGACTTCCAGGTCTTCGAAATAACGCATCGCGAAGGCGAATAGCGGCACGCGCCACTTGGCGCTACGGTTGCGCCGTGGCGTCGCAGGCATCCACCACCGGTCATTTCCATCCCCGCCTCGTGCAGGCGGCGATGGCGCTCAATGAAAACCGGCTCGACGTCGCCGAGCGACTGCTGAAGCCGCATCTTAAGGAGGATCCGTTCGACGTTGCGGCGATCCGCATGCTGGCCGAGCTTGCGGGCCGGATCGGCCGCTGGAAGGACGCCGAGAACCTGCTGCGCCGGGCCGTCGAGCTGGCGCCCGGATGGACCGCGGCGCGGGCGAACCTGGCGCTGGTGCTGGGGCGAATGGAGCGGCCGAGCGAAGCGCTGGAGCTACTCGACCAGATCCTGGCGGAAGAGCCGGACAGCATCGGCAACTGGAACTTGAAAGCAGCGACTCTCGGCCGGCTGGGCGAGTTCGAGCAGGCTATCCCCATCTACGAGAAAGCGCTCGAGCGAGCCCCGCGCCAGCCCAAGGTCTGGCTGAGCTACGGGCACATGCTGAAGACCCTTGGGCGCCTCGAAGAAGGCATTGCCGCTTACCGGCAGGCGATCTCGCTGCGGCCGGAACTGGGCGAAGCGTGGTGGAGCCTCGCGAACCTCAAGACCATCAGGTTCGACGATCAGGACATCAACGAGATGACCGGCGCCCTGGAGATGCCGGGCCTGCCGGACGAGGACCATTACCATCTCGATTTTGCGCTCGGCAAAGCCATGCACGATGCTGGCCGGTATGACGATGCGTTCGAACATTATGCTCGCGGCAATGCGCTGCGGCTGAAGCAGGCGCCTTATGATCCGGGCGACGTCACCGCCAAAGTCGACCGCTCGATAGCCGCTTTTTCTGCCGAGGCGTTTGCCCAGCGTCCGGGCGGTTGCGAGGCGCCGGACCCGATCTTCGTCATTGGGATGCCGCGCTCTGGATCCACGCTCATCGAGCAGATCCTGTCGTCGCACAGCCTGGTCGAGGGTACGTCCGAGCTTCACGATATTGCCGCCCTCGCAAGACAAGGTGGGGGCTATCCGGAAAAAGTGCTCGAGCTCGACCCCGAGCAACGCCGCGCGCTCGGCGAAGACTATCTGCGCCGCTCTGGAGTCCAGCGGCGAACCGGGCGGCCCTTCTTCATCGATAAGATGCCGAACAACTGGCTGTACGTGCCCTTCATCCAGCTGATCCTGCCCAACGCCAAGATCATCGACGCACGCCGGCATCCAATGGGCTGCTGCTTTGCCAACTTCCGCCAGCATTTCGCGCGCGGACAGGACTTCGCCTATGATCTCGGCAACGTGGGGCGCTATTATGCGGATTATGTGCGACTGATGGCGCATGTTGACGCAGTGCTTCCGGGTCGCGTGCACCGCGTGACCTACGAGCGCATGGTCGATGACACCGAGGCCGAGATCCGGGCGCTGCTCGATTATTGCCGGTTGGAGTTCGAGCCGCAGGTACTGGAATTTTACAAGACCGAGCGCGCCGTGCGCACGCCCAGCAGCGAGCAGGTGCGCCAGCCCATTTATCGCGAAGCCACGGAAGAGTGGCGTCGCTATGAGAAGTTCCTGGGGCCACTGAAGGAAGCGCTTGGACCGGTCGTCGATGCTTATCCCGCCTCGCCCGCGTCATTCGCGCAACGGTAGGTCGATAATTGTCACGCTCCCGTCATAACCGCGATTGACAAGCGCGCGGCGCTCTGTCGCTATGTCGACACCTAAGCCGAATGGGGGCATTCGCATGACCGACCGCACCTTCCGCGCTCTTACGCTCGGATTTCTTGCCAGCACCGCAATCGTCTCTCCCGCCTGGGCGCAGACCCAGCCGCAAACAACGGATCAATCGCCCGCGCCGGCGCCGGCGGCACAAGATAGCGGCGTTGACCAGAGCGAGATCATCATCACTGCGACCAAGCGTGAGGAGAATCTCCAAAACGTCCCGATCGCGGTGACGGTGCTTGGAACGCGCAAGCTTGACCAGCTGAACATCTCGAACTTCGAAGAATATACCAAGCAGCTGCCGTCGGTGACGTTCCAGACGGCGCAGCCGGGCTTTACCACCGTGTACATGCGCGGCGTCGCAACGGGTGGCGATGGCAACCACTCGGGATCGCTTCCGTCGGTCGGCATGTACCTCGACGAGCAACCGGTCACGACGATCGGCGGAACGCTCGACGTCCACATCTACGACATCGCCCGGATCGAGAGCCTCGCCGGCCCGCAGGGCACGCTGTACGGAGCCTCGAGCGAGGCGGGCACGATCCGCATCATCACCAACAAGCCCGAGCTCGGAGTGACCACGGGCCGAGTCGACGGCGAGGTCAATCACGTCGAGCATGGCGACTGGGGCGGCAAGCTCGAGGGAATGATCAACATTCCCATCGCCGACCGAATCGCGTTCCGCGGCGTCGCTTTCTACGAGCGTGACGGCGGCTACATCGACAATGTTTTCGGCCAGCGCACCTATTTGGCGCCCGATCCGGCGGATGACGTCCATTTCGACAACAGCTGCTGCATCGAGAAGAATTACAACGACATCGACACCTACGGTGGCCGTGCAGCGCTGAAGGTCGATCTCAACGACAATTGGACCATCCTTCCGACCTTCATGTACCAAAAGGCGACTGCGGACGGATCGTTCTTTATGGACGTCGACCAGCGCGACCTCGACACGGTGCGGTTCCAGCCGGAAATCGCGAAAGATAAATTCTGGCAGGCGGCGCTCACCATTCAGGGCAAGCTCGCTAACTTCGACATCACCTATGCCGGCGCGTTCATGGACCGGAAGCGGTTCGCGACGACCGATTATACCGATTATACAGACGCTTATAACGACTATTATCTCAGCGTCGGCGGCCTCTTGGGCTACCAGACCTGGGAAGACAATGCGGGCAACATCATCAATCCGCGCCAGCACATCTTGGGCACAGACCACTTCACCAAGCTCAGCCACGAGCTTCGCATCGCGTCTCCGGTCGACAAGCCGATCCGGGCGCTGGTCGGTGCCTTCTACCAGAAGCAGACCAACCACATCTTCCAGAATTACCTGGTAGACAATCTGGCTGACGACCTGTCGGTCGGCGGTTATCCGGGATCGGTCTGGGTCACCAACCAGCAGCGCACTGACAAGGACTGGGCGCTCTTCGGCGAAGCGAACTGGGACATCACCAAGCAACTGACGTTGACTGGTGGCCTGCGCTTCTACCGGTTCGACAATACATTGTTCGGCTTCGCCGGCTTCGGCGCCGGCAATCCGGGTGGGTTCAGCACCGGCGAGAACCGCTGCCTCACCGTCAACGGCCTGCAGCACCGGTTCGACCTTGGCAGCCCGCTGGCGGACGGCGACCTCAATTACAACATCCCGTGCTTCAACGTGGCTGACATCGAGGACCCGGGCCCGAACGGCGTCGCCGTTCCTCGCCGGAGCAAGGGCAGCGGCCACATCCATAAGCTGAACTTGACGTACAAGCCGCTCCCGGCCGTGATGTTCTACGCTACCTGGTCGAAGGGTTTCCGTCCGGGCGGCATCAACCGCCAGCCGGATACGCCGGGCTACGCGCCTGACTTCCTCACCAATTATGAGGTCGGCTGGAAAACCACCTTCCTCGGCAGCAAGCTGCGGTGGAACGGCGCGATCTATTATCAGAACTGGAACGGCATTCAGTATTCGTTCCTTGGGCCGAACAGCCTCACGGTCATCCAGAACGGCCGCAAGGCGCGGGCGAAGGGTATCGAAACCGAGCTGAATTACGTCCAGGGCGGGCTCTCGCTCACGGCTTCGGCGGCCTACACGGACGCCAAGACCCGCGGGAACATCTGCCACCAAGCGATCGTCGTCGATCCAAGTTCGGATTGCTCGGGCCCCGGCGACTTCCTTACCATCCCCTCCGGAAGCAGGCTGCCGATCACGCCGAAGTTCAAGGCGACCGGAGTCGCGCGCTACAGCTGGCCGGTGTGGTCGGGCAAAGCGCACGTCCAGGGCGTGATCGCATACCAGGGCTCGGCTCCGTCAGATATCGATCCGACGGCGAACGCTTTGCTCGGCAAGCTCAAGTCTTCGACGCTGGTCGACCTTGCGGCGGGCTACGACTGGGGCAAGTTCGACCTCGAGCTGTTCGGTTCGAACATCTTCGATGAACGGAACGAACTGTCGCGCTTCGTCGTCTGCAGCATATGCACGCAGGTGAAGGTCGTCCCCGGCCGGCCGCGGACCTTCGGCCTTCGGGCGGGGATGAAGTTCTAGGGCACATCGATCCACGGCAGGCGCGTTACGCCAGCGCGATCCTCGCGCTGGCGGCGCTTTGGCTGGCAATGTTGTGGCTGGGCGGCGGGCCAGTCGACCACATAATCTATGAGGCGCTGTACGCCGGGCATCGACCAGCGCTGATCGTTGCGGCGCGCGTCTTCACCGCGCTCGGCGAGCCGAGCGTCCTGATCGGCGCCGGCATCGTGACCGCGGCGTTGCTGTGGTTTGCCGGGCATCGGCATTTGCCGTGGGTGCTGACCGCAATCGTCCTCGTGGGCCGAGGTCTAAGCGAGGCGCAGAAATACTGGATTGCTCGGGTGAGGCCCGACCTTGAGCCGCATCTGGTGGTCGTGAAGACGTCGTCATTCCCGAGCGGGCACGCGACCAGCTCGATGATTTTCTACACCTTGCTCGCGATGATCCTGACGAAACAGACCCGCTGGCACCGGCCGGCGGTTGCGGGAGCCATTCTCCTCTCGCTGCTGATCGGGTTGAGCAGGGTCATGCTCGGCGTTCACTGGCCGAGCGATGTGATCGGCGGCTGGGCGTTCGGGCTGCTGTGGGTGCTGCTGACGCTCAGGATCGCGCAGCGCTTCGTGAAGGGCTATATGTCCTGACAGGGGAGGTAGCCATGACACGACCTTTCACCTGGATTGCCTCGGCGATTTTCGCGCTGATGGCGATCGTCCACATCTACCGCCTGATCAGCCCGTTCGAGCTCATCATCGGCGGATGTCACATACCGCCGTGGGCGAGCGGCGTCGGAGCCGTGATCGCAGCGGGACTTAGCTGGATGCTGTGCCGCGAGGCGAGGGGGGCGAGCGGTCCTTAGACGTTGAAGCGGAAGAGCAGGACGTCGCCGTCCTGGACGACATATTCCTTGCCTTCCGACCTCATCTTGCCCGCGTCCTTGGCCCCGGTTTCGCCCTTGCAGGCGATGTAATCGTCGTAACCGATGGTTTCCGCGCGGATGAAGCCGCGTTCGAAGTCAGTGTGGATCTCGCCGGCGGCTTCGGGCGCTTTGGCGCCCTTGTGGACTGTCCAGGCGCGCGATTCCTTCGGGCCCGCGGTGTAGAAGGTAATGAGGCCGAGCAGCGCGTAAGCCGCGTGGATCATGCGGTTGAGACCGGTTTCGTGGAGGCCGAGGTCCGACAGGAAGCTGTCACGGTCTTCGGCGGGGAGGGTGGCGATCTCGGCTTCAATTGCTGCGGAGATGACGACGGCCTGGGCGCCTTCACTCGCGGCCTTGTCGAAGACGCGTTGTGACAGCGAGTTACCGCTGGCTGCGTCGCCTTCGTCGACGTTGCAGACGTAGAGAACAGGCTTGCCGGTCAGCAGTTGCGCCCGGGCGAAAGCCTTTGCTTCCTCCGCATCCTTCGGTTGGGTCAGGCGCGCGGGCTTGGAATCGCGCAGCAGGTCGAGCGCCTGACTGAGCACCGACGCCTCGATCTTTGATTCCTTGTCGCCCTGCTGGGCTTTCTTGACGAGGTTGGGCAAACGCCGCTCCAGCGATTCCAAGTCGGCGAGCATCAGTTCGGTCTCGACGGTCTCGGCGTCGGCGATCGGATCGACCTTGCCTTCGACGTGAGTGACGTCGCCACCCTCGAAGCAGCGCAGAACGTGGACAATGGCGTCGACCTCGCGGATGTTGGCGAGGAACTGGTTGCCCAGCCCTTCGCCCTTCGACGCCCCGCGGACGAGACCGGCGATGTCGACGAACTCGATCTGGGTCTCGATCTCGTTCGCCGACTTGGCGATCGCGGCGATCTTGTCGAGGCGCGGATCGGGAACCGCGACGCGGCCGACGTTCGGTTCGATCGTGCAGAAGGGATAATTCGCCGCCTGCGCCGCGGCGGTCTCGGTCAAAGCATTGAAAAGCGTCGATTTACCAACGTTCGGCAGGCCGACGATGCCGCAGCGGAAGCCCATGGATAGTCCTGATTTGAAGGGGTTTGGCGCCCTTTAGGCGAAGTTGAAGCTAATGCTCAACCGCTCTGCCTTGCCGGTGCCGGGAAGCACCTCATGCCGAAGCCAGCTTTCCCACATCAGCAGCAAGCCAGGGCGCGGGTCGACGCTGACGAACATTTCGGTGCGCGGAGGGGCGGCCATCATCAGCGGCAGGCGCGGATCTTCGAACCGGATCGCACCGGACCCCGCGGGTACCTCAACGTAAAAAGTGCCGGAAATCACGCTGTGCGGGTGGATGTGCCCACTATGATGCCCACCTGTTTTCAACAAATTGACCCACAGGCTGTCGAGCCGGGGTCTCCGCTCCCAACCGAGCTCGCGGGCGAACGAACCTGCATGGCGGGTGAGCCGCTTGCCGAGATCGGCGATCGCCGGATCGCGCTTGGGAAGATCGTCGAGCGAGGCGTAACTCGTATACCCAGCATAGCGGTGCTCCTTCGACCAGCGCCGACCCGCTTCGTCGTCCCGCGCGAGCGCGTGGATCGAGCGAGCGAGGTCGCCGAGCAGGCGCTCGTCGCTAATCTCGGCTTCGTAAAGCTGGGTGGCGAATAGGCCCCGCGTCATGACTCCCCCGTAGAGTCCTGATATCCAAGGCGGAAGAGGGGCGTCCCACGACCGATGTCTTCGTGTCGTATGCGCGGCCGGACGAACCGCATGCAAAGCGGGTCGCGGAGGCGCTTGGCGCGAAGGGCTACGAAGTCTGGCGCGACGACCAGATTCCTGCTCACCGACTCTATGCCGAGGTGATCGACGAGCGCTTGAAAGGCGCCAAGGCGGTTGTCGTTCTCTGGTCTGCTGAGGCGGCGAGGTCGCAATGGGTCCGGTCGGAGGCGGATGCAGCCCGCCAGCTTGGGACTTTGGTGCAAGTGACGCTCGACCGCTCGCTGCCGCGGGATGACCCGCGAGGCGATCAGGATTCCTGCCGAAGCCTCAACGCGACTTCGCTCATGAAGCGGGGGTCGTCGCCATCGGCGAGCCAGTCGGCTTCGGCCGCGATCGCGGCGAGCACGTCGCTCAAAGGGTCCATTTCACTCTTGGCGTAATTGCCGAGCACGTGCGGGGTAACGAGGTCCTTCCGGCCGGGCCCCGGATGACCGATGCCGATGCGGACGCGGCGGAATTCGGGACCGAGCGCGGCGTCGATCGAGCGAAGACCATTGTGGCCGGCGAGCCCTCCGCCCACACGCACCTTCACCTTGAACGGGGCGAGGTCGAGCTCATCGTGGAACACGGTCAGCGCGTCCATGTCGAGCTTGTAGAAGCGCAACGCCTGCTGAACCGCATCGCCGCTGTCGTTCATGAAGGTCTGAGGCTTGAGCAGCAGCACGCGCTGCCGGCCGATCCGGCCTTCGGCGATCAGGCTCCGGAACTTCTTCGACCAGGGGCCGAACGCGCGAGCCTCGGCGATGACGTCGGCTACCATGAAGCCGACATTGTGCCGGTGCAGCGAATATTTCGCGCCAGGATTACCAAGGCCAACCCACAATTGCATCGCCGTTCGCTAGCAGGAGCGGGGGCAAACAAAAACCGCCCGGCCTTTCGGCCGAGCGGTTCCTGATCTTAAGCAAGGGAGAGGGGCTTACTCGCCGCTCTCGCCGCCCTCGGCAGCTTCGCCGCCTTCGCCTTCGGCTTCTTCGCCTTCGACGGTCGCGACTTCGCCAGCCTCTGCGGTCTCTTCCTCTTCGGCCTTCATCGCCGACGGAGCGACGATGGTGGCGACAGTGAAGTCCTCGTCCGTGTTGGCCGGGACGACGCCGTCAGGCAGCGTGACCTCGCCGATGTGGATCGAGTCACCGATGTCGAGGCCATCGAGCGCAATGTGGATCTCGGCCGGGATGTGCGCCGCGTCGCAGACGATCTCGAGCTCGTGGACGACGACATTGAGAACGCCACCGCGCTTCAGGCCCGGCGAAGCGTCTTCGTTGTCGAAGCGCATCGGGACGGCGACGTGCACCTTGGTGTGCTCACCAATGCGCAGGAAATCGACGTGGATCGGGCGGCTCGTGACCGGGTGGAAATCGACGGCCTTCGGCAGGGTGCGGTGCGCCTTGCCCTTGTAGTCGATCATCACGACCGAGTTCATGAAGTGGCCCGTCGAAAGCATCTTGGACAGGAGCTTCTCTTCGACGTGAATCGAAAGAGGATCCTTCTTTTCGCCGTAAACCACGGCGGGTACCCGTCCATCGCGGCGCAGTGCTCGGGAGGCTCCCTTGCCAAGCCCGTCGCGCGCTTCGGCGGGCAGCGTAAGCTGATCGCTCATTTTGCGTTCTCCAAAAGAAAAAAGCCCCGCCACGCCTCCAGGGATGACCATGGCCAGGGTCGGGCGCGCACTAGTGCACGCCTGAGGGAAAAGCAAGGTTCAGAAGAACAAGCTGGATCCCGGATCAAGTCCTCGATGACGTGCCTGTTGGGGCCGTCAGTTGAGGCGGCTGGACGTAATGCCGTGTTCAGCGAGGCGCACGAGCAGGCTGTCCTTGCCGGCGAGATGGCCGGCGCCGACGGCGACGAACACCGTTCCCGGAGTTTGCATCCGACCGGCAATCCAGTCCGCCCAGCGGGCATTCCGCTCGGTGAACATCACGCGGTACGTGTCGGGTGATACTTTCTCGAGTTGGTTCAGCATCTTCACGAACACGGTCTGGTCGCCATGCTTCCACGCCGACTGCATCGCGGCCATGGCCTTGGTCAGGTCCTGCATCTGATTTTGTTCTTCGACCGGCTCGCCCGGCTTCGGAACGGGAGCCGCCTTCGTGGCCGGCATCCGGTTGAACATGTTGAGCTGGAGCTCGAGCGTTTCGAGGCCCTCAACCGGCTTGCCCTGGGCTTCGGCGACATGACGAAGCACGTTGTCGGCACCGTTGCCGACCTGCATGCCTTGTGCCTTTCCAGCGCTGATCGCCATCCGCGTTGTGGCGAGGAACGACGCCGAAGGGGCGACGGTCAACGGCGGCCCCCTGAAACCGGGCCTTGGCGCGATCGGCTTGCCTTCAGGAATGACGGTTTCGAGGACCAGTTCCTCCGAGCCCTCAAAGGCGTCCTTTACGCGGTCCCTGAACCAGTCCGACTTACCGTCGAGAGCGTGGAAGGTGCCGAAAATGTAGACCGTGGTGTCCGCGTCGCGGACCATAAACATGGCGGGGGAGGCGTCCTCGGCGAGTGGCTGCGCGCTAGCCTGCACCGACGGCGGCGCGGTCGCAATCGCAGCGGCAAGCAAGGCGTTCAACATCCACCAGCCTCCTTCACGGTGGTCTGGCTGAGGATGAGCGATGAAAATTGAGAGGTCCGATGAGCGGCCCAAGGGTGCATTTGACCCATTGCGGCCGATCCGCGTCCCCCCTCAACTCGCATCGTGGCCCCCCAGCCCGATACCCGGCGATTATGGTCACCGAGCGGTTAACAAAAGTCTAGCGGAAACTACCGATAGGTTAAGAATTCTCGTTACGGATCAACAACAAGCAAGCTTTCGCCTCATTGTACGCGGCGGACCTTATAGCCCTGCTTAGAAAGGAGGTTGATCACCGACGACGGCCCGGCGAGGTGACCGGCGCCGACCGCGACGAAAGCGGTGCCGGGCTTGGTGAGGCGCTGCTCGATCCAGCTGGTCCAGTTGGCGTTGCGCTGCTTGATGAGCGAGTTCATCAAATCCGGGGAGCCCGACAGGTCGCGGTTGAAGCTGAAGGCGATCGCTTTGACGTCACCGCGCGACCAGGACGCCAGCATTTTCGAGAAGTCGGCGTCGGTTCCCTTGGGCTCGTCGATCGCGCCTTCCAGGAGCAATCTTTGGGCCTTTTCGGGCAGGCGGTCGAAATAGCTTAGCTGCTCGGCGTTGGTCTCCAGCTGGCCGATGGGTTTTTTCGCGACCTGGAACTCGTTGCGAAGGATCTGCTCGGGACCGGCTTCACCCTTGAGGCCCATTTCCTGGAACTGGACGCCGAGCAGCTCGAAGGCGGCGAGCCAGCTTTCCATGCTGGTAAAATATTGCTCGGGAACGCCCGTTTTCGCGATCATTGCACGAAGACGCGTTCGCTTGGCGGGCGGAACGCGATCCTCAATCGGCGGCAGGCCGGCGGAATAGCCTAGCTCGCGCTTGGCGTTGAGGATTTCGTCCGGGTGCTGAAGGTCGACGATCGTCTCCACCACCAGCTCGTTCGAGCTGCTAAGCGCCTTGTCGAATTTCGGGGTCCGCCAGTGATAACCCGTCGGCAGGAGGTGAATGGTGCCGAACAGGTAGATGGTCGAGTCTGCGTGCTTCACTTCCCATAGCGCGGGACGCGCCTGCTGTTGCGGGGCACGCGCGGCGGCAGGCGACGCGATGGCAAGAAACGCCGCCAAGGGCGCGAAAAGACGCTTGAACCAGTTCATCATAAGCTCCGGATGTAGGACCTCCCTTGCCGCGCTCAAGCTTGCGCTTCGCTTAAGCGCTCGCCAAAGCCCGGTTCATGGCGACAACGGGGAGCCTTTCCTTTCAGGACCTGATCCTGACCCTCCAGCGATACTGGGGCGCGCAGGGCTGCGTCCTCCTGCAACCCTATGACATGGAGATGGGGGCGGGGACCTTTCATCCGGCGACGGTCCTGCGCTCGCTTGGGCCTGATCCGTGGCGAGCGGCCTATGTCCAGCCATGCCGCCGGCCGACTGACGGTCGCTATGGCGAGAATCCCAACCGGCTCGGCGCCTATTACCAGTTCCAGGTCGTGCTGAAGCCGAGCCCCGATGATCTCCAGGATCTCTATCTCGGCAGCCTCGCCGAGATCGGGATCGATCCGCTGAAGCACGACATCCGCTTCGTCGAAGACGATTGGGAAAGTCCGACGCTGGGCGCCTGGGGCCTTGGCTGGGAAGTGTGGTGCGACGGGATGGAAGTGACCCAGTTCACTTATTTCCAGCAGGTCGGCGGGTTCGAGTGCAAGCCGGTAACGGGCGAGCTGACTTACGGGCTCGAGCGCCTCGCGATGTATATCCAGGGCGTCGACAATGTGTTCGACCTGCGGTTCAACGATGCCGGCGTGACGTACGGCGACGTGTTTCTTGAAAACGAGCGCGAGATGTCGGCGTGGAACTTTGAGTTCGCGAATACCGACGCGTTGTTCGATCTGTTCAAGAAGGCGGCGGCGGAGTGCGAGAATTGCCTGGAGGCGAAGCTGCCGATCCCGGCGTATGAACAGGCCATCAAGGCGAGCCATGTGTTCAATACGCTGCAGGCGCGCGGTGTGATCTCGGTTGCCGAGCGCCAGGCCTATATCGGCCGGGTGCGCGACCTCGCGAAGGCGGCGTGCGGCGCGTGGCTGGAGCGGAGCGCCTGATGGCCGACTTCCTCCTTGAGCTGCTGTCCGAGGAAATCCCGGCGCGGATGCAGGCGAAGGCGCGCAACGACCTTGCGCAGCTGTTCGCCGAAAGCGCGAGCGAAGCGGGGCTAAAGACTGGCGCGATCGATATATTTTCGACGCCGCGGCGGCTGGTGCTGATCGCCCGCGATGTTGCGCAAGCGACCGAGGCGAGCCGCGAGGAACTCAAGGGGCCGCGTTCATCGGCCCCGCCGCAGGCGCTCGAAGGATTCCTTCGCAAGACCGGGCTCAGCCAGGACCAGCTGGAAGAGCGGGACGGGGTCTATTTCGCGCTGATCGAGCGGGAGGGCAGGCCGGCGGCCGTCGTGCTGGCCGACGCCGTCAAACGCATCATCGCCGATTTCCCCTGGCCCAAGTCGATGCGCTGGGGATCGGGCTCGCAGCGCTGGGTGCGGCCGCTCCACGGCATCATCGCTATCCTCGGCGAGGACATCGTGTCCGTTGAAGCGGATGGAATTGCCAGCGGCGCGACCACGGTCGGCCATCGCTTCCATCATCCCGGGCCGATTACGATCGGCGGAGCCGCGGATTACATCGAGAAGCTGCGGGCCTGCCACGTGATCGTCGATCAGGAAGAGCGCGAGAAGCTTATCCGCGATGGGGCGGCGAAGGCCGCGGCCAAAGCCGGCCTGACGCTCCTCGACGACGAAGGACTGGTGGTCGAGAATGCCGGCCTGACCGAGTGGCCGGTGCCGCTCGTCGGCAGGTTCGACCCCGAGTTCCTCGACGTCCCGCGTGAAGTGATCGTGCTCACCATGCGCACGAACCAGAAATATTTCGCCTGCACCGGTTCGGACGGCTTGTTGGCGCCGGCCTTCGTTTGCGTTGCGAACATCGATGCCAAGGATGGCGGTGAGGCGATTGCTGAGGGTAATGCGCGGGTGCTCGCAGCGCGGCTTTCCGACGCGCGGTTCTTCTGGGAGCAGGACCTCAAGGTACCGCTCGAGGAGCAAGCGAAAAAGCTCGACGGCATCGTCTTCCACGAGAAGCTCGGCACGGTCGCCGACAAGGTCGGGCGCGTCGCCAAGCTAGCTCGCTGGCTGGCAGAACAAGGCATCGTCAAAGTCGACGCCGGTCAGGCCGAACGCGCCGCGCGGCTTGCGAAGGCCGATCTCGTCACCGGCATGGTCGGTGAGTTCCCAGAGCTACAGGGCGTCATTGGCGGCTATCTGGCGGAAGCGCAGGGCGAGCCGACGACCGTCGCCCGCGCAATCTCCGGCCAATACGGAACTCCAAGCGAAGCGGCGTCGATTCCGGTCGCGCTGGCCGACAAGCTCGACACGATCTGCGCCTTTTTCGCGATCGACGAGCGGCCGACGGGGTCGAAGGATCCGTTCGCTGTTCGCCGCGCTGCGCTTAACTCGATCGAGCTTATCGTGGGCAATGGATTGCGGCTGAATTTGACCGAGGCCGTGCGCGGAAGCCTTGCCAACCTCGCCGGGCAACAAACGGATTCCACGACCGCGCACCGGCTCGACAAGACCGCACCCGACATCATCGAGTTTTTCGCCGATCGCCTGAAGGTCCAGCAACGCGAGGCCGGGGTTCGGCACGACCTCATCGACGCTGTATTTGCGCTGGGCGGAGAAGACGACCTCGTGCGCCTCTTGTCACGCGTAAAAGCGCTGCAGCAATTCGTTGGCACCGAGGACGGCACCAACCTGCTCACCGCCTACAAGCGCGCGGCGAATATCCTGAAGAAGGAAAAATGGGACACGGCTGGCGTCCTCACATCGGACGAGGAGCAGGGCATTCCGCAGACCGGGGAGGAAGATCCGCTGGTGCTGGTGGATGATCCGATTCTTAGTGATGCGATTGCCGAGATTGCGACGGGCCACGCCGGCGCCGAGCTGCCTGAGGAAAAGGTGCTCGTTTCGGCGCTCGACACGGCCGAGCTCAAGGCGTCGGCCGCGGTCGAGGCTGAGGACTTCACCGGAGCGATGGCTGCCTTGGCAACGCTGCGCAAGCCGATCGACGACTTCTTCGATCACGTGACCGTAAACGACGCCGATGCCGCCAAGCGTGAGCGCCGGCTCAACTTGTTGCTGCGGTTCCGCGATGGTGTGAACCAGGTCGCGGATTTCTCGAAGATCGAGGGCTAGAGCGAGCGAACTTCGCCGTCGCCGGGCTCGGTGCGGTCCTTGATCGCGGCGGTGCGCAGGCTGTCACGCTCGCGCCAGGCCTTGTCCTTTTCTTCCCATTCGGCGCGCTGCCTCGCGTGCTCGCCCTCGAGGCTTTCGCGGTTCGCGACTTCGTCCCTGTACCGGCCCTTCCATTTCCGTCGGCCGCCGGCGGTCAGGAACATTCCGATCAGCACGCCGAGCAGGAAAACGAGCCCGGCGATGACCCACACATTCGGGTCGTTCATGAGATTGTACGTCATCGTGCGTCCCCTCGCTTGAGGATTTCGCACATTCTACGCTTGGACGGTAGCAGCCGTTCCGTCCCTCCCCGAGGCAAGCCCCGGGGAGGCACAGATCAGCCGTTGATGAAGCTGTCGTGGATCGAGCAGCTCGCCGGGCCGAGAATGACGATGAACAGGCTCGGCAGAATGAAGAGAATGAGCGGCACGGTCATGATCGCCGGAAGACGCGCGGCCTTTTCCTCGGCGCGCATCATGCGCTCGTTGCGGAACTCGGCCGACAGCACGCGCAGGGCGGAGGCGAGCGGAGTACCGTATTTCTCGGTCTGGATCATGGTCGTGACGACGCCACGAACCGCTTCCAGGTCGACGCGCAGCGACAGGTTCTCGAAAGCCTGGCGGCGTTCGTTAAGGAAGCCGAGCTCGATCGCGGTCAGTCCGAACTCGTCGCCAAGCTCCGGATAGGCCTTGCCCAGCTCGCGCGCGACGCGGCCGAAGGCGGCGTCAACGGTGAGGCCGGCCTCGGCGCAGATGACCAGCAGGTCGAGCGCGTCGGGGAGGCCCTTGCGCACCGCGTGGCTGCGCTTGGTGACCTTGTTCTTCAGCCAGATGTCCGGCGCCTTGTAGCTCAGCACCAATGTGCCGGCGACGGTCATGTACTGGCGCAGGAACGACCAGGTCGGGAAGAAGTTGAAAACATAGATCACGAGCACGGCGATGGTGCCGAGCACCAGCGGTGCCACGAAGCGCGCGGCGATGATGAAGAAGGCGAGGTCCTTGGTGCGGATACCGGCCTGCATCAAGCGCTGCTGCGTCTTCTTGATCTGGTCGTCCTGGAGCATCTTGAAGCTGCCCAGGATCGAGCGGACGCGGTCCGCCGCTTCGTTGCGGTTGCTCAGCTTGCGCCGCTTGTTGGTCGACGCAACGATACCCGCCTTCAATTGTTCGCGGCGCTCGTTCAGCGCTTTGACGCGCCGGGCCATCGGGTCCTTGACGGTGGTCGCGGCATAAATCGCGAGCAGCACGGCGAAGGTCGCCACGGCGCTCAGGATCGTCGCGACCCAGATGACGTCGAAGCCGAGGAGGGTAGGGCCGGAAGGTACAGCCGGATCCATGATCTCTAATCCCCCCTCAGATCTCGAAGTTGACCATTTTGGCCATGATGAATGCGCCAATGCTCATCCACACGAGCCCGACCAGGCCGGCGACCATCAAGCGTTGGTCGATGAAGAACCCGCTCATGTACTTCGGGTTGATGAACCACACGAGCGAGAACACCACGAACGGCAGCGAACCGACGATCCAGGCCGAAGCCTTGGATTCCGAGCTCATGGCTCGAATCTTCAGTTTCATCTGGGCGCGCTTGCGAAGCACGTCGGCGAGGTTCGACAGCGTCTCGGCCAAGTTGCCGCCGGTCTCGCGCTGAATGGCCAGCGTGATCACGAAGAACTGGAATTCGGGCGTACCGAGGCGGTCGGCAGTGTCCTGAAGCGCTGCCTCCATGGTGCGGCCGATCTTCATCTTGTCGGCAACCATGCGGAACTCCATGCCTACCGGACCGATGATTTCCTGAGCGACGATGCCAAGCGTCTCGGTAATCGGAAGACCGGACCGGAGACCGCGGACCATCAGCTCGATCGCATCGGGGAAGTTCGAGTTGAACTTCTTGATCCGGCGCTGGATCATCTTGCCGATGACGAAGTGCGGGCCGCCGATGCCGAAGAAGAGCCCGAGCAGCGACGACAGCAGCAGCGGCGCGCCGCGAAGCATCAGCATCGATGCGATGAATACTGCGACGCCTGCGCAAACCATGGCGTACTTGCCAAGCGAGATTTCCTTGCCGGTCATCTCCAGCCGCTTGCGCAGCAGGGCCGGCTTCGGGATCAGGGTCGAGGCGAAGCTTTCAATCCGGCCTGCGCGCTGAGCCATGAGCTTGCGGATCTGGGCCTGGGCGTTACCCGCGACGATGTCGCCGTGACGCTCCTTCACCAGTTCTACGCGCCGCTTCAGCGCCTTCGACGCTGAAGGTCCACGCATCGCGAAATAAGCGAGCGCCAGGGCTCCGACGCCACCGATCGAGATGATCCACAGAAGCATATCCGTGCCTTCGCCCCTCAACTTTGAGCGGCCGGTGCGAGCCGGCCGCCGAACCGCTTACGCCGCCTTCGCCTCTTTCGGCTTCGACAGCATCGACTTCAGGTTATCGACCAGACCCTTGGCGTTCGCAGTCGCCTTGGACTCGGTCGCCGCAGCGCCTTCCTCGCTCGCATGGCTCAGGACCATGCCCGACAGCTGGGTGAACGGCGCAGCGATCTTGCCACTGGCGACTTCGGCCATCGGCTTGCCAAGCTTGGCAGCTTGCGCCGCGAGCTTGCCGTCGACCGGGAACACGACGTCCACCGGACGCTCGATCGACTGCTCAAAGTCCTTGCGGCTGATCTCCAGCGCGCCGCCGCCGGGAACCCGGTTGGCGATCACGATGACCTTCGTCTGCGGAGCATTCGACTTCAGCCAGGCGAGGATGCGAATGGTGTCGCGGGTCGCGGCGAGCGTCAGCTCGGACACGACGACCGCAACGTGCGCATCGTGCACCAGGTGCGGATACTGGATCAGCATGTGGCGCGGCAGGTCGAGCACCGTCGATTCGAACGCGTTTCGCATCTCTTCCTGAAGCTGGAAGAAGGCGGTGCCGTCGGTCACGAGCGGCTGGTGGATCGGCGCTTCCGCCGAAAGCACCGACAGGCGCTCGTTGGCGCGAACCATCGCGCGTTCGATGAACAGGCCGTCGATGCGGCTCGGGTTCTCGATCGCGTCGGTCAAGCCACGGCCCGGCTCCAGATCGAGTGCCAGGGCACCGGTCCCGAAGTGGACGTCCAGGTCGAGGAGGGCAGTCGTACGACGCGCCTTCTCACCCAGCAGCCATGCCAGCGAAGTCGCCACTGTCGAGGCACCGACGCCGCCACGGACGCCGATCACCGCCGCCATGACGTGCGGCTTGTCGACTTGGGCTTCGCCGCGCGGACCCGACAAGATCATCTGCGCATGCGCGAAGGTGTCACGCAGCTGGTCCACCGTGAACGGCTTCAGCAGGTAATCGTGAATGCCGCTGGCAACGAGGTCGCGATACAGGCGCACGTCGTTGACGGTGCCCGAAGCGATCACGATCGTGCCCGGCTCGCAGACTTCCGCGAGCGCGTTGATGTCGTTCAACGGATCGGCCGATTCCGACAGGTCGACGAACAAGATGTTCGGGCTTGCCGAAACCGAAAGGGACTGGACCGCATTACGCAGACCGCCCTTGTTCACCTTCTCCGGCGACCAGCCGTGCTCGACGGCGACCGGCCGAAGCATATCGGCCGTGGCGTCGTCGCACACGAAGGCTGTGAACGGATCGCGGAGGCCCGCGCGTGCCTGAAAGGGGGCGTTCATCAGTTGTTGTCCTTCTTCGTGCTGATGTCCTGGAGGCCCTTCGTGCCCGTCGGTTCAGCCTTGCGGTACATGATCACGGCCTTGGCGCCGGTCATCGCGTCAGCAACCGCGCCCGCTTCCTGCCCGTGGAGCAGGTCTTCGGGGTTGGCCACCTGAGCAGCGAGGTCGGCGTTCACGCCGCAACCGAAATTGGACATTGAACGGTTGGCGAAGTTCGGCTGGGCCGGGACGCTCCAGTTCGGGCAACCCGGAACCTCGGCGCGACGGCGCGCGACGACCACCCGGACGCTGCCCGGAGCAACCGCACCGGCCGTGACGGGAGCGCCAGCCTGGACCATCATGCCGTAGCTGCCGGCGATCGCGGCGACCTGGTTGCGGGCTGCATAAGAGTCCGAACTGTCGACGTAGATCGAGTCACCGTAGCCAAGGCCAAGCGTCGAGAACCAGGCGTTGAGGCGCTCAGACTCGCCCGGAGCGAGCGCCCCGGAAGGAGCAGCAGCGTCGAACACATAGTTCGCCGTGGTTACGACCGGGACATTGACCGCCGCGACGCCGCGATCAGGAATGTCCGCCATCCCAGCCGTGCAGCCCGCAAGGGCCGAGCCGAGAACGATAAGGGCGAGTTTCGAACGCATGTTCGCATCCTTCCTGAAAATACCGCGGGTCACAGCTTGAACCCCGGAGCCGGAGCAGCACCGGCGCCGGCCGGAGCGGCGACAGCGGTCGGCGTAGATGCACCGCTCTTCCCGACGTAGCTCTGGCCGAGGAAATTGCTCTGGCCATCATCCGGAGCGCGGTAGCCGTCGGTTGGGATCGCGAGCTGATGCGAGACGGGACGCACCAGATAGGGCGTCACGATGATGACCAGCTCGGTCTCCGAGCGCTTCCAGGCGGTCGAACGGAACAGCATGCCGAGGATCGGAATGTCGCCCAGGAACGGCGCCTTGCTGATGTCGTTGCTCGTCGAATTGCGCAGCAAGCCGGCGATCATGAACGACTGGCCCGACCCGAGCTCGACGGTCGTTTCGGCGCGGCGGGTGACGAGGGCAGGGACCTGCACATCGCCGACCTTGACCGAGCCTGCATCGCTGAGCTCGCTGACTTCCGGACGGACGCGCATCGAAATGCGGCCATCGGCAAGCACGACCGGAGTGAACGCGAGGCCCACGCCGTACTGCTTGTATTCGATCGAAGTCGAGCCAAGCGACTGCGACACCGGGATCGGATATTCGCCGCCGGCGAGGAAGCTGGCGGTTTCACCCGACAGCGCCGTCAGGTTCGGCTCCGCGAGAATGGTCGCGACACCGTCCTTCTGGGCGAGGTCGAGCGCACCCGAGAGGTCGAGGCCGAGCAGCTTGCCCGCAATGCCCAAGGTCGTACCACCGGTCGCCAGAGATCCAACGCTGAACGGCGAGGAGTTCGGGCCCGAGGTCGCTCCAGCGCTGCCCTGGCCAAGTCCGAACTTGAACCCGCTGGTCGGGTCGGAACTGAACAGGTTGACGCCAATATTCTTGAGCAGGGTGCGATTGACCTCTGCAATGCGGACCTTGAGGGTCACCTGCAGCGGAGTCGCAACCTTCAGGCGGTTGATGACGCAGATCTTGCACATCGCGCCTTCTTTGGAGAAGTCGACGCCCGGGTTGAGCTCGCTCATCGCCAGTTGCTGGGCGAAGGCCGAGTCGGCCGGCGAGGCGACCGTTCCTTGAAGGATCGCGGTCTGGCCGACGTTCAGGACGCGGATGTCATTCTCGGGCATTGCGGCCCGCATGACGTCGTTGATCGTCGGCAGGTTCTGGCTGACCCGGATCTGGGCACCGTAGACGACCGACCCGTCAGCCGCAGTCGCGATGACCGTAGCCTCACCAAAGTCCTTGCCGAACAGATTGATCTGCCGCGGACCCTGGACATAGATGTCGGCAACCTTCGGGTTCGACGTCCACACGCTGGCGACGCTGCGGGGCAGGTTGATCATCGAACCTTCACCAACCGACAGCGAAACCTGGTTCGCCGGACGATAGCTGGAGGTGTACCCCTTCGGCGCGGCCTGGGCCGGAGCGACGGTCACCACAGCGCTGAGCGCAATGGCGGCGATCGCCGTGCCGAGACGCGCCCGGCTCATGATGTTGCGAGTATTCATTTTAGTGAGCTCCCACCGGAACGACGGTGACATCATTGCCGCGTGCGACGCGGACGACTGGACCGGCAATTGGCATCCCCGGCTGGCCTGCGAGAGCCGAGCCGACGCCGCGTCCGAAGGCAGACATGGCTTGCGTCATGCGCTCTTCGGGGCGGGCAGGGACCGTGCGGCGCTGGAAGCGCGACACGTCACCACCGGTCGAGTAGGTTGTATTGCTGTCGATCGGACGATTGGCGACCGCCAGAAGCATCTGGCGCTCTTCGGCCGGGTTCGCGTTGGCCGGAACCTTCACGTCACCTGCCGCAACCGCACGCTCCAGCTCGGCCGTGTTGTCGGCGATCGAGCGAAGCGACAGCGACAGCGTGCCCAGGCTCTGCGCGACCGAGATCTTTTCGGCGATGCGCGGAGTAACTTCGAGCGTGACGTTGGAGAAGGTCTTGACCTCGGTCTTGCCGTCCTCGCCCTTGCTGTCGACGCGCTGGTCGGTGGCAAGAACGCGAAGGTTGCGAACGATCGTCTCCGAAACCTTGAGCGGCGGACCGTCGCCGCCACCCTGGACGGTCTGGGTCAGTACCATGTCGACATGGTCGCCCGGGAACACGAAGCCCGCGACACCGGTCGAAGCGTTCACCGGAACGGTGATTGCCCGCATTCCGGCGCCAAGAGCAGCAGCCAGGAAGCCGCGGTCCTTCGGGCCGACGAGCGCGCCGCGAGTAACTGGCTGACCAGCCGTGATCGGGAAGCGCACCACCGTGCCGAGCAGCTTCTGCATGTCGGCGTCGGGCTGACCCTCGGTATAATAGGCGCTCTGCATGAGCTCCTTGGGCCAAGGCTGCCAGGAGAGCGCGGCAGGATCGATAATCGTTCCCGCCGGGAGCGCCTGCTTGGCGACCAGGATCTTCGGTCCGACCGGAACCGCTGGCGCAGCAACTGCTTGCTGGGCTCCAGCTCCCGCGAACATGTTCTTGGCCATGACGGCGGTGACCACCGCGATGACCAATGCTCCGATGAGCAGAGCTACTTTCTTGACGTCCATGACGTGTACGCCTCCCCTTGAGGGCTCCCCGTTTCAGCCCTCACAAATCAGGCAAATTGGTTAAGAAACCGTTGGGCGAGAATGGCGAGGCCGCCAAAGGCAATGGCAACCCCGTACGGGATTTCGGGACGGCCCTCGCGACGCTTCGCTTTGTGCCAGGCGAGAATCCCCAGTGTGAGCACTCCGCCGGCGATCGAGGTCAGGACCAAAAACTTTATTGTTGATGCAGGTGAAAACCATAGAGCAAGTGCCGCCGCGAGCTTGACGTCGCCGCCGCCCATCATCCCCGTGTAGAAGGCGATGGCGAACAAGACGAAGACCGCGACCGCGATGGCAACCTGCATTCCGATGTCCGGCCAAAGCGGCAGATGCGCCGCCCACCAATAGAGAGGCGCGAGCAATGCGACAGTGAGGTTCAGCCGGTTCGAAATCGTGAACGTGCGCACGTCGATGACTGCTGCGAAAATCAGGATCGCGCCCAGTGCCAGAAGCAGGAAATCGGTAAATGCGCCGTTGAACATGGCATGCACCCCTAGACGGCGCGGCTTTCGAATTCGTAACCGGGCGAGGAAATGAGCGACTTCGATATTGTCATTGTCGGTGGGGGAATCGCCGGGGCGAGCCTGGGAGCCGAGATCGCGGCCAAGCGGCGAACTGTGATCATCGAGGCCGAATCACAGTGCGGCTACCATTCCACCGGACGATCGGCGGCCTTCTGGCTGGAGAGCTATGGGGGGCCGAACGTCGCGAAGCTGACCTCGGCCTCGCGCGATTTCCTCAACATTCCGCCACGTGACTTTGCGGAAGCGGGCTTTCTTCATACGCGCGGCGACGTGCACGTGTCAGATGGCGATTGGCCCGAAGTCCCCACCGGGATAAAAGTGCAGCAGCTGGGCCGTCAGGAGCTGGAGCAGCTGATCCCCGGCATCCGCCCGCGCTGGACCAAGGCTCTGTTCGAGCCGGGTTGTGCCGACATCGATGTGGCAGGACTACACGCTGCCTATTTGAGGCAATTCAGGAAGCGAGGCGGGGCGATCGCGACAAGAGCGCGCCTTCAGCGAGCTGAATGCCAGGCCGGCCGGTGGACCATATCGCTCGATGACGGCTCATCGATCGCGGCCTCCGTCATCGTCGATGCCGCAGGAGCTTGGGCCGATCACGTGGCCGAAGCGTGCGGTGTTCAGCCCCGCGGCATCGAGCCGAAGCGCCGAACCATGGCTCAGGTGAGAGTTGGCCGAACGGGCCTCAAGGCACTGCCACTGGTCGATGACGCCGCAGGCACGTTCTACTTCAAGGGCGAGAGCGACAGCAGCATCTGGCTGAGCCCGCATGACGAGATCGAAACCGATCCTTGCGATGCCGCACCCGACGAGATCGACATCGCTATCGCGATCGACCGCTTCCAGGCCGTTGTCGATTGGCCGGTGGAGCGAATCGAGCGGAAATGGGCCGGGCTCCGATCCTTCGCTCCGGACCGGCTCCCCGTCTACGGATTCGATTCGCGCGTCCGCGGGTTCTTCTGGTGTGCGGGGCAGGGTGGCTTCGGGATCCAGACTGCGCCAGCGGCAGCCAGGATGGCGGCGGCGGTCCTGCTCGGCGAGGCGCCGGACGAAATGGTGGAACATGTCGATCCGGCGATATTCTCGCCGGATCGTTTCGACTGATCAGAGCCGGTGGTGCGTCCGCTGGCTGTCAGCTTCGGCGCAGGCGAGGGCGTCGACCCGGTCGTTCTCGGGGTGACCGCTGTGGCCCTTCACCCAATGCCATTCGATCCGATGCGGCTCGCAGGCGTCGACCAACTCCTGCCATAACTCGGCATTCTTTACGGGCTTCTTGTCGGATGTTTTCCATCCGTTCTGACGCCATTTGTGGATCCAGCGGGTGATGCCATCCTTCACATAGGCGCTATCGGTGTGGAGCTTAACCCGGCACGGCCGCTTCAGGGCTTCAAGCGCACGAATCGCCGCAAGCAGCTCCATCCGGTTGTTGGTCGTCAACGGCTCGCCGCCGGCAATTTCCTTTTCCTTGTCGCCCATCCTGAGCAACGCCGCCCAGCCACCCGGCCCCGGGTTTCCCCGGCAGGCGCCGTCCGTGAAGATTTCGACGAGCTGGAACTCTGAGTTCAAGCGACTAGCTCGCGCGGCAGCTTGAAGATCATTCGCTCGGGGCTGTGGTCCGCGATTTCCTCGGTCACGTCGAAGCGCTCACGCAGCGCATCGACGACTTCGCGGACGAGGAGTTCGGGTGCCGATGCACCCGCCGTAAGACCAAGCGTCTTCGGCTCGCCGAGCCAGTCCCAATCAATGTTGGCGGCGCGTTCGATGAGCCGCGCTGGAACGCCGATTCGCTCGGCGACTTCCGCAAGGCGAAGCGAGTTGCTGCTGTTCGGAGCGCCGATGACGAGCATCCGGTCGCATTCGGGCGCGATCGCCTTGACCGCGGCCTGGCGGTTCGAAGTGGCGTAGCAAATGTCTTCGCTGCGTGGCGCCCGGATTTCAGGAAAGCGCGCCTTGAGGGCGTCCACGATGGCCGCCGTATCGTCGACCGAAAGGGTGGTCTGCGTGAGGAAGGCGAGTGTTGCCGACGCCGGAATCTGGATCGTAGCGGCATCCTCGACGGTCTCGACCAGGGTCATCGATCCGGCGGGGACCTGACCGAACGTCCCGATAACCTCTGGGTGACCGGCGTGACCGATAAAGAGGATGTGCCTTCCTTCCTCGATCAGGCGCTCGGCCTGGCGGTGAACCTTGGAGACCAAGGGACAGGTGGCATCGACATAGGTCAGGCGCCGTTCCTGAGCGGCTGCCGGAACCGATTTTGGAACGCCGTGGGCGGAGAAGACGACCGGCCGATCGTCCGGAACCTCGTCGAGCTCGTCGACGAAGATCGCGCCGAGATCGCGCAGGCGCTCGACCACGAACCGGTTGTGGACGATCTCATGCCGGACGTAGACGGGAGCGCCAAAACGTTCGAGCGCGAGCTCGACGATCTGGATGGCGCGATCGACGCCCGCGCAAAAGCCGCGAGGGGCGGCGATGAGGACTCGAAGAGGGGGCTTATTCAGCATTGCGAAAGCCATGTAAGCCTTCGCTTGCAGCCATAGAAGGGCCTTGCCATAGAACCCGCCAACACCTTTCGCCGTCGTAAGGATCGCTTGTGAAATTTCGAATTGCCGCTTTGCTCACCGCCACCTTGCTCGCCGGTTGCCGTCACGCCGGCGACCTGACGACGGAAAACGGCGGGGGCATTTGGGCCGTCCGCAATACTTGCCCGATCGTCGGAGTGCCGGCGGGGACGGGCGACATCACCTTGTTCGATCCGGCGGGAAGCACCGATTCGCGGGCAATCGATGTGACGGCAGCGATCTCCGACGTTCGCTCGACCTGCAATGACACCGGGACCGACGTCGTTTCGACAGCAACGTTCACGGTCACGGCGCTCCGCCGCGATGCCGGCCCGGCGCGCCAGGTGATCCTGCCTTATTTCGACGTAGCGCTGCGCGGGGGCACCGAGGTCGCGGCAAAGCAGGTGGGGCAGCTTGCGCTCAACTTCGAAGCTGGCAGCCTACACGCTTCTACCCGGGCCCAGGCGACCGTGCGGGTGAACCGTGGCGCCGCGACCTTGCCGGATAATGTCCGTCGCACCCTGACCCAGCCGCGCAAGGCCGGCCAGGCTGACGCAGCGACCGATCCGCTGGCCGATCCAGCGGTGCGGACGGCGGTCGCCAATGCGACTTTTGAGCATCTGGTCGGCTTTCAAATGAGCCAGGACCAGCTCAAGTATAACGCAACCCGCTAAGACTTCACCGAAACGCGCGTTGACTCACGTAACCGCGGCGGCCAAGGCCGTGCGCGTCGCCGGAGGCTTGCTTCCGGAAGGCCGCGCGGGAGAGTTCGTTCGAAAGGACGGCGCCGAAGGAGCAACCGCCCCCGGAATCTCTCAGGCATCAAGGACCGCGCGCGCCTGACAGTCTGGAAAGCGTTCGCCGGGCCTGACCCGAGCGGGCCGCCGAAGGGGCAAAGCTCTCAGGCGCTAGAGACAGACGGGGGCGGCAGCCGCGGCGCCAATGGTGCGTCTCGGTCGTCGCACCCTTTGCCGGAGCGCGAATGAGCATGGACGCCGATCAACCAAGAGAACAGCTGCCGCTCGATTCGTGGCACCGGGCCAAGGGCGCCAGGATGGTGCCGTTTGCCGGCTACGACATGCCGGTTCAGTATGAAGGCATTATGGCCGAGCATAACTGGACGCGTGAAAATGCCGGGCTGTTCGACGTCAGTCACATGGGCCAGCTGCTGATTCACGGGAAAGGCGCGGACAAAGCGCTGGAGAAGCTTCTGCCCGGCGATCTTCAGTCGCAGGGCGACATGAAGCTCAAATATTCGCTGCTGCTCGACGAGAATGGCGGGATCATCGATGATCTCATGGCGACGCGCCGCGGCGACGATTTCTATGTGGTCGTGAACGGGGCGACCAAGCATGGCGACATCCACCAGTTCGAAACCCGGCTGCCGCGCGAAGTAGTGATCGACTATATGAAGGAACAGGCGCTGCTTGCCCTGCAGGGACCGCGCGCGGCCGAAGCTCTGGAAACGATCATTCCGGGCGTCAGCGAGCTGAGCTTCATGGAGGGCCGCTCGTTTGACTGGAATGACCAGAATTTGTGGATCAGCCGTTCCGGCTACACCGGCGAAGACGGGTTCGAGATTTCGGTTCCCGCAACCTATGCCGAAGAACTGGCAGATGCGCTGACCGCGAACGAGCTGGTGAAGCCGATCGGGCTCGGGGCCCGCGATTCGCTCCGGCTGGAGGCCGGGCTACCCCTCTATGGTCACGACCTCAATCACGGCACCACGCCGGTGATGGCGGGGCTGAACTTCGCCATCAACAAGCGCCGCCGGGCCGATGGCGGATTTGCCGGAGCCATGCGCATCCTCGCCGAGATCGAAAATGGTCCGGCGCAGAAGCGTGTCGGATTCGACGTCGAAGGCCGCCAGCCGGTCCGCGAAGGTGCGCTGATCCTCGACGACGAAGGCAATGAGCTCGGCAAGATCACCAGCGGCGGCTTTTCGCCGACGCTGCAGCGCCCGATCGCCATGGGCTATGTCGCGACGCCATTCGCCGAAGCCGGCATCAAATTGAAGCTCGAGCAGCGCGGCAAGCTGTTCGACGCAACGGTCGCCGCAATGCCGTTCGTACCCCACCGCTATCACCGCAAGGGAGCCGCCTGATGACGACATATTTCACCAAGGACCACGAATGGGTCCGGGTCGAAGGCAATCAAGCAACCGTTGGTATTTCCAGCCATGCGCAGGAGCAGCTTGGCGACATCGTCTTCGCCGAGGCCCCCGACGCCGGCCGCTCGCTCCGCAAGGGCGAGGAAGCCGCGGTGGTCGAATCCGTAAAGGCCGCGTCGGACGTTTATTCGCCGATCAGCGGAACGGTAATCGAGGGTAATCCGGCGCTCGCCGATGACCCGGCGATCATCAACAATGATCCTGAAGGCGCGGGCTGGTTCTTCAAGCTCGAGGTCACCGACCCGTCCGAGTTTGAAGGGTTGATGGACGAAGCTGCGTATCGCTCTTTCGTGGACTCGCTTTGAGCCACGGCGTCGCCTCGACCAGCAAATGGGATGCTGCCGACTATGCAAAGGTTGGCGCGTTCGTCGCCGAGCTTGGCGGAGCGGCACTCGACCTGCTCGACCCGAAGCCAAATGAGCGGATCCTCGATGTGGGTTGCGGCGAAGGGACGCTGACGAAGAAGATCGTTGAGCGCGGCGCGACCGTGCTTGGCATCGACAATTCACCCGAGATGATCGCGGCAGCGCGGGCGGCGGGCATCGACGCATTGCTGCTTCCCGCCGAAAACATGACCTTCAGTAGCGAGTTCGACGCGGCTTTCTCCAATGCGACCCTGCACTGGGTACTCGAAAAGGAGCAGGCGGCGCGGGCGATCTTCCGCGCGCTGAAGGCTGGCGGCCGCTTTGCTGGAGAGATGGGCGGCGAGGGTAACCTCAAGAAGTTGCGCGAGGCGCTCGACGAGGAATTGATCATCCGCGGCTACGTCCCCCCGGTCGAGGCGAGCAACTGGTATGCCTCGCCGCACGAGTTCGCCGCCGTCTACGAAGCCGCCGGCTTCCGCGAAATCGACGCTCGGCTGATCGAACGCCCGACCCCGATCGAACACGGCGTTGCTGCCTGGGTTACGACCTTCCGCAAGGGCTGGCTCGACCGTGCCCGAGTTCCCGAGGACGAGGGCGCCGAGATCGGCGCTGCCGTCGCCGACCGCGTCGGATCCAACGTTGCCGATTATGTCCGCCTTCGCTTCATCATGAGGAAGCCCGCCTGATGCGTTATCTGCCGCTGAGCAACGCCGACCGCAGTGAGATGCTGCGCGTGATCGGTGCCGGCTCGATCGACGAACTGTTCAAGGACGTGCCCGAGGAAGCGCGGCTTCAGGGCCCGATCCACGGCCTGCCGATGCACGCCTCCGAGCTGGCGGTGGAGCGGCACATGTCCGCCCTCTCGCGCAAGAACATGGCGGCGGGCGACGTGCCATTCTTCCTCGGCTGCGGCGCCTACAGGCATCACATTCCGGCGAGCGTTGATCACATCATCCAGCGCGGCGAGTTCCTGACGAGCTACACGCCCTACCAGCCCGAAATCGCGCAGGGCACGCTGCAGATGATGTTCGAATTCCAGACGCAGGTTGCGCGGCTGCTCGGGTGCGAAGTCGCGAACGCGTCGATGTACGATGGCTCGACCGCGATGTGGGAGGCCATCTCGATGGCGCACCGCATCACACGCAGGAACAAGACGGTGATCAGTTCCGGCGTTCATCCGCATTACGTCAGCGTCGCGACGACGATGGCGAAGTTCACCGAGGATCGGCTGGCGACGGCGGTTCCGGAGCTGACTGCTGAGCCCGATACCGAGCGGCTGATCGGGAAGATCGACGGCGAGACGAGCGCGGTCGTCGTGCAATATCCCGACATTCTCGGGCGGATCACCGACCTGACGCCGATCGCCGAGGCTGCGCACGCCGAGGGCGCCTTACTGATTGCGGTCGTGGCCGAGCCGGTTGCGCTTGGCGCGATTCGGTCGCCGGGCGAGATGGGCGCCGACATCGTAGTCGGCGAAGGCCAGTCGATCGGCGTCGGACTGCAGTTTGGCGGCCCATATGTCGGCCTCTTCGCCTGCCGCGAGAAGCATGTCCGCCAGATGCCTGGGCGCCTCGCTGGCGAGACCGTCGATGCGGAAGGCAAGCGCGGCTTCGTCCTGACCTTGTCGACCCGCGAGCAGCATATCCGCCGCGAGAAGGCGACATCGAACATCTGCACCAGTTCGGTGCTGTGCGCGCTGGCCTTCACGGCGCATCTGACGTTGCTTGGCGAGAAGGGACTGAGGCAGCTGGCTTCCCTGAATCACGCGCGCGCGTGCGAAGTAGCTGAGCGGCTCGCTTCGATCCCGGGCGTCGAATTGGTCAACGACGGCTTCTTCAACGAGTTCACGCTGAAGCTCCCGGTCGAGGCAAGGCCGGCGGTCCACACGATGGTCGGGAAGGGCGTGCTCGGAGGTGTGTCGCTCGGGCGCCTGTATCCTGGTGAGGCTACTCTTCAGAACGGCCTGATCATCGCCGTCACTGAAACCGTCACCGACGAGGATATCGACGCGCTGGAAGCCGCGCTGAAGGAGGTGGTCCAATGACCGTCAATCCTTCGGGCTGGCGGCCGTCGGCCCCGGCGAACGAGCAGGGTGAAGCCCAGACCATGACGGGCAATCGCGCGCTGATGCTTGAAGAGCCGCTGATTTTCGAGATCGACGGCGGGGAATCGACGGGCGTCGATTTTGCCGAGGTATCGCAGCATGCGGGTCGCCTGGGCGGCCTTGAGCGCTCCCGGCCGATCGGCCTGCCTGGGCTCAGCGAGCCGGAAATGGTTCGCCACTACACACGCCTGTCGCGTCAGAACTACGCGATCGACCTTGGCCTGTTTCCGCTCGGTTCGTGCACGATGAAGCACAATCCACGGCTGAACGAGAAAGTCGCGCGGATGCCGGGCTTTGCCGATGTCCACCCGCTGCAGCCGCAGGAAACGGTCCAGGGCGCGCTCGAGGTCATCAACCAGCTGGCGTTCTGGCTGATCGACCTTACCGGCATGCACGGTGTCGCAATGAGCCCCAAGGCGGGCGCTCACGGCGAGCTGTGCGGCCTGCTCTGCATCCGCGCGGCGCTTGAAGCGCGCGGCGACAAGCGGGCGGTGGTGCTGGTCCCGGAGAGCGCGCACGGCACGAACCCTGCCACGGCGGCCTTCGCCGGCTATCGCGTGGAGAATATCCCCGCCAATCCCGCGGGTCGGGTCGATCTCGAGGCGCTTAAGACACGCCTCGGACCGGATGTCGCGGCGGTGATGATCACCAACCCCAACACTTGCGGCCTGTTCGAGCCGGACATGAAGGCGATCAGCGATGCGGTGCATGCCGCTGGCGCGTTCGTTTACTGCGACGGCGCCAATTTCAACGCGATCGTCGGCAAGGTCCGCCCCGGCGACCTCGGCATCGATGCGATGCACATCAATCTGCACAAGACCTTTTCGACCCCGCACGGCGGTGGCGGGCCGGGGTCGGGCCCCGTTGTGCTGTCGCAAGCGCTCGCGCCCTACGGTCCGATCCCGTTCGCCGCGAAATATCCGGACGGTAGCTTCAAAATTGTCGAGGAAGAGACGGCGGGCGAGGAGCATCCCGGCGCGTTCGGCCGAATGGTCGCCTTCCACGGCCAGATGGGCATGTTCACGCGTGCCCTGACCTACATCCTCAGCCACGGCGCGGACGGCCTGAAGCAGGTCGCGGAAGATTCGGTGCTTAACGCCAATTATATCCTACGCAGCCTGGAGGACGTGCTCGATGCGCCGTTCGGAAAGAGCGGGCCGTGCATGCACGAGGCGATCTTCTCCGACAAAGGCTTCGCTGGCGACGTCAACACGCTGGATCTCGCCAAGGCGCTGATCGACGAGGGTTTCCACCCGATGACCATGTATTTCCCGCTGGTGGTGCATGGGGCGATGCTGATCGAGCCCACCGAGACAGAGTCGAAGGCGAGCCTCGACCAGTTCATCGCCGCGGTTCGCTCGATCGCCGAGCGGGCAAAGGCCGGGGATCAGAACCTCAAGGCTGCGCCGTTCTTCGCGCCGCGTCGGCGGCTCGACGAAACGCTTGCAGCGCGCAAGCCGGTGCTTACTTATCGCGACCCGGAGGTGGCCGAAGCCGCCGAGTAGGGGAGGGTAAGCATGCAGCAACAGCCGGGTAATTGGCTCACCACTTTAATTCCGTTCGTCATCATCGCGGTTGTGCTCGCGCTTCGCATGAAATCGATGAGCAAGGAGCGTCCGCTCAAGATCGACACCTTATGGGTGGTTCCGGTCATCTATCTCGCGCTCGTCGGTTTCATGCTGTTTAGCCTCCCGCCGCCGCCCTTGGGATGGGGTCTCATGGGTGCTGGCCTGGCAATCGGAGCGGCGATCGGTTGGCACCGGGGCAAGCTCATTAACATCCATCGCGATGCGCAGACGGGTGAACTTCGCCAGAAGGCGTCACCGATAGCGATGCTGTTGATCGTCGGCCTGGTCGTGCTGAAGATGGGCGCCCGCTCGATCTTCGGAGACTCAGCGGTCGCTCATCCGACAAGCGGGGCGATGCTCCTGACCGATGCTTTCCTTGGCTTTGCGCTTGGGTTGCTCTCCGCGACGCGGCTGGAGCTCTATCTTCGGGCGCAGCGGATGATCGCGGCCACATGAGCGACGAGCGGCGCTTCTACGAGGTGCCGACCGCCGGCGTCAGGCGCTCCGCTCCGGCCGCGCTCCGCAATCGAGAGCCCATTGCTGAAGTCCTCGCTAAATGGCTGCCCGAGCAAGGAACCGTACTCGAAATCGCGAGCGGTACGGGTGAACATGCCGTCTATTTCGCCGGGTGCTTCCCACAGCTCGACTGGCAGCCAAGTGACCTTCATCCGGACGCTTTGAGCTCGATCGCCGGCTGGCGGGCAGAGACCAGCCTCCCGAACTTGCGAGAGCCGCTGGCGCTCGATGCCGGGTCAGACAGCTGGCCGATCGACCGCGCCGATGCCGTCCTCAGCATCAACATGGTGCACATCAGCCCCTGGGCGTCGGCATTGGGACTGATCGCGGGCGCAGCTCGGCTTCTTTCAGCCGGCGACCCGCTGATCCTCTACGGGCCGTGGCTCAAGGACGACATAGTCACGGTGGACAGCAACATCGCCTTCGATGCCGATCTCAAGCGGCGCGATCCCGAATGGGGGCTTCGGCGCGTTGAGGATTTTGCCGAAGCGGCGAAAGTCTCATTCGATCTTATCGAAACCCGCCAGATGCCAGCGAACAATCTGATGCTGCTTCTGCGACGAAATTCCGATTAGCGTTAAACGAAGTTTTACCGACGCGGGTTTAGGCTCGCTCGATGGACCAGAGTAATGTCTCGCAGAACCGCCGTTCGCGTCGCTCGCCCGTGCTTCTTGCCGCGAGCGTCGAGGTTGCTGGTGCGCCCCAAGCGGTCAAGCTGCGCAATTTGTCGGAAGACGGTGCGCTGATCGAAGGAGAGCGTCTGCCGCTGGAAGGCACGACGACCTTCTTCCAGCGGAATGATCTGCGGCTGAAGGGTCGCGTCGTATGGGTCCATGGGCGCTTTGCTGGAATCGCTTTCGCGCGAAAGTTGAAGCCCGAGGAAGTGCTGCGCTACGTCCCGCAGCCGCGCCAGAAAATCAATTCCGACTTCCGCCGTCCCGGCCTCGCCTGCCGACCGCTGACCGACCAGGAGCTGCAGATGGTCGAGAAGTGGATGGTTTCTTCGCCGGTCGGGAAGCTCGGCGACTAATCAGCCCGCGGCGCGCAGCGGATCGTGCTGCGCCTGAATCCAATGCACCAGCATCGGAAGCGGAAGCACGCGGTTCAGCGTGATTCCGTAGGTGTCGCCATTCTTCCACCGGACAATCGCGCGGCAGGCTTCCAGGCCGACAATGCTGACGATAACCTCTGGCCCGAGGGGCAAATCAGAGCCGCAGTGGACCTTCATCCCACCCTGCGAGATGTTTTCGATGCGGGCGCGATACACGTCCTTTTCGACGCGGATGGAAGCCGTGGCATCGATCTCGATGCGCGGCATTCGCGGCTTCGGACCGTCTTCGGCTGACAGGAGCGCGATAACGTCGATCGGCTTGTCGAAGGTAACGCCGAGGCAATCCTCCTTCACCCACTGTGCGATTCCCTCAACCGGTTCACCCTGTTTGAGCTCGACGCTGAGGCGCGTTCCCGAATCGATGCTGCAATAGGGCCGGATCATCATTCCGCCGGCCGACACGTTCCTGATCAGGCACAGCTCACGCCGATCGCCGATCGCCAGCGTACCGACGCGGAACAGGCTGAGATAACGATCTGCCGAGCGCCGATCGGGCGCAGCGGGAGGGGCTTCGCTGAGCGAATAAAGCGTGGTCTCGACCGGTTGTTGGTCCAAGTGATGCTCCGATCGGCAAAGTGCCGAATGCAACTTCCCGCAGGCGACTTACCGGCGGGCCCCACGCTTTTGGGAGTATCAGCCGACCCTTACCAACTTCTTGCCAAGCGTCGCTCCGCTGCGGGCGAACGTCTTTGCCCTGCGGCTGAACTGCAGCTAGAATTGTCGGCGGAGAGGCTCCTGAAGGAGACCAAGTCTTGTCACGACGACTGACGATTTTCGCGCTGGCCGCTCTCGCGACCAGCGCTTCTCTGTCTGCCCAGACGCGCACCACCAAGCTCGAAGCCGTTTCCGGCATCCCCAACGTGGACCAGAGCACCCAGACCGAAGACATCAGGTTCAAATCGGATCAGTCTGATCGGATGACCGTGCCGGTGACGCTCGGCGGCAAGGGCCCTTACCGCTTCCTCGTCGATACCGGCGCCGACCGAACCGCAATTTCGCGCGAATTGGCGAACGGGTTGAAGCTTGCGGCCGGTGATGAGGCGTCGCTCCACAGCATTTCCGGGGTTTCGACCATCGACACGGTGACCGTCCCGACGTTGCAGCTGACCCGTAAGGAGATTCGCAACATCAATGCCCCCCTTCTCGCCAGCCAGAACATGGGTGCGGACGGGATCCTCGGGACGGATTCGCTTCGCTTCCAGCGGGTGATGTTCGATTTTCAGGCGCAAACCCTATCCGTCGTTCCGTCGGCAGCGCCGGATTTTAAGGCCGAGCCGGGCACGATTGTCGTCGAGGGCGTCCGCAAGAACGGACGCCTGGTGGTCACCGAAGCGACGGCCAACGGCCGTTCGCTCACCGTGGTGGTGGACACCGGATCGCAGGTGAGCGTCGGCAACGCCGCGCTCCGCAAGGCCCTGCTGGGAGCCAAGGTGCTCGGCCCCTCGGAGCAGGTCGTCCTGGAATCGGTGACGGGCGACAAGATCAACGGCGATTACATGACCGTGAAAGAGCTGCAGATTGGTGGAGTCACGCTGAAGGACCTCGCGATCGTGTTCGCCAACGCGCATACCTTCAAACAGCTCGGCTTCGAAAAGCAGCCGGCGCTGTTGCTCGGAATGAACGCGATGCGCGCCTTCAAGAAGGTGTCGATCGATTTTGCGAGCCGGAAGCTCCGCGTCGTGCTCCCGGAGCATAGCTCGATCGAGGCCGTGCGCCTGGCCTCGGCCAGGCTCTAGGCGGTTTCCAGTTCCTGCTGGAGCAATTCGGGCAGGGGCCGTTCCATATAACCCGGACGATCGACCCCCTGCAGCGCGAGCAAGGTTGGCGCTATTCGTGTCGTGG
>Ga0207689_10000373_pt1 | contig 42264 bp, 39 predicted proteins | sample KBSMisM52_FD_184312 | JGI IMG/M metagenome (GOLD analysis project Ga0207689, IMG submission 184312) | Miscanthus rhizosphere microbial communities from Kellogg Biological Station, Michigan, USA - KBS Miscanthus M5-2 (SPAdes) (version 2) | ecosystem: Host-associated > Plants > Roots >...
CGCTCGCTCCTCGAAGCCGCGCACTTCCCCCGGCGACTGCCCGATCGGCCGGCCCATTTGCCACGTAATTTCCTCTGCTATCGCTTCCTTGCGCGCGACAAATGCGTCGATGAAGCGGTGGACGATGCCGATGCGTTGCTCCAAGGCGACCCGCTTCCAGCGCGCCTGCGCTTGCCGGGCGTTTTCCATGGTTTGCTGAACCTGGGCGTCGGTTGCAATCGGCCGTTCGACATAAACGCTGCCGTCGACAGGAGAGAAAGTCTTTTGAATACCGGGCATCTGGAATCAGTGGCGGGCGATAAGAGAACGTGAAGGGTGAATGAGTGAATGAGTAAAGGGTAAATTCATGAGACGCCCGAGATCGAAAGCAGTTCTCGCGCTTTTACCCTTCACCCCTTCACCCTTCACTCATTCACCATCAGATAATTTCAAAATAGCGTTCCAGCTCCCAGTCGGTCACCGATTTTCGGAACTGGCGTTCTTCCCATTCGCGAGTCGCGGCGAAGTGCTCGACGAACGCATCGCCGAAAGAGGCGCGCGCGGCTTTCGAGGCCCGCAATCTCTGCGCTGCCTCCCAAAGCGTGGTCGGCAAAGCGCCCTTGGCGGACGGTTTTTGATCGTACGCGTTGCCGCTGATCGGCTTGCCCAGTGGCAGCTTGTGTTCAATTCCCCACAGGCCGGAAGCGAGTGCGACTGCCAGACCCAGGTAGGGATTGCAATCGGCCGCGGCGATCCGGTATTCGACACGCTGGCTCTTTTCCGAGCCCGGAATCACCCGCAACGCGCAGGTGCGGTTCTCGGCGCCCCAGGTCGCGTGTGTCGGCGCCCAGTAGCCCGGCACCATGCGCGTGTAAGAGTTGATTGTGCTCGCCACCATTCCCAGGAATTCAGGCATCAACGCCTGTTGGCCGGCAACGAAATGCTGCATGAGCTTGCTCATGAAAAGCGGGCCCTTGGGATCGTGGAACACCGATTTGCCCGCCTTGGTCTTGAGCGAAACGTGGATGTGACCGCTCTGACCCGGCAAATTTGGATTCCACTTGGCCATGAAGGTCGCCATGCGACCGCGGCGCTGCGCGTGCACCTTGATGAAGGTTTTGAACAGACCCGCCTTGTCCGCGGCGGCGAGACCCTCATCGACCGCTATCGCGGCTTCGAGCACTCCCGGACCGGTTTCCTCGTGCAAGGCCTCAAGGGGAAAGCGCATTTTCTCGCACACATCCAGCGTCTCAAGGTAGTAGTCCGAGTGCACGGTGTTGCGGATCACCGAGTAGCCGAAGTATCCCGGCGCCATTGTCTTGAGATCCCGGTAATGCTTGGCGCGCGCCGAGTCCGGCGTTTCATCGAAGACGAAGTATTCGTATTCGAAGCCGGCATACACCTCGTAGCCCATCTTGCGCGCTTTTTCCAACACCTTGCGCAGCACGCCGCGCGGACAAGGCGCTTTGGCCTCGTCGGCGAATTCGGCGAGGAAGAACAACATGCCCGGTTCGAAAGGGATCTCGCGGCAGGTGTGCGGCAGGATGCGCACCAGCGCATCCGGATAGCCGGTATGCCATCCGGTGAATTCGGTGTTGTCGTAAAGCTGATCGTTCGAATCCCAACCCAGCACGACGTCGCAGAAACCGAATCCGTTGTCCAGCGAACTGAAGAATTTTTCGCGCGACATGTACTTTCCGCGCAGGATGCCGTCGATGTCGAAGACGCCGACTTTGACATGCGTAAGCTTGTGCTCGTTGACGATTTTCTTCGCGTCGGCGACGGTTTTGACGTCTTCGGCTTTCATGGCGCTGTCCGGGAATGCGGTCGAAGTCGCATTGAAGCGCGTCCGCGGGAAAGTCGCAACCCGGTGGCCGGGTTGCGACTACGTGGATTGCAGTATTGTTGCGACCTGCGTGCCCGATCAGGCCCTGTCGAGTCCGGCCGCGGCGCGCGCCTTGACCGCGAAATCTTCCTCGGGCGAATAGACCAGCGTCTTGCGGCCGTAAACGGCGAAATAGATGATGCCGGCCGCGTACCAAATGGCCACGCCGATCATTCCACCCCGGTAAGCAGGATCCTGGAACTGCATGTACAAGGTCACCAGCGCGATGATAATGGTGAGGTACGCGCCCAACTCGCCCACCGGACTGCGGTACGGCCGCGCAATATTCGGCAGATTCTTGCGCAACAGGATGAACGAAAGCGCCTGCAGCGCGTAGGAAATCATCGCACCGAAGACCGCCATGTTGAGCAATTGCGCACCGATGAATGCGCCGGCCCCTTCGCCCATGATGACGTATACCGCCATCATCACGGCAAACCCAAGCACGGCTCCGGCCACCAGGGCAACGTGCGGCACCTTGTGCTTGCCACTGGTAACCGAAAGCCAGTGCGGTACGTAGCCGGCACGCGACAACGAATAGATCTGCCGGCCAAACGCATAGATGATGGTGTGGAAGCTTGCGATCAGTCCGATCACCGCGCACAGGGAAAGAATGTTCGCAGCCGCGGTGCCATAGAGCGCCCGGAATCCGTCCAGCAACGGTTCGGAGGAACTGCCGAGATGGAAGGCGCCGTGCGCGCTCCCATCCGTCGACTGCACGGGGATGCTGGAGTTCAGGAACATGGTCATGAACGCGGAGAACACCAGCGTGGCGATGCCGAGCATCAGGCCCTTGGGCATGTCCCTCTTCGGGTCGTGCGACTCTTCGGCTGCCAGCGGCAGTTGCTCGATCGCGAGGTAGAGCCATACCGCAAACGGCATGGCCGCCAGGATGCCTTTGATCCCGAGAGGCAGAAACGACCCGCCACCCTCAGCCAGCTCGACCGGTTTACCGTCGCCGCCGACACCGATGTTCAGCGCCCAGCGCGAAAAATCGAACTGTCCCGAGACGATCGTGGTCGCCCAGAATATCGCCAGCACGCCAAGCGCCAGCAAGGTAACCAGCACCGAAACCCGGAAAGAAAGTTCAACGCCGAGCACGTTCAGGCCCACGAAGACGACGTACATTGCGATCCACCACACCGGCTGGAAACCGGGGGACGTTCCGAAAATGCTGCCGAGATACGCGCCGATGAAGAAAACGATGACCGCAGGCGTGAGGATGTACTCGATGTTTTCTGCGAGGCCGGTGACGAAGCCGCCCCATGGGCCCATTGCGCTGCGGGCGAAGGAGTAGGCCGCGCCAGTGTGCGGCAGGGCCGGCGACATTTCCGCAAGGCAGAAACACAGACAGACGTACATGACACCGATGATGATCGCGGCAAAGAACAAGCCGCCGAAGCCGCCCGCGACAAGGCCGAAGTTCCAGCCCGAAAAGTGACCCGAGATGACGGCACCGACACCCAGCGCCCATAGTGACCATACGCGCGCGTGTTTGCGCAATTGGCGTTTGGCGAAATAGTCCGCTCCGGCCTCGTGGTACTCGACGCTCCCCACTTTTTTCTTTTCCATGCTTCCCCCTGGAAAATATAGTGATGGACACACAGCCCGCGCCTTGCGACGCGGCACGCTCTGGAGGCGCCGAGATACCGGAGGCGCCGCGTGCAACATGGGCTATGACAACGGCGTGAAAACACCAGCCCATGCTGTCGGCGCCAAGTATGGTGGATAACGCAAGCGCGGGCAACGAGACAAGGGGGAGGTTTAGAATGTGCGAACCTCGATCTCAATCTTCGCCAGCATGTCCCGACGCGAGAATCCCCTTATCGGCCTGACCACGTATGGACGCGGCGCCGACAATCGATATACGTTACCGGCCGAATACTTGGACGCTGTCCGCCGCGCTGGCGGGGTACCGGTCATGATCGCGCCGGGGGAATCGCGCCTGGAGGCTATCCTAGGGATGCTCGATGCGCTGATCCTCAGCGGTGGTGGCGACATCGACCCGAGTCGCTATGACGGCAAGCGCCACGAGACCAATTACGCCATCGACCAGGAGCGCGATGCGCACGAACTGGAACTCGGCCGGCGCGTGATCGCGTCCGGCATGCCTACGCTAGGCATTTGCCGCGGCGCCCAGATCCTGAACGTGGCCCAGGGCGGCAAGCTGATCGAACACATCCCGGACGAGGTCGGGGAAAAAGTCCTGCACCGCGCTCCGCCACGTGAACCCGTCACGCACAACGTGAAACTCAAGGCCGGATCGCGAGTGGCGGCCATCCTCGAGCGCGACGAGTTCGACGTCACTTCCTGGCACCACCAGGCGCTGCGTGGCGCGGCCCCCGGTTTTGAAGCGGTTGCGCACGCTCCCGACGGTACCATTGAGGCGATCGAGATGGCGTCCCATCGCTGGCTTATCGCTGTGCAGTGGCATCCAGAACTCAGTGCGGCAGCCGATCCCCTGCAGCAGAAACTGTTCGATGCGATAGTCGCCGAAGCGCGGCGCGGAACTTGACGAGCGCTCTCGCGACCCTGCGCCACATCCAGTGCCGCCGCCGGGTAGCCACTTCCACAAACCAGCTACGTTGCTCGCCTTGCGCGTTCAGAAGTTTTGCAGGTGCTGCAGTTCTTCCGATTGCGGGATCTTTGCGCAGGATCGTTCCGGTATCAGTCCGAACACATCGACACGATCTGCTCCCGTTGCAACATACACACGGCCGCGTGAGACCGATGGGGGAGCAAATGTGGATCCAATGTCTATGGCGTCGCCCTCACAAGTATCGCTTTCCCAGATTTCCCGCAACCGGTCGGGTGCCGCTGCATCCGGCAACGCGCTGAATGCCATTAGTTTGCCGGGGCCGTTGCCGACAGAACTGGTGTAAGCCCACAGGATGGCCGAGTCCGCCTTTTCGCCGTTGGCCGAGATCGACAGGATTCCGCCCGGATGATGGTCGATCCGTTCCTTGCTGATCGCGATGGCGCGGCAATTTTCCGAACCGGTCGGTTGTACGTCCTGCCTATTGCAGTCGGCGAAACGGTCGCTAACCTTGTAGCTGCGCAACGCGTCGTTCATCCTCCATACAAACAGCCTGGAACCGTTCGGGTCCGTCGATCGCGTCCAGAGCACTGGTCCTCCTAGAATGTGCCGGTAATACTGCAGCGGCGGACTCGGAGCGGGCGCGATGGCGAAACTCTGCAGCGGCGCGGGGTGATCTTGCAGGAGGTTCGTGTCGAGCAGATAGAGCACTCCCTCCTTTCCGCCGCCGATCAGGCGCGACGTTCCGGGGATCAACAGCGGGCCGGAGCCACCAAGATCGAGGTCGTTGAATTCCAGCCCATGCATGCCTTTGGCGTCCCAGTTCTCCGGCCGGAACCAGCCCACAATCTTCAGGCCTCGACCAGGATCGAGCTTGACCAATGATTCGTGCATGTCGAACGATCGTCGATCTTTCGACTTGTTCGATATACAGGTGTCGGGGCCCCGGCACACCTTCTCCTGGCCGACACCGCCGCAGGGACATCCGTTCGGGAGGGCGCACTGGGCACACGCATTACTGCCTTCCGGGATCAGGCAACCCTGGCGGATGATATGGGCCTTGTTGCCGGTGAAGAAATAGACCATGCCACGATCGTCGACGACAGGACCGCGACCGGATTGCCAGATTCCGCCGGCAGGACCGAGAAACGTACATTCTGCAGACAGGTAATCGATCTTTGAGATCGACTGGATGCGGCTGACGCAGGTCGTGCAGAATACTGATGGCGGCCGGCCCAGATCGTCCGCATCGTAGGCGAACACCCAGCCCTCGAAAAAATCGCCGCCGAACGCGACGATGACCTTGCCGTTGGCCAGCGCAAGCGCCGCGCGCTGCACCGCGATTCGTTTGTCGGTGGGCTGAAAACCGACTGACTCGTCGTCGATCTGCACACTGCCATGGATCAGGACGGGGCTGCCCGGCTTGTCGCTTCCATCGCGCAGATCGAGTGCGTGCAGGCGGTAGCGGCCTAATTTGTCCTCAATGGCGCCGGTCACAACGAACAAGGTTGCGGAGTCACGGTCGATGACCGGCGTGCCCAGGATTCCGATGGCACGGCTGTCTGCGTTGGCGGCCGCGGTGAGATGGCGTTCCCACAGTAACTCATTGCGGTTGCCGGTGACATCGAAGGCGAACACGGAATTGTTGCCGGTCGCGACATAAACAGTGTCGAGGAAAGTCCCGCCCTTCATCGACAGACTATTGACGACCAGAGGCTGCACGTGGACATAGCCGTCCACTGGCAGGCTGGCCACTTTGCCGAATGTCGAGGCGTTGACGTTGGCGACGTTGAGGATTTTCTCTTCGAGCTGTGCGCCGGTGCGGTAGCGATTGTAGCCTTGGGTGAGCACGTCACCGGCCGCGGCCATGCTGCCGCTGGAGGCACAAACGGTCGCCAGCGCAGTGAGGAAGTGCAGCGCGAAAATATGCCGGCACATGGACAGTCGACCCATCACCAGAAGAATGCGCGTTGGACGAACAGCGCCAGACCCAAGGCCATTATTACGCCGGAGATGGTCGCAACCACGCGCGGTTCCCATGGTTTCGACTTGAGCCGCATCAGGATGGGAACGACAAGCAAAACCACCGTCAACTGGCCGGCCTCCACGCCGAGGTTGAAGTTCAGCAGCGATAGCAGCAGGTTTTCCTTCGGCAGTCCGATCTCGCGCAGCACCGAGGAAAAGCCGAAGCCGTGCACCAGACCGAACAGGAAACTCACGGCCCAGCGCCGGGATACCGCAAAGCGTGGCAGGAGGTTTTCAAACGCAACATAAGCAATGGAAAGCGCGATCACCGACTCGACCAGTACGCTGGGCAATACCACCAGGTCCAGGGCAGCCAACGCCAGCGTGATGCTGTGCGCGATGGTGAAGGCCGTGATGATTTTCAGCAACGACCACAATCCGCCGCCGCGCAACATCAGCGCGAGCAGGAACAGCAGATGATCGTAGCCGGACAGGATGTGCTCGATGCCCAGCGTAAAGAAGCTGCCGGCTCCGCGTGAAGCCTGGGCGGGCTGCGCAACTTCGACGGTCGTCTCGCGCGCGTCGGCTCCGAAGGCGAACTGCTGGCTGCCTCCCGACCAGACGATGGCTGCCAGCGTGTGCTGGGTCGACCCGAGTGCTTCCGACATGTCGTCGCGAATAGTCAGTTTGCGAACCTCGTCGGGACAGGTGAAATCAACGGTGCCGGTGAGACTGACCGATGTGGCGCTCGGCGGGACGACACGACCCTCCGTTGCCGCGCACGCCGAACCGTCACCGGTCACGCGGATCTTTTCGCTGATGGCCGTGACAAGGGGGCGGAAGTCCGGAGTACTGCCAGGCTGGCCGAGGTGCATTTGTTCAGCCAGGGGTCCGGGCGGAACGTCCGACAACGTCAGGTTATAGCGCACGAGCTTGCCGCTGATCGTTATGGTGGCAAAGCCCGTCATGCCGCCGGTGTGCGCGCAGGCAATAACCGACCACCACAGCACCAGCAGCATCGTGACGACGACGCGGGCGAAATAAAATCCGGAGATTGCAGTCAGTCGACGGACCGGCAAAATTTCCGGATAGCGACCGCGGTTCGATTGAGTGGAAAACATGGCGCGGCGAATACTACCCGGATTTCTGGGTCGGTCTCGGAACCATCCGGGTCAGGGCTGTTTTTTTGCCTTGGTAGGCGCCTGGACGTTGCCGCCGACCGCCTCGATCAGCGACAGGAGGTTTTCGATATGAAATTCCGGGATGGTAACGACATGCGTGCTGCCCACGGGCAGCACATAACGGCTGAGTTTGTCTGGCGCGACGACGCCTACGGCGTAACGCGACAGGGGCTGAACTTCCCCGGGCCGGTACACCATGATGAATATCTGCGGGCGCGTAACGCCGAACTCATCGTTCTGAACATTCAGCGGAAACTGGCGCTCCATGCGGGCGCGGCCGAAACCGGCAAGCGCCGTTGCGATGCGCGCGGCTGCAGCGGGATCGGACGTGTGCGCGTGCTGCTGTTCGTTGCCGGTGTGCACGCCGTGATAGAACCACGCACCGCTGGTGTCGCGTTCGAACCGGTGCAAGATGCCATTGTGAGCGACTTCGATTGCACCGACTTCTTCGATGGCTAATGGAATCAGCATACGTTCATCGCGTGCGGACTCAGGCGCATTTGCTTGCGTCGCCCGTTCGCTGCGCTCGATGAGGACGATCGCGGCTACCAGTGCGGCCAGCACCACCCAGACCACGGCCAGCTTGCGTCGCCCGTGGCCTGCCCTTGCGGGAGTCAGCGGCGTCTCCACCACACCACAATACCGATGACAGCCATTAACGCCGGTATCAGGATGATCGACAGGACAAACGTTCCTTTCATCTGCCGGTTCGAGAGATTCACGCGCGGCAGGTCGAACGTTCGCGGTTCCAATCCGATCAGATTTTCCTGGGCGGCGAGGTAGTTGACGCCGTTGAGGAACAGCGTGCCGTTGCCGAGGATATGAAAGAAGGAATTCGTGGCGAAGTCCGAGTCGCCGACGACGATGACGCGCGAGTTCTTGATGTCGGCGGCAGGTGGCGTCCCTGGCTGCAGAGGCGAGGGGCGCTCCGCGTTCTTGACCTTGTGATCACCGGTAACGGTTTCGGTGGAATCGACGAATTCCGGCCTGCGGTTCACCGTCACCATAATCGTCAATGGCCCGGCCTGGTCCTTCTCCTTATTGAACTCGACGCGATCGCGATTGGTTCCGCCATAGCTGGTCCTCGACGAGTTGACCACCGGCCGTACCGAGGTTCCGGGCACGCGCTGTGGCGTTGGCGACAAGGAGCGCGCCCCTGGGTAGAAAGTCAGGGGCAGGTCGCGCGTGATCTCATGCCGGTTGTAGTCCGTGACGGCCGGCGAGGAAACATCCGTCCAGAAGTGGCTCGCCTCGTCGATGACGATGTCGTCGTCGAGGATGACGCCAAATTCGCGAACGACCGGCTCCAGGCCGGTGCGGATAAACGGGTCGAGCATGACGAACGCGTTGCCTCCGTCGGCGAGGTATCGGTCGATCGACTTGATCTCGTTTTCCAGAAGGGGCGACTTCGGCCCGGCAATCACGAGCACTGTGCATTGTTTGAGGTCGGCTCCGGCCTGCAGCAGGGAGATTTTTTTTACCGCGTAGTTCAGGGTCTCGAGCCCGATGCGCGCCTTGGCCATGCCGTGTCGTTCATGGTTCACGACCTTTGCACCGATACCGTGGCTATGCCCGGGATTGCCTTCCGAATGATCGTGCGATTCCAGGCTGAACGGGTCCGGTTCGCCATGGCCGTCGAGAAAGCACACGGTTTGCTGGACGCCCTGTGAAATGCGCACGATCCCATTCGCGATGTCGGTCTCGGTTGGCCCGTTGACCTGCATCTTGCGGCCTTCGCTCTCGTAAATCGCAGTGCCGGCAAATTCGACTCCGCGCATGCGCGCCTGTGCAGGGTTCAGCATGGGATCGTAGAACTCGACGGTCAGCTTGTCTGTCTCGCGGGCCATCTGCTGGTAGATTTCGACCGTGTCGCGCATCATCGGGTCATTGAAAAACACGACATGTACCGGTTTGTCGAGACGCTTGAGCATTTGCACCGTCGCTTCCGAAAGCGAGAATGCCCTCGTCGTCGTCAGATCGAAGCGCACTGGAAATCGCATCGACAGATACGCCAATGCAACGAACACGCCGACCATGCCCACCGTGTAGAGCAGGATCTCACCGCGCCGGTGCAGGAATGTTCCGGCAAGCTCGGCACGCAACGCATACCCTCCCCAGGCGGCAAGTACCAGGCCCGCGACCGAAAGAATGGATGTGACTGCCGAGAGTTCGCCGGAAATCGCGTGACTCACTGCTGCCGCCAACAGCAGGGCGATGCCGGCGATAAGAATTACCCCCGAGCGGGAAGATCGTTGCGTGATCAGCGCTGCCACTTGAGGTAACTCGTGTTGAGCGTCAAGGCAATCGCGGTTACAGTCAGATAGAAGGCGACCGCTTCGGTGCGCACCAGTCCGCGGATGAAATCGCCGAAATGCTGCGAGAAGGACAGGTAGCCGAGCAGCGAGCGCAGCGTATCTGAAGCCTGGAATCCCTGCGCATAGCCGACGAACCAGAATGCAAGCAATACGGGAATCGTGATCAGCGCGGCGACGATCTGGTTCTGCGTCAGCGCTGAGAAGAACTGGCCGATCGCCAGGCACGCCATCCCGAGCAGGACGAAGCCGATGTAACCGGACACAATGGTCGAGGTTTGCGGAGTGCCGTAGAGATAGAGCGGAATCAGGTTGATGCCGGTCGCGATCGTCATCAGCAGCAGCATCGTGACCGCGCACAGATACTTACCGATTACAATCTGCCAGGCCCTGAGCGGAAGCGTCATCAGCAATTCCATCGTGCGTCCGGTGTATTCACCGGAAAAGAGGCGCATCGTGAGGACCGGAATCAGCGTGACCAGCAGGATGCCCATGTTCTGGAAAGTCTCATCCATGGTGCCAACGCCGGTCATGAAAATGTTGTAGATGAAAAAATACCCGGTGCCGAGCAGGAACACCGCGATCACGAAGTAGGCGATCGGCGAACGGAAATACGTGGCGAGTTCCTTCTGATAGATCGCCGCGAGGCCGTTCATGCTGCGCTCCTTGGATCGGGGGGCACGCCGACGTAGCGCAGGAAGATGTTCTCCAGCGTCGGCTGCTGCCGCTCCAGGCGGTGCAGCGACCAGCGGCTGGCGACGGCCTTCGCGATCGCGGCCTCGATTCCCGCTCGCGCATCGACGTGGCAATCGACGGACAGCACCTCGCTTCCATCCGCCGCGGGACGGACATCCACGGATATCACACCGTCAATCGCGACGATGGCATCGCGCACCGCGTACTCCGGTCCTGCCACGAGCAGCGACACGCGGTTGGATTGTTCGGAAGCGCGCTGCAAACCTTCGGGCGAATCGATGGCAAGCAGGCGGCCGTCGTTGATGATGGCAACCCGCTGACAAATCAGCGTGACTTCGGGAAGGATGTGCGTGCTCAGCAGCACGGCATGGTTTTCCCCGAACAAACGGATTACTTCCCGTGTTTCCTGGATCTGCCCCGGATCGAGGCCCGCGGTCGGTTCGTCGAGCAGCAGCACGTCCGGATCGCCGAGCAGAGATTGCGCGAGGCCGACCCTCTGACGATATCCTTTCGAAAGTTTGTAAATCTCGCGCGTGACGACGGCCTCCAGCCTGCATGCCTGAATCACGCGGTCGAGTTCACCGGCAACGGCGTGGGCTGCAATACCTTTGACTTTCGCCACAAATCGAAGATAGGCCGCGACTTCCAGCACGTCGTACAGCGGGGGTTGCTCGGGCAGATACCCGAGATGCCGCGCCGCCTCTTCGTTCTGCGTCGCCATGTCGTATCCCGCTACGAACACCCGTCCCGAAGTCGCCGTGGTGAAACCGGCGATCATGCGCATCGTCGTGGTTTTGCCGGCGCCATTGGGTCCGAGGAAACCCACGATCTCGCCTTTCCTCACGGAGAAAGTCAGGTCGTGGATGATGTTGCGCGAGCCGTAGCGCTTCGAAACGGATTCGAGCGAGATTGCTGTAGACGGTGAGTTCACTATGAAGATCTGGAAAAAAAAACCCCCCCGCAACGGGGGGGCTCCTCAAGTAGCAGAGACTATTACGACTAGCTTACTTGTACCAACGGTCGCCTTTGGCCTTGAACTGCTCGCCATCGTGCGCCATGAAAATCTGGCCACCTTCCAGGTCGCGCATCATCTTCAGACGGTTGACCGAGTTGGAATAGGCCTGCACGCTGAAGTTCAAGCCCGCAGGGTAACCGTCGAGGTTTTCCTGCATCCAGATCGCGTCCTGCGAGATGATGATCGTGCCGGAAGAGGGCAGCTTGACCTTCATCGACTGGTGGCCGATGGTGTGGCCAGGGGTGGACAGGATCATCACGCTGCCGTCGCCGAACAGATCGTAGTCGCCGTCGAGCTCGAGGTAGTTGAACTCGCGGGCGTTCATCAAGTCAGCCATGACGAAGGTGCCCGGGGTGGTGCGGCCCTGGAATTTCTCGGGCCACCAGCCTTGGTACAACTCCTTCTTTTGCAGGACGTGGATTGCCTTCGGGAACAGCTCGATGTTGCCGACGTGGTCCAGGTGGGTATGCGAAGTAACGACTACCTTCACCTTGTCGGCGGAGTAGCCCAGCTTTTTCAGCTGACTGTCGATGACATCGGCACGCGTTTGGCTCGGCTTCAGGAAGTCGCAGTTGCCCGGAGCCCAGTATTTCTTGCAATTGTCCATGCCGTCGGAAATCGCCGCGTTATTACCGGTGTCAAACACCACCAGGCCCTTCGGGTGATCCAGGATCCACATGCTGACGGGTATGGTGATCTGGCGGGACTTTTCGACGGGCAGGGCGGGGATCAGTCCGCGGATATCGAACGGGCCGAACATCCCGCTGGTCGTCCAGTACAGTTTTTGCGCGAACGCGCCAGACGACGCTGCAATGCACAGCAGGCCCAGCAACGCGGCGACGATGCCTGATTTCTTCATAGTTTTTAACTCCTCCATTGGAATTTTAGTGGTGGTTCTTTTACTTTTACTACCCACATGCACGCCTTTGATTTCTTTCTCCCCGACCTATGGGCAGGAAGCTTTGAGCCCTCGATGGCATTCAGGTAGCTGCGATACGGCGCGATGGCAGTTTGCCTGAATCGGTTTCAGGGCGTCAATGTGTATTGCGGGTACGGGTCGCGAATGTCAATGTGTAATGCGGTGAATTGATTGCCAAGGGTTCGTGAGGACTGCTTCATACAAATTTATTTTTGGTATGAAGCCCAAAGTCCGCTACCCGCGCGGGTTTCCGGCCCTGCAAGATCACGCGAGATTGTCGGCGCTGATCAGTCCTTTGCCCAGGAGGGCGCGGAATACATCGTGGGTTTGGCGGATACCTTCGTCGAGCGGGATCGAGCCGTAGTCTCCCAGAAAACTCCTTACGGCTTGATCCGACAATGCCATCGGAAAAGGCAATGCATCGCCGGTAATTTCTATTTTCGCCTCTGGTGCGACCTTTCTGATCAGCGCGACCGACTCCTCCACTGTCGAGGCCACGCCATTGATGTCGAACACCTCGGCACCATTGCGATCCCGGGACACGGCCTTGATGAACGCGCTGGCAACCTCGCCTGCGTGCAGCCACGATACCGGGCCCCGAAATGGGATGGTGTAAGGCTTGCCCGCTGCAGCCGCCAGAATCGCAACGGTCGTCTTTGAAGTCATGCCCTGATCGCGCCCAATGCCATAAACGACGCCTGGACGCAGGCCGACGCTGCCGATCTGCCAGTCCTGTGCATAGACGCGGGAGGTCTGCTCGTTGGCGAATTTGTAGGCGCCATATAGGGTTGCCATGGTTTTCGGATCGAATACGCCGTGCGCGGCGATCGAACTGGCATAGGCGATGCGCTTGACGCCGAACTTGCGCGCTGCTTCAAAGATATTGATGGTTCCCACCACGTTTACTTTCGCGCCGGCGACCGGATCGGCCTTGCAGAACGGGACTTGAAGCGCGGCAAGGTGAATGATCGCTTTTGCGCCGCTCTTCTCGAGGGCACGGTTCACTGCCACGGTGTCGGCAATGTCGCCGGTGAGCCACCGTACCTGGGCAAGTTCAGATTCAGCCATCAACAATTTCGGCCGCCGCTTGTCTTCGGTGAGATCCATGGCGGCCACCGGCACACCCGCCTCAGTGAGCAGGGTCAGTACCCAGCTGCCGATGCATCCACCGGCGCCAGTGACCAGCACCGGACCATTGAAATCCTTCGGGTCAATCCGGAATTGCTTGAACACGCGGGCCTCCTTACGTTTCCATGGGCAAGGACGGATCTCGCGCCCACTCGGACAACGAAGCATCATAGAGTTTGACGTTTTCGTGACCCAGCATCGTCAATATCAAGGCGTCAGCCGATGCTGCAATCCCCCCGCCGCAATAGGCGATCACAACTGGCTTGGACAAGGGCTCCGCGAACATGCCGCGCAATTCCTCCGCACTCTTGTAGGCGTTATTGTCGTTCACTGTCGCAGCGGCCGGCAGATTGATGCTGCCATTGATGTGGCCGCGCCGGCCGTAGTAGACACCACCGCTGCCGTTATGCTGTTCCGGGCGCAATGCGTTGACGGTGCATGTATCAGCGGAGCCGATCGCTGCCAGGACGTCTTCTTTGGTGGCGACCATGTCCCGGCGGGCCGGGCGTGCAGTGAAATGGGATCTGACGCGAGGTCGGGACGGGCCGCTTTCCGTGGGCCGGCTTTCCTTGAGCCACTTCTGCAGTCCGCCGTTGAGGACCGCCGCGCGCTCGTGTCCGAAAACGCGCAGCATCCACCACATCCGCGACGCCCACCAGTGATTGGCGCCAGAGTAACTCACGACCAGCGTATCGTCGCCGATTCCCAGCGCAGACATGGCCTGCGCAAACTGGCTGCTGGAAGGGAGCATGAAATGAAACGAGGCTGAAGTGTCTGCGACATCGCGGTCCATGTCCACGAATGCCGCCCCCGGGATATGTCCTTTGAGAAAATCCTCGACTCCTGGCCGTACCGTGTAGTAACTGTTGTCAGGCAGTGGAGGCAGATGGGTGGTGCAGTCCAGGACGCGCACGGTGGGACTGTCGAGATGTTCGGCCAGCCAATTCGTCTCAACCAGGAATTCGGGATGGGCGAAATCTTGCGTCATGAATGGACTATGTCTCGATCGAAAACGAAGGCTACCAAAAAAAGGCGACGGCCGGCCTCCGATCAATCCACCCAAGCGAAATTCACCCATTCGCCCGTGATCGAGCAAAGTTGCAGTGGTCGAAGCCGGGTGTTTGGCGTTGTGCCTGTGTCCTCCATGCGTAACTCGATAGCGGATCGCCTACATTCAAATCATTGATTCGTAAGGATCCTGATAGATCTCCTGCAAAACGGCAGGCCTTGTTGCGGCAGTGCAGCGCCTGGGAATTTGCATCTGCGGCCGATTCCTGCATGATTCTGCCTACGCTCAAGTTGCCGTCGTATTCGTCCGCCCAATAAGAAGCCCCTAAAACAAAACTCCGAAAAGGTGGAGTGCCGAATGATCAAAGACGCCGCGTACTACGAATCGATGTACAACAACCGGGCTGCCGTCCCCGAATTTCAGAGTCATTTCGACAGCTGGGCGGCGCGTTCGGAACAGGCGCGGCGCACTCTGGACGTCGAGTTGGATGTGCCGTATGGCGACGACCGCATGGAGACCATGGACATCTTCCGCCCTCGCGGCGAGGCGAAAGCCTTGTTGATGTTCATTCATGGCGGCTATTGGCGATCGCTCGACAAGAGGGACCATTCGTTCATTGCAACACCTTTTGTGAATGCCGGAGCGGCGGTCGCCGCGATCAACTATTCCCTGTGTCCGCAGGTAAAGGTCGAAGATATTGTCCTGCAGTGCCTGAAGGCCGGGGCCTGGTTGTACCGCAACGCCTCCGAAGTCGGCGCTCCCCGCAACCGGATCTTCGTGGCGGGCCATTCGGCGGGCGGTCATCTCACGGCGATGTGCATGGCGGCGCAGTGGCCCCGCTATTCGCGCGGGCTTCCGGAGAAAGTCATGCAGGGAGGACTCTCGATCAGTGGCATCTACGATCTGGTGCCAATCGCACGAACCCCGTCGATCAACATCGACCTGCATCTGAGCGAAGCCGATGCCTTGAAGCTCAGTCCGGCGTTCATGCCGCCTGCCACGAAGGCCCCTGTCCATATCGCCGTTGGGGGGCGCGAAATCGGAGGATTCAAGGAGCAGCATGCGCTGATCGCAGGACAATGGTCCGGAGCGCTCGCGGGAGACATTCCTTGCCCGGACGACAATCATTTCACGATCCTGAATACTTTCGCCAACCCGGAAAGCGATCTCGGCAGGGCGGCGTTGTCGATGATGGGGCTGTAAGAGCAGTGGCTAGGGGTTAGTGGTTAGTGTCCAGACCCAGACGGCCAGTCAATGGGTGAAACTTGCGGGCACCCTGCCCAACCATCACTAGCCACTAGCCACTAGCCACTTGCGACACGCGGCAGTGATACTGTTAATATACACAGTATGCCGCTCAAGACCGTCACAGGTGATTATGGCGCCGCCCACAAGGGACGAGGGGCGACTCTCAATCCCGAAGGCCGCTTCGAGAAAGACGCGCGTGAAGCATTCGACGACGGATGGGAAGCCGCGCTCGACGAGGAGCCTGGGCGGCCCAAGACGGTCGTGACTGCCGAGCAGGTCAAAAGCATCATTTCGAAAAACGAATCCCCGGACATCCCGTTCACATTAAGCATCAATCCGTATCGCGGATGCGAACACGGTTGCATCTACTGCTACGCGCGGCCTTCCCACGCCTACCTCAATCTCTCGCCGGGTATCGATTTCGAGACTCGGCTGTTTGCGAAAGTTAACGCGGCTGAAAAGCTGCGCGAGGAACTCTCCAGGCCTGGTTACGTCTGCAGCACGATTACCATCGGCGCGAACACCGACCCTTATCAGCCGGCCGAGCGCGACTGGAAAATCACACGCTCCATTCTCGAAGTGATGGAGGAGTGCAATCAGCCAATCGGCATCATTACCAAGAACGCACTGATCGAGCGCGACCTTGACATCCTGGCATGCATGGCCGGGAAAGGCCTCGCCAGCGTATTTATTTCGGTGACTACGCTCGATCATGATTTGGCGCGCAGGATGGAGCCGCGCGCGTCGGCGCCGAAGCGACGCATAGAGGCCATCCGCCGCATCTCGCAGGCCGGGGTGCCAGTTGGTGTAATGGTGGCGCCGGTGGTTCCCTTTCTCACCGATTCGTCGACGGAGCAGATCCTCGAGGCTGCCTGCGAAGCCGGAGCGCAATCGGCCGGGTACGTATTGATGCGTCTACCGTACGAAGTGAAAGACCTTTTCAAAGACTGGCTGATGCACCACTATCCGCTCAAGGCAGAACATGTCATGAGCCGCGTGAGGCAGATGCGGGGCGGACGCGAGAACGATCCTGAGTTTGGCAGCCGCATGCGCGGCAGCGGAGAGTTTGCCGACTTGCTCAGGATGCGATTCGAGAAGGCGTGCAAACGGCTCGGCTTGAACGAGCACCAGCGTGTGCGGGACACAGCGCAATTCAGGCCGCCGCGGCTGGATGGACAGATGGATTTGTTCTAGGCGACAAAACGCAACCGGCATGCTGAAAATCTATTCCGCGCCAACCCTTCCCGATGCGCATCTCGTGCGCGGCCTGCTTGCTCAGGCAGGCATCGAAGCCCGGGTGTTCAACGAAAATGCCCAGAGCGTCATGGGTGAAATCCCCTTCCACCAGGCTTGGCCGGAAGTCTGGATCATGGATGAACGCGACGCGAAACAGGCGCGGGGACTCATTGATCAAATCGAGCAGCCTCAATCGGCATCCAGCCCAACATTTTGCCCGCACTGCCGTGAAGAGAACCCGGCCCACTTCCATACCTGCTGGAATTGTGCGCAGGAGTTCTGAACCGCTGGCGGGGCGCCGCGAAGTATTGCGCGCAATTGCGGGGAACCTGATATGGGGAGTGCCGATCATGCTGATGGCGGGGAAACTCAATGCCGCGACCACAACCGATGTTTGTCTGTATGCCAGCGAGGCGCTCGCGAACTATGGATTTCCTGACGGCCATCCCCTTGGTGCCGATCGTCAGGGAGCATTTCTGAAGGAAGCTGCAAACCGGGGACTTCTCGCGAAGGTCAGAACGTGCGCGGCGCGCATCGCGACGAACGAGGAAATCGGGCGTTTCCATACGCAAGGCCATATCAGCAAAGTGATGCATGCCGAGCGCGACAGGCTGCAATTTCTTGATAACGGCGATACGCCGGTGTTCCCGGGAGTATTCGAAGCGTCTGCATGCGTGGTTGGCGCGGCGCTCGACGGGCTGTCCCGCGTAATGCAGGGAGAATGCTCGCGCAGCTTTCAACCCGTAGGCGGTCTGCATCACGCCGGACGCGACCATTCCGCAGGCTTTTGCGTGTTTAATGATCTGGGTATCGTCATCGAGACATTGCGGCAGCAATACGGCATCAAGCGCATCGCTTATGTGGACATCGATGTGCACCATGGCGACGGCATCTTCTACGCGTTTGAAGAAGATGAGGATCTGATCATTGCCGACATCCATGAGGACGGCCGCTACCTCTATCCGGGCACGGGACGCGAAGACGAAACCGGCAAAGGCGCCGCCAAAGGCACCAAGCTCAACATTCCATTCAGGCCCGGAGCCGGCGATGCAGAATTCATTTCCGCGTGGCCAAAAGTGGAGGCGCACCTGGCCAAATTCTCGCCGGAATTCGTGCTATTTCAGTGCGGGGCGGACGGGCTTAAAGGCGATCCGCTTGCTCATCTTACTTACTCAGCCGCGGCGCATGCGCATGCGGCAAGGAGCCTGCGGCTTGTTGCGGATCGGTTTGCGAAGGGGAGAATGATGGCCTTTGGCGGCGGCGGTTATGATCGCAATAATCTGGCGCGCGCCTGGACTGCCGTACTGAGCGAATTTACCCGCGTCTCGCCGTAGCTCCCGAAATGAAGCCCGGCGCAGACATCAACTGCTGGAGGCAAAGCCGGTAACTGTACCTATCTGAGCCGCCGTAGCACGGCAGGACCCTGGTACAAAAAGGGAAATGTCTCTGGCATTGTTGGGGTCCGGCCCGCAGTCCCACATTGCTACGCGATCACCGCCAACAACCGCCGCCGAGCGCGATACGTCTGACCAGGGACGGAACACGATTCCCTGTGTGTTCGCCACTGCGTTGACACCCTGGATCTCAATTCTTATGGCACCTTGATCATTGGTTTCTATCTTCGCAACATAGCGCGATGCCGCCGCGCCGGAGGTCTGGGTTTCGCAACCCCAACGGCCAGCGGCAGGCAAGACAGTTTCCGACTGCACGATTTCTGCGATGCTCGTGCGGCAGACGGTTCCCGCCAGCAGCACTTCCGAAATTTTCGCGCGAGCTGTGTAATTTTGATAAGCGGGCAATGCCACCGAGGCGAGAATGCCAATGATGGCAACGGTGATCATTAGCTCGATAAGGGTAAAACCGTCTGAGGGCGCTTTCATCCGAACTCCAAGGTTGCGAGCCGACAATACGGCTTACCCGGTTACATCAAGCAGCCCTTGTGCCATCGATCGGCCAACTCGATGGGAGATGGAGTTTGTTGATAAAAAACAGATAGATAGACTGTTTTATCGGTTGTTAAAGAGCAATTGGCGGAGCAGCAGTTGTCGTCGGTCCAAAGACGCCCGTGCCGGGCCGGACAAAAAGCGTCAGTTCGGAGTAATTCAACTCAATTCTTGGCCGATTTGGCGGAATCGGGCAAACCGTCCCAACCGCCTCCCAGCGCCTTGAACAAGTCCGCGGTTGCGGCGAGTTGAACCCGTTGCGCTTCGACGCGGTTCAGTTGTGCGTCAAGCAGGGCACGTTCGGCGATAAGCACATCAAGCAAGCTCGAGACACCGTTGTCGTAACGCAGTTGTGCCAATTGCATGAAGCTCCGCAGCGCATCGATGCGCAGTTGTTCCGCTTCCATCGATTCGCGCGCCTTGCGTTGCGTGACCAGAGCGTCCAGCGCATCTTTGAAAGCGTTCTGGATTGCGGACTGATACTGCGCCAGCGCCTGCTGCTGGCGTGCTTCGGCGACTCCGACCTGCGATCGCGTGCGGCCAGCATCGAATACCGTTTGTGCGGCCGATCCGGCGACTTGCCACATGCGCGCCTGCGCGTCGAAGAGGCCGGCAAGCGTTGAACTTTCGCTGCCAAAAAAACCGGTGAGCGAAATCGAGGGATAGTACGCGGCCTTTGCCTGGCCAATGCGCGCATTGGCGGCGATCAGGTTTTGTTCGGCCTGACGCAGATCGGGGCGGCGTTCCAGAATATCCGAGGGCAGGCCCGCAGGTACCGCCGGCGGCGCGACCATCGCTTCGATAGCCACCCCACGATCGACCGGTTGGGCTACCAGGGCACGCGGCGAACGTCCGATCAATACGGCCAGTGCTGTCTCCTGAGCGGCGAGTCGTTGTTCGATAGTAGGGAGCAAAGCCTGCGCCTGGGCAGTTTCCGCCTCCACCTGGCGCAGATCGAATTCGGAAGCGACGCCGGCTTCGAAGCGCAGGCGCTGCAGGGCGGTCGAGGCCTGTCGAGTCGACACCGTACGCCGCGTAATTGCAACCTGCGCGTCCAGAGCGCGCAGCGAGAAGTAACCCTTCGCGACATCGGCGATCAGTGTGAGCCGCACCGCTTCCCGATTGAATTGCGAGCCCAGCAGCTCGGCGCGAGCGGCTTCCGTCGCGCGCCGGTACTTCCCCCAGAAATCAATTTCGTACGAAGCATTCAGCGTTACCTGAAAGTCGTTGTATTTCGGATCGACACCGGGAGGCACGGTGATCAAGCTTTCCTGGCTAATGCGATTGCGCGATGCGCTGGCTCCGGCGGAAACACCGGGGTATTGGTCAGCACGGGTGATGCCCAGTGCAGAGCGGGCTTCATCGACACGAGCGATGGCCCGGCGCAAGTCCAGGTTGTGCACCAGCGCTTCATCGATCATCTGATCGAGCACCGGATCGCCGTAGGATTGCCACCACGTCGGAGATAGAGCGTCACCTGCTGCGGCACCCGGCCATTGCTCGGGGGTTTCGGTCTGCGGTCGCTTGTAGTCCGGCCCGACCGTCATGCAAGCCGAAACGACCGTGGAAATCAAAATGACCGCGAACAGGCGAATGAACCTCATGGCTGCATTCCTGTAGGTGGTGGAGCATGATGCGGAACTTCGGCTGCGCGTTCCTGACTCGCCTTGTGATGCTCGATTTCGGCGCGAATCTGCGCCGTCGAGCGTTTCTCGGTCAGGTGCCGGTCGGTAATGAGCTTGAAAAACATGGGCACGAAGAAAATTGCCAGGAAAGTGGCTGCAAGCATGCCCCCCATGACTCCGGTACCCACGGCGATTCGCGCGCCCGCGCCGGCGCCGGTCGAAAAGGCAAGCGGCATGACCCCTAGGATAAATGCCATGGAGGTCATCAGGATCGGTCGGAAACGCAAACGGGCGGCTTCGACCGCCGCAGCGGAAGGCGACAGACCCTCCTGGTTCTTGAGCAACGCATATTCCACGATCAGGATCGCGTTCTTCGCGGCGAGGCCAAGCAGCGTGACCAGGCCGATCTGGAAGTAAACATCATTCGTGAGGCCTCTGATCCAGACCGCCGCCAGCGCGCCGAAGGTCCCGAAGGGCAGGGCCATCATCACCGACAACGGCAACGACCACCTCTCGTATTGCGCGGCGAGGATCAGGAACACCATGATGGCGGCCAAACCGAGTGCGAGCGTCGAGGTGCCGCTGGATTTCTTTTCCTGAAAGGAAGCGCCGCCCCAGTCGTAACTGAAATCGGCGGGCAGAACCTGGTTTGCGATACGTTCCACTACGGCGATCGCTTGACCGGAGGAAATCCCGGGCGCGCCCTGGCCGAGGAGTTTAACCGCCGGCAGATTGTTGAATCGGTCCAGCGAATCCGGCCCTGATGTGTACGACACCGTGGCCAGCGCCTTGATCGGGACCATGGCGCCATGGTCGGAGCGCACATAGAGTTCTCCAACTGAATCGGGTTTGTTGCGATAACCCGGCTCTGCCGACATCAACACCTGCCACGTGCGTCCGAATTTGTTGAAGTCGTTTACGTAGTACGAGCCGAGTGTTGCCGACAGGGTGTCGAACACGTCACCTATGGGCACGCCAAGCGCCTTGGCCTTTGCGCGATCGACGTCGACATGCAATTGGGGGACGCCCGCACGCCACAGCGTCTGCACGCCGGCCAGTTGCGGATCCTTGTTGGCTGCAGCGAGAAACTTGCCCATTTCCGCTGCCAGCCGTTGCGGTCCGCCCTCGCCGCGATTCTGAATGTAGAACTCGAATCCCCCGGCGTTGCCCAGACCGAAGATTGGAGGCGGCGCGAAGGCGAGCACCAACCCTTCCTTGATCCCCGCAGTCTTCATGAAGTAATCGCCGATGAGTTGCTTTGTGCCTACGCCCTCGCGTTCGTCCCAATGTTTCTGCGTGACGAAAATGGTCGCGGCATTGTTGCGGAACCCGCCGCCGAGAAAATCAAGTCCGGTGAAAGCAATGGCGAATTCGTTGGCGTGATTGGACTGGATGGCCTTGAGCACTTCGCTCACCACCCGGTCGGTACGCTGAAGGGTAGCCCCGTCGGGCAGAAATACTGCCCCGATGTAATAGCCCTGATCCTCGTCGGGCACAAGACTGCCCGGTGTGATTCTCCAAAGGCCTATCGTCAGCGCCACCATGCCGATGAACAGAATCAGGCCGATGGCGCCACGCCGGATGATCCACGCAGCCCCGCCTGTGTAGCGGCCGGTCACGCGCCGGAACCAGTCGTTGAACCACACAAAGAAACGCAGCGGCGTGCGATGTTCGCGCCTGAGTATCAGGACGCAAAGACTCGGAGTCAGCGTCAAGGCGATGATGCCCGAAAGCACGACGGCGATGGCAATCGTCACCGCGAACTGGCGGTAAAGTTCGCCAGTCAGTCCACCCAGGAAAGCGATCGGCACGAATACCGCGCAAAGCGTCAGCACGATGGCGATCACCGGACCGGTCACCTCTGTCATCGCTTTGATGGCGGCTTCGCGTGCGTCCTTGTGCTCCTCGTGCATGATGCGCTCGACGTTCTCCAGCACCACGATGGCATCGTCGACCACGATGCCGATGGCCAGCACCATGCCGAACAGCGTAAGCGTGTTGATCGAATAGCCGAGCAGGAACAGTCCCGCAAAGGTCCCGATCAGCGACACCGGCACCGCGGCGAACGGAATGAGGGTCGCGCGCCAGTTTTGCAGGAAGAGAAACACCACGAGAAACACCAGCGCCATTGCCTCGAGCAGGGTCTTTACCACCTCGCGTATTGAGACTTTGACGAAGCGCGTCGTGTCGTACACGTTCTGGTATTCCATGCCGACCGGAAAGCGCTTGGAAATTTCCGCCATGGCCTTGCCGACGTCTTCTGCAACGTCGAGCGCGTTGGCTCCGGGTTGCAGAAAAATGCCGAGCAGCGCCGATTGCCTGCCGTTGACGCGACCGATGAAATCGTAATCCTTGGACGCCAGTTCGACGCGCGCCACGTCCTTCAAGCGCAATGCGGATCCATCCGGGTTCGAACGGACGATGATTTCTTCGAATTCGCGTGGATCGGCCAACCGCCCCTTGGTCGTGACGGAGTAGACCAGTTCCTGCGGACCGCCGGTGGGCGCCTGGCCGACTTTGCCGGCGGCAAACTGGGCGTTCTGCTCGTTCAGCGCGCGCAACAGATCGGCAGTGGTGAGTTTGAGCTGCGTCATCCGGTCCGGGCGCAGCCAAATGCGCATGGCGTAGTCCTTCGCGCCAAAAATCTGCACATTGGTCGTTCCGGGTACGCGCTTGATGGTATCGAGTACGTTCAGCGTGACGTAGTTGCTGACAAACAAATCGTCCAGGCTGCCGTCAGGCGAGTTGAATGCCAGCACTTGCAGGAACGAGGTGGAATTTTTTTCCGCTGTGACGCCCTGACGTCTCACTTCCTGCGGCAACCGCGCCTCCGCCTGCTTGACGCGATTGTTGACGTTGAGCGCGGCCTGGTCGATGTTGGTGCCGATCTCGAACGTGACGTTGATTTCCACCACGCCGTTCGAAGACGAATTCGAGCTCATGAAAAGCATGTTCTCGACGCCGTTGATCTGATTTTCCAGTGGCGCGGCCACGGTCTGCTCGAGCACTTCCGAGGAGGCGCCGGGATAAATGGCCCTTACGGTTACGACCGGAGGTGCTATTTCGGGATACTGCGCGATCGGCAGTACGCGCATGGCAGCCAGGCCGCCGAGCACCAGGAAAATCGACAATACCGCCGCAAATATCGGGCGGTCGATGAAAAAGCGGGAGAACATGGCGATGCTCCGCGAGTTGTTTTATTTGGCGGCTTGCGGTGCGTCGGGTTTGGCAGCGGGCTTCTCGGCCGGCTGTTCGCTGTGACCCGGCGATCCGCCCGGTGGCGGCGGACTAACCGGGACCGCAGCAGGGACTTGCGCGATTTTCACCGGGGAACCAGGGCGCGCTTTTACCACGCCGTCTACGATAACCTGGTCGCCCGCTTTCAAGCCGCCGATGATGATCCATTCATCCCCGGCCCAGTCGCCGACCTGCACCGGGCGCGGCTCCACGATTCCCTGCGCATTGACGGTCAGCACGATTTTGCTTCCCGGTCCTTCGAGGACCGCGCGCTGAGGGATCGCGATTGCATTCGGCCGCACGCCGCCCGACAGTTTGGTGCGGGCGAACTGGCCTGGACGCAGCAGACCTTGCGGATTGCCGATGACTGCTCGTCCTTCGATGGTCCCGGTCGCCGGGTCTACTCGAACGTCCGTGAAGTCGACCTTCCCGGCACGCGCATATTCACTTCCATCGGCCAGTTTGAGTTTGACGTCGAACTTGCCGTCCTTCGGCAACCGCAACGTGCCGTTCGCCACGGCACTCGTGAATTTCAGATTCTCCGCCTCGGTGAAACTGAAAATCACGTGCACGGGATCGATCTGGGAAATCTTGGTCAGCAGCGTTTGCTGAGCCTGCACCAGGGTGCCCTCAGACTGCAGCGCGCGACTCGTGGTGCCGGAGATGGGCGCCTCGACTCTCGTATAGGAAAGATTGAGACGCGCCTCGGTTACGGCTGCCTGTGCAGCTTTTATGTTGGCGTTGGTGACCTGTTCGGCCGAGGACGCGTCGTCGTATTCCTTTTGGCTGACGGCCTTGGCGTCGTAAAGCGGCTTGAGCCGGGAAGCGTTGCGTCTCGCCTGGTCGAAATTGGCTTGCGCGCTGACCAGGTCGGCCTCGGCCTTTGCAAGCGCGGCGCGGTACGGAGCCGCATCGATGGTGAAAAGGCTCTGTCCTTTGACGACCTTGCTGCCTTCCGTGAAATTCCATTTTTCCAGGATGCCGGATACGCGCGGACGCACTTCGACTTCGCGCACACCGGATATCTGTGCGACATATTCGAAGGTAACTGGAAGATCGCGCGGACTGACGGTTACAACGGTCACCTCCGCCGGCGGCATCGCCCCAGGCGCCTGGTTGGATGAAGACTTCTGGCACGCGCCGAGCGCAACCAGAACCGATACGGCAACAACGCCGCGCACCGCAGGCGAAAGCAAGGCGTGCACTGGAAACTCCTGTGAGAACTTTAGGGTATGCCGGTTCCGAAAAGCCGCGGCTGGACGGCACAGGGGACAATCGGCCTAACTGCAAGCGCCGAAGTTTACTTACATACAAGAATGTATGTAAAGTACAAACTTGCTGAAACTTTTTGTAACGCCAGTTTGGCAGCGCTGCGGAGACAAGCTGATGGTAAGGAGAACCAAGGAAGAAGCGCAGGAAACCCGCAACCGCATCCTGGATACGGCGGAACAGGTATTCGTAAAAAAGGGCGTATCCAATACCTCGCTGGCTCAGTTGGCCGAGGCCGCAGGGGTCACCCGCGGGGCAATCTACTGGCACTTCAGAAACAAGGCCGACCTGTTTGACGCGATGATGAGCCGCGTAGTGCTGCCGATGGAGGAGATGGCCGCGCGCGCCGGCGACAACATGGAAGATCCTCTTGCCCATGTGCGGGCCTGTGCGTTGAATGTGCTCGAGCACCTGACCACGGATGCGCAGTGCCAACGGGTCTTCGAAATCTGTTGTCATAAAGTCGAGTACGTCGACGAAATGGTTCAGGTGCGCCAGCGCCATATCGAGGCGCGCAACAATTGCCTGAAACATATGGAGCGTGGTTTGCGTAACGCCGCAAAGAAGGGACTTCTTGCTTCTGCGGTCAACCCACGCCTGGCTGCAGTTGGATTGCACGCGCTAGTGGATGGATTGATTGTGAACTGGGTGCTCGATCCGGGGTATCTGCCCCTGGCGCGCGATGCAAAGGCGCTGGTGGACCAATATCTAGACAGCCTCCGGGCCGGATCCGCGAAGTCTGCGCCACGACGCACGTCGCCCGTGCGTCGCGCGCGCGCCGAGGCGGGGGGCTAATCCGGGGCGATTGTTCCGGTCAGCCGGACGGCGCGACCTACGGCGTCGCGTTCGGTAACCCGTCCGCTGCAATAGACGCGCCTCCACTGCCCGGCTCGCGTTTCGATGCGGAATTCCGCGCGCGCGAGTGGCTTGTTGGTCTTGAACACGCTGACAATTGCTGCACGCCACGTTTCGCGGTCTTCCGGATGGATAACGTCGTTCAGACGGCGAGCGGTTGTCGTCAGGGCCTGGGATCCGTACCCGGTCAGAATGTTCCACTCGCGGCTGAGGAAAATTTCGCCCGACGGGATGTGCCAATCGAACAGCGCGAGCCGCGAGCTTTCCAGGGCCAGATGCAGGCGTTCCTCGCTTTTGCGCAGGGCTTCTTCGGCCTCGCGGCGTTCGCTGACATCCTCGATACTGCAAGCGAACCCGAACAACAGTTCCCCGTCGCTCATCCGGGCGGATTTCATCGATGCCCAAACGACTTTTCCGCTGCGATGCACGTATCGATGTACCGAAGCAAATGGGGCGCCGCTGGTCGTTGCCGCATTCCAGCCGGCAATCACTCTTTCGCGGTCTTCCGGGTGCAACGTCGATTGCCAACCGTTGCCCAGAACGGTAGCCTCGGACAGACCGGTGATCCGTTCGAAGGAAGGGTTGGATTGCACGCATGCCCCGGAATCGTCAGCCAGAAACATGCCGAGGGGCGAAGCGTCGCTCATCGCGCGCAGCGTGGCGGATGAGGTCCTCATTGCGTTTTCGGCGACCTCGCGCGAACGCATGTGGCCAGTGAGCTTGGCGAGGGTCCGACGCAGCAACAACGCCAGGGCCGCCAGAGACAAGAGCAAGGCCAACGCCCGTCCTCTCATCCAGTTTGCAATACCGTCGAGCCTGCGCTTGAACGTACGCTGCGCATCCGCCAAGCGTTCGCGTTCGATCTGAATCGACTCGTCAAATTGCGCGCGGATGCGCTCGGCCTGGGCTTCTCCCTGGCTTCTTCGCATTGCGACGACAATCTGCGCGAGGTTTAACTCATCGCCGCCGCCCGCGCTGCGCTTGACCACCAGCGGGGAGGCGTAGCGCGCCAACCAATCGCGCGCGGACCCAACGGCTGCCTCCAGCAGCTTGCGTTGCCTTGCGTCTTCACCGATCGTTGTCAGCGCTTTTTCGGCTGCGGCGGGAAATTGCTCGGCGGCGGCACGATAGCGATTTAGGGAAGTGGTGGAGCCCGTCAGGATATAGCCGCGCATGCCGGATTGCATTTCCAGCATCATTCTGGGCAGTGCTTGCAACATTTCGACGGCCTGGATGTGCCTGTTCAATTGATTGGACGCCAACACCAGTTCGCGATGGGCGGCGAGCGCAAACAGATCGATCGCGAATAGCAAGCCCAGCGCGACCAACACCAGAAGCACCGGGCGGGGAAGAACGAATGTGGACTTCGACATCGACAACGCTGCCTGTTTCTCGTGTCCGCCACTCTGCGGTTTTGTTGGGATGCCGCTCATTTTTCCGCGCGTGAATCCAATTGTGCAGGTTTGCACCAAGTTGATGCGTCGACCCTCGATGATCGCACTGCCTTATCGCAGACGAAGTGTACTCGCCAGCGCAATTTATTGTTTTCAAGAGACAAAGGACGCTGGCACAACGGTTGCAATGCAGTAGCTGGACAACTTTTATCGCGACCTCGCAAACCCTTGGACCAGAACAAATGAGTACCGCACGCCTGATCAAGCAAATTGCCGGTGACGCGGAGACGGCCTCTGATCTGAGTGAAGGCGACGCGCACGATTTGTTCGCGGCCATGCTGGATGGCGGCGTGCCGGACCTTGAACTTGGGGCCAGCCTCTGCGCGCTGCGAATGAAGCGGGAATCGGCCATCGAACTTCTGGGGTTTTATCGGGCCGCATCGGAACGTGTGTACCTGCTAAAACCTCCAGCGACCGTCCTGCGTCCTTTGGTCTTCGCAACTTACAGCGGAGCCAGACAGGAAACCAATCTGCTCCCTCTCCTGGTACTTCTTCTGCATCGGATGCGGGTGCCGGTACTCCTGCATGGCACGCTAGAAGGAGCGGGGCGGATTGCCACCGCATACATCCTGCGCGAACTGGGCGTGCTGCCGGTCGGATCTCTGGCGCAGGCACAGAAATCGATGGATGATGATCTGCTGGCGTTCGTCCCGACCGCTGTTCTGTGTCCGGGGTTGGCGAATCTGCTGTCATTGCGCAATCGGCTGGGCGTAAGCAATCCGGCCCATAGCCTGGTTACCCTGCTGGATCCTTTTGAGAGTGGCGGGGTGCGTCTGGTTTGCGCTGACCAGCCGGCTCAACTCGAACACTTCGAAACATTTCTGCTGGCCACCGGATTTGATGCCTTGCTCATGAAAGGCACCGAAGGCGAACCCTACGCCAATCCGAAACAACGGCCGCGCATCAAGTACTTCCGTCAAGGCGAGATCACCGTGTTGTTTGAGGAGGAAATGCTGTCGGCACGCGGTGCGCAGAGCCATCCAGGCGCCATTGACGCGAGCGCATCCGCGGATTGGATCAAACAGGCGATGGCCGGCCATGTTCCGATTCCGCATCCCCTGGTCAATCAGTTGGCTTGCTGCCTGTACGCTTCCGGCTACACGGAAGACATGAATCAGGCCAAGGCGATCGCCGCCGTCGAGGCAGGTGGCCTTGCGCCCCAAGCGCATGGCCGGGGAGTCGAGGGAGCGCATAGCCGGGCGGCGACCTGAGCCGCCGCCCCTGGACGCCGGCAAGTGCTGCCTACCGCTGAAAAACCATAATGCCCAAAGATACCAGCCCCTTTCCTGAAAAGTTTGTCTGCACCGCGATCACGCCGGGCAAGCCGCAATTGCAATTGCGATTGGGGCATGCAACGGCGGCTGTTCCGGGCAAGGACAACGAGGACTTCCACGGCATCGTGACTGCACGCGAAGAACTCGAAGCCCAGGATCGGGGTATTGCTGTAGCTATCGCAGACGGGGTTAGTGGCAGAGGCGGCGGACGGCTCGCGTCGGAGACCGCAGTGAAGAGTTTGTTGCGCGACTATTATGCCGCGCCCGATGCCTGGAATATTACGCAGGCCCTCGACAAACTGCTTCGGTCTATCAATGACTGGCTGTATTCGGAAAACGCCCGCCATCCGGAATATGAAGGCATGGTGACCACGCTTACCATGCTCGTGTTCAAAGGCAGTTCCTACCATCTGGCCCATGTCGGCGACACGCGCGCGTATCGCCGGCGTGGGCGCGTATTCCAGCAACTGACGATCGACCATACATGGGAAAGGGCGGACATGCGTCACGTCCTCAAACGCGCAATCGGACTCGACAGTCATCTTGTCGCGGATTACACCGATGGCGAACTGGTCCCCGGCGACATATTCCTGATGGCGAGCGACGGCGTCTGGGAAGTGCTGGGGGAGCGCGTCGTCCGCGAGATAATGTACGCAAGCGGATCGGCGCAAACCCTGGCTGAGGAACTGGTGGAACAATCGATCAAAAATCAGGTCCAGTACATGGGACGCAACGACGCAACCGCGATCGTCATCGCAGTTGAAGAATTTACAGCCGGCGATTGATCGTCAGAGGTGTGGCTGCGTTCCGACCGGCATCCTTTTCGAGGGCGCCCATCCAAATTCCATCAGGAGACCAACAAGTGCCGCATCAGCTCCCCCCGCTTCCCTACGCATTGGACGCATTGCAACCGCATATCTCCAAGGAAACTCTCGAATACCACTACGGCAAACATCATCAGACCTACGTCACCAACCTCAACAACCTGATAAAGGGCACGGAATTTGAAACCGCCAAGCTCGAGGACATTATTCGCAAGTCTTCCGGCGGCATTTTCAACAATGCAGCACAGGTCTGGAATCACACCTTCTACTGGAACTGTCTCGCACCGCGGGCCGGCGGTGAACCCAAGGGTGCGCTCGCGGAAGGGATAAGCCGCAAGTTCGGCTCTTACAGCGCTTTCAAGGAGGCATTCTCGAAAAGCGCCGTGGGCAATTTCGGCTCCGGATGGACCTGGCTGGTGAAGAAGGCCGATGGCACCGTCGACATCGTCAACACGGGAAATGCCGCAACGCCCTTAACCGGTCCTGACAAGCCGCTGCTGACCTGCGATGTCTGGGAACATGCCTACTACATAGACTATCGCAACCGCAGGCCCGATTACGTGGCCGCTTTCTGGAATCTCGTTCATTGGGATTTTGCCGCGAAGAACTTCGCAGGCTGATCGGTTCCGGATCGGAAAGCAGGGCGTCCTCGGACGCCCTTTTTGTTTGCACTCGACGTGCTCGCCGCCGCGGCGATCGAACCGGGCTATGACGGTTGACTATTGCGGTGCCGGCCGACGTTCAATACACTGGCCCCGGTTTCATAACGCGAGGAGGGGACATGAAAAATCCGCTGGATTCGCTCTGGGGAACGGTGATAACCGGTTTCGTGCTGACTGCCATCCTGTACTTCGTAGTCAAATCCTTGATGGGAGGCTAAGCCATGGACATGCTTCCCGGAATCTACCGCTGGATACATATCATGGCCGGGGTCATGTGGATCGGCCTGCTCTACTACTTCAACTTCGTGCAGGTAGCTGCGTTGAAAGCCGCGCAGGCCGACAGCACGGCCGCGGGAATTACCAAGCACGTTGCACCACGCGCGCTTTTTTACTTCCGCTGGGCGGCCCTCGTTACCTGGCTAGCCGGTGCGGCTTTACTCGGTTCCAATTTCGTCGCCGCTTTTGCGTTTCACGCCGGCTTCCAGAAAATCGGCATCGGTGCGTGGCTCGGCACCATCATGCTGCTCAATGTCTGGGGTGTGATCTGGCCAAACCAGAAGAAAATTCTTGGATTGGTGCAGGCCACCGACGAGCAGAAGAACAAAGCGCGGCGCGTCGCATTCCTTGCCTCGCGCACGAACACGGCGTTGTCGATTCCAATGTTGTTCTTCATGGTTGCGCAGACACATATTCCGATGTAGGGCAGGTTCGCCTTGAACGCCCGGACGATTCCGCCCGGGCGTTCTTATTGTGCCGGCGGCAGGCTTTTCAATCCATCAACGACGTCGCCAGCCTTGATTCCTTGCTTCCTGAACCACCCCTGGTTCATCTCCAACGCATAAGCGGCGGCACCGGATGAGGCATGCGCCTGCTCTGAGTACGGTTCCATGTCGGCGATATTCAGAATACGTCCCCTCGCATCGATGAAGGCAACCGAGAGCGCAATTCGGGTGTTCTTCATCCACATTGCGGTGGGTTCCGCGCGCGGGTAAAGGAAAATCATCCCTGCGTTTTCGGCCAGCTTGTCGCGGAACATCAATCCGCGCAGGCGATCCTGTTCGGTGTTGGCGACTTCGGCGCGGATTTCATGCTTTCTTATGCGCAAGGGATAAGTGATCAGCGGATCGGTATATGCCGTCGTTACAGTTGCGACGACCAAGAACACGATGCTTGCAAGTTGTAGCTGGCGCATATGATTTCGCTAGGTGAAACGATGCAGGTATTTCGGACGACGCAAAACTGGCACCCCACAACCCGGTTCAACGCGCCAGATTTGCACTGCGCTGACTCCAATGCGGCAAGTGCACAACTACGCGCAAGTCCGACCGGCGCTGCAATTGTAGTCGCTGAGTCGGTTGAGGACTCGTATCCCGCCTCGCGCGTGGACCAAGCGCACCCAGGCTGAGTCCCGCGAACAGTCGACGGTTGCTTTAAGTCTTATTGGTGCGTCGCAATAAATCGGCTGTTGCACCACGATTCGGCCGCGGGACAGAAATGTGTTGACAACATAAAGCGTAACTCTTATTTTCGGCCTGCAGTAAAGCTTGTCTAAATCTGAATTTTCGGATTGCTCAGTCTTGCTTTACGCATCGAGGCAGTAATCAAAACCAAATGCGCGGTGTCAGTGTTTATTAGAAGCGCTGCGCAATTCTTCGGGAGGTTTCAAAAAAATGGTGAAGCAATCGTTGCACTTCAAACGTGCTGCGGTATCCCTCGCTGCATTCGCAGCGTTCGGCGCTTCTGGGGTTGTCTCCGCACAAGGTCTGGATAGCGCTGAATCAAAGCTCTTTGCCAACTACGTGACGGATGACATGCTTCTGAATGCCGACAAGGATGCGCAGAACTGGCTCCATTACGGTCGTGACTATCAAACCACGCGCTACAGTCCGCTGACGCAGGTCAACCGGGACAACGTCAAGAAGCTGACGCCTGTCTGGAACCTGTCGTTCGGCGTTCTGGAAGGGCAAGACAGCCAGGCGGTCGCGGTAAATGGAATGATTTATGTCACGACGTCGTTCAACAAGGTGATCGCGGTCGACTCCGTTTCCGGCAAGGTGGCCTGGAAGTATGAACGCGAACTCCCGGGCGACGTGTTCCCCAAGCTGTGCTGCGACGTTGTGAATCGCGGGGTGGCCGTTTACAAGAACAAGGTTTACCTGGCTACTCTCGATGCGCACGTTGTTGCACTGGACAGCGCTTCGGGGAAAGTCGTTTGGGACAAGAAGATCGGTGATTACACCTATGCCGAAACCTTCACGATCATGCCGATGGCCCTGCGCAACAAGATCATATTCGGCACAGCAGGCGCCGAATACGGTGTGCGTGGCTGGATTGCGGCGATCGACGCCGATACGGGTGCACCGGTGTGGAAGACGTATACCATTCCCGGACCGGGCGAACCCGGCAACGACACCTGGGCCGGCGAGTCCTGGAAATACGGCGGCGGTTCGGCCTGGATTACTGGCGCATATGACAAGGAAACCAACTCGTTGTACTGGCCCGTGGGGAACCCCGGTCCGGACTTCGACCGTCATGTACGCGCTGGTGACAACCTGTTCACCAACAGTAACCTGATGCTCGACCCGGATACCGGCAAGATCAGAAGTTATTTCAACTACACGCCCAACGATCCATACGATTACGACGGCGTGAATGAAATGATCCTGGTTGACGTCGGCGGCAAGAAACTCTGGCTGCATGGTTCGCGCAACGGTCACCTGTACGGTATCGATCGCGTCAACACAGTGAAGGGCAAGGCCGGAAACGAGCACAAGTGCGTTTGGGTTACCGCACTGCAGCGCGTGAACTGGACGAAGCCGATCACCCCGGCCAACAACTGCAAGCCGGTATACAACTATCCCGAGAAGGATGTGGTGTACGACAAGGTGACCACCGACATTGCCCCGTCTCTGGACGGCGGCAAGGAATGGCACCCGATGGCTTACAGCCACCGCAGCAAGATGGTTTATGTCCCCGTGTATGACTTCGCGATGGACCTCCAGGCCAAGAAGATGGAATGGAAGCGCGGCGAGTGGTACCTGGGCGCGAAAATCATCAACTTCAACGCGGGTTCCGGCCATACCAAGGGCTACGATGCTGCGACCGGAAAACTGGTCTGGCAGAAATCCCAAAGCTACCCGGCAACCGGCGGCATGCTGGCGACCGGCGGCGGTCTGGTGTTCTACGGCGATCCCGAAGGCTATTTCAACGCTGTCAACGACGAAACCGGCGAACACCTCTGGTCATTCCAGACCGGCTCCGGCGTGCACGGCAACCCGACTTCCTTTACCGGCCCGAACGGCAAGCAATACGTCGCCATCGTGTACGGTGCGGGCGGCGGCGGCATCTGGCCCATTTTCTATTCAGAGTTCCTGAAGAAGAATCAAAAGGGCGGCGGCCTGATGGTTTTCGCTGTTGAGTAACATTCAGCAGCGACCGCCAGTCTAGGAAATTTGTATTTGCAGTATGGCCAAGGGGGGCAAACAGTCTGCCCCCCTTATTTTTTGTACGGAAACGGCGCAGAACCATTTTCGTTTCAAGTAAACCAATGAAAGTACGGAAGCGTTTGACGAGGAAAAAGGGGATGGAGAGGATTCTTAAAGGAGTGGAATGTGCGTAAGTCATTTGCATTTTTTGGTTTGACCTTTTTGCTCGCATGGGTGTCGTGCTCCGTCTGGGCTCAGACGGATTCGGATGAGATCGCCGATACGCTGGAGCGATCGAAAGCAAAGGGAAAGCTGCTGGCTTGCGCCGATCCCTATTCGTTTCCTTCAGCCGCGCAAAATACCGACCCTCCTGGCTATGACATTGAAATCATGCGGGAGATCGCAAAACGTGGCGGCATGCGGTTGGAGATGGTCTGGGCGGACACCGGTACTCGCGGGGGGACGTCGCGTGCCTTCCGCAATTCGATACTCAAGAAACGTTGCGACGTTTTTCTCGGCATGTCCGACGGGGGCGACGATGACATGCTGATGGGGCAACTGGCCTTTACCAAGCCGTATGTGGGAATGGGTTACGTGCTCGTCGTGCAAGGCAAGGCCCTGGACAAGAAAACGCTGACTGAACTAAAGGATGCCAATATCAAGGTGGGCGTGCCGATGTCGACGCCAATAGATGACTACCTCTTCAGCCATAACATTCCGAGATCCCTATATATGGATAACCGCAGGATCATGCAGGCCATGGCAAAAGGCGAGGTTGATGCAAGCCTTGTATGGGGCACGGCGGTTTCGGTAGCGCGGCGCGAATTTCCCGACGCGAAGTTTCACATGGTTGAAGGTTATGTGCCGGAAGCCGATCAGCGCTGGAATATGAATTTTATCGTCCGCAAACAGGACCAAACCCTGATGAAGTTCATCGACGATTCCGTCGCGGAACTGCTAGCGAATGGAAAAATGAAGCAGATAATCGAGAGTTACAGCGTGCCGTTTTATCCGCCTTTTTCATAAGACTACAAGGGAGGTTTGTTTGTCATGTCAGGTTTGAAACTCAATAGAAGATTCGTGAAACTGGCAGCGACCGCTGTCTTTGCAACGTCCATGGTCGTGGCGTTGCCGGCGGTCGCGCAGCACAAGGCGAACGCGAACGACATGGAAGTGCCGACCAACGACATGAAAGTCGTCGAGACCGGCAAGGCCTGGTTCGCGCGGCGCTGCTCGTTCTGTCACGGCAGCGATGGCCACGGCGCCAAAGGACCTTGTCTGTCCTGTGGGGTGTTCAAATACGCCGGCAATACCAACAGCGATATCTACGTCACCATCGCCGCCGGCGTGCCCAAGAATCTTGGTGGCACGATGGGCGCATTCGGCACGACGATGAACCAGGAGGAGATTCTCAGCGTGATCACTTTCCTGCGTTGGGAGGAGAAACGTCGAATCGATGCAAATGAAATCCCGGATCCTTACAAGAACAAGAACGACGAGCCGATGGTGTTCCCGAAATAGACCGGCTTGGTCAGAGCTTCGCGATCTGCGTTGCTCCGACGAAAACGAGCTTACAAAAACATAAATGCCGGCACTGCCGGCATTTATGTTTCCGCCTCATGAATTCCTTTCAGTGTTTGCCGGTGCTGCCAAAACCTCCGCTACCGCGCGTGCTCTGCGTGAAGTCGTCGATGACATTAAAGGCCACCTGCACGACTGGCACGACGACGAGTTGGGCAATTCTTTCCATCGGATTCAGCGTGAAGGCGGCAGCGCCGCGATTCCACAGCGATACCAGAATCTCGCCTTGATAGTCGGAGTCGATCAATCCCACCAGATTGCCCAACACGATGCCGTGCCTGTGGCCCATGCCGGAACGAGGCAGAACCATCGCCGCGAGCCCGGGGTCTGCAAGGTGGATCGCGAGGCCTGAAGGAATCAGTTCGGTCTGTCCGGGATGCAAAAGGATGGGCGCGTCGATACATGCGCGAAGGTCCAGCCCCGCGGAGCCGGCAGTTGCATAGGCCGGCGGCTGGGTGCGCAGACGCGCATCCAGAATCTTGACGTCGATGTTGCGCATCGGGTTCTTTCGGGGATTCAGGCCGGGATGGCAGCCTTTCGAGGCTGATACATTTTGCCGATATGACGGATCAGCTTGCGTGCCTGCTCCAGTTTCGATGTTCGTCCCAGGCGGTAGCTGCCGTGGTCATCGAACAGCACCAGTTCATTGTCATCGGCACCGATTGCGGACTGCACGAGATTGGCGGCGAGCAAAGGCAGCTTCTTGCGACGGCGTTTGGCCTCCGCCCGCTCTTCGAGCTTTTCGCTTTCCGCGGCAAATCCGACGCAGAACGGAGGATTCGGTCTGTTGGCCACCAACTCCACAATGTCCGGATTCATGACAAGTTCCAATGTAGGCACTCCGCTTTCTTTCTTGATTTTCTGCGTGCTGCGGTTGGCGACGTAGTAATCCGCCACCGCCGCGACTGCAATGAAGATGTCCGCTGCGTCGACATGCGTGTTGACCGCATCCAGCATCTGGCGGCCGGTCTCGATGCGCTCGACCTGTGCCTCCTGCGGGGGCTCGATGGCTGTGGGGCCTGAAATCAGGGTGACACGGGCACCCGCCTCGATTGCTGCCCGCGCTATCGCATACCCCATCTTGCCTGAACTGCGATTGGTGAGGCCACGCACCGGATCGATCGGCTCGAAAGTCGGTCCAGCAGTGACCAGGACGTGGGTGCCGGAGAGCAATTTAGGTTGGAACCAGGCCGATATCTCGCGAACCAGGTCCATTGCTTCGAGCATTCTTCCCATGCCGACTTCGCCGCATGCCTGGTCTCCCGCGTCCGGACCAAGCACGACAATGCCGTCCTGGCGCAACTGCACCACGTTGCGTTGGGTCGCCGGGTTTTCCCACATCTGGCGGTTCATCGCGGGCGCCACCATCAGCGGGCACTGTCTCGCCAAGCATAGTGTTGAAAGCAGGTCGTCGGCAGCGCCGTGGACGAGTTTCGCGATGAAATCTGCAGTAGCGGGAGCGACGATGACAAGATCGCGATCGCGGGACAACTCAATGTGCGGCATACCGTTCGGCACGCGTTCATCCCACATGCTTGTGAATACCGGCTTGCCTGATAGCGCCTGGAGGGTCAGTGGCGCAATGAACTTGCAGGCAGAATCCGTCATGACGACCTGGATGTCAGCCCCGCGGCGTTGCAGTTCACGGACCAGTTCCGCTGATTTGTAAGCGGAGATGCCCCCGGTCAAGCCCAGAAGAATGCGTTTATTGCCCAGTTCGGCCATACGACAATTCCATCAAAAGTCCCGTGATACGCAGTGTAAACTCTTGTTGCAAAATATAAAAGTCAGGGAGGAGTGCCATGGCGATCAGCGACTGGCCCGAGGACGACAGGCCACGGGAGAAGTTACTGGCAAAGGGGCCCGGGACTCTCTCGGATGCCGAACTGCTCGCCATTTTTCTGCGGACAGGAACGAAGGGAAAAAGCGCCGTCGATCTCGCCCGGGCGCTGCTTAAAAAATTTGGTTCCTTGGCTGGCCTTATCGGCGCGAGTCACGATGCATTCTGCACTGTCCCCGGCCTGGGCAGCGCCAAGTACGCACAACTGCAGGCTGCCACCGAACTCACCAGGCGAGCGTTGGCTGCTGAAATGAAATCGGGCATCAACTTGAGTTCGCCGACAGCCGTACGCGACTTCCTGCGGCTCTCGATTCAGAACCGCCAGGTCGAAGTTTTCGTGGGGTTGTTCCTGGACGCGCAGAACCATGTAATCGCCGTAGAGGAATTATTCAGCGGAACCCTGACACAGACCAGCGTCTTTCCCCGGGAAGTCGTCAGACGGGCACTGCATCACAATGCGGCGGGCGTCATCTTCGCCCACAACCATCCTTCAGGAGTGGCTGAACCCAGTCATGCCGACGAAACCCTGACGCAGGCGCTGAAGGAGGCGCTTGCACTGATCGACGTCCGGGTGCTGGATCATTTCGTGGTCGGCCGGGGCACCACGCTGTCGTTTGCGGAGCGCGGGCTGTTATAGGGTGATTGGGTTGAGTAAGTTACTGGAATTGTGCTATAAAGCGCATCTTTCCGAATTCGGCCGGTCGCGCGATTCGCGGCCCGGTCAGAATCAACAGCCTGGAGAAGCCATCATGGCGAGAGTTTGTGAGGTAACCGGCAAGAAGCCGGTGGTGGGCAATCGCGTGTCTCACGCCAACAACAAGACCAAGCGCCGCTTTTTGCCCAATCTGCAATACCGGCGATTGTGGGTTGAGAGTGAAAATCGGTGGGTGAACATGCGGGTCAGCAACGCAGGGCTGCGCACCATCGACAAGAAAGGTATCGACGTGGTTCTGGCCGAGTTGCGCGCCCGCGGCGACAAGTCATAAACAGGTTAGCCGGAGAGCGAGATGAGAGAGAAAATCAAACTGGAATCGTCGGCCGGCACCGGTCATTTCTACACCACCACGAAGAACAAGCGCACGACCCCCGACAAGATAGAAATGAAGAAATTCGACCCGGTTGCCCGCAAGCACGTCATTTACAAGGAAACCAAACTCAAGTAGCCCGGCTGTGTCTGGACAAAAAAAGCCCGCCTGACGGCGGGCTTTTGATTTGTATCGGGGGCTGCGTTCAGGCGTAGCAGCGCAGCGTGCGCGAGAAGTCACGCAACGGGGCGATATCGCTTTTCTCCGCGCGATGGCACCAGTCTTCCAACTGCGAGAGCAGCTGCTCTTTGTTGGCCGTCGAGCGTTGCCACAACATGGCCAATTCCTGGCGCATCGAATAGACCGTCTTGAGTACCTTGCTGGTGCTCAGAACCTGGTCGAGCTTTACTTTCTCCTGCTCGGGAACAAGCGTCGCATCCAGACGCAGCCAGCGCTTCATGGTCTGCAAATCGACGGCATGGCCAGATTTGTGTTCGCGCATGCGGCGTAACTCTTCGGCGCATGTGGTGCGCAGCGAACGCGTGAAACGGGCCAGAACGTCGTAACGGTGGGTAATGACTGCCTGAAGGGTTTGCAAGTCGCATGTCAACTTGCCCCTCTCCATTTTGATCTGCGGTGCAAGCTTCTTGACCTGGGCGAGCTTGAACGTTTCAAGCACGCGGATATAGAACCAGCCGATGTCGAACTCATACCATTTGCTCGACAGCTTGGCCGATGAAGCATAGGCGTGGTGGTTGTTGTGCAACTCCTCACCGCCAATCAGGATGCCCCACGGCACAATGTTGGTGCTGGCATCTTCGACCTGATAGGTACGGTAGCCGAAATAGTGACCTACGCCGTTGATCACTCCGGCAGCGGTAACCGGAATCCATAACATCTGTATGGCCCAGATGGTTATTCCAAGCGGCCCGAACAACAGGATGTCGGTCACCAGCATGAGGGCAACGCCACCTTTATCGGTGCGTGTGTAGACGTTGCGTTCCATCCAATCGTCAGGCGTTCCATGGCCGTATTTGTCCAGCGTTTCCTGATTTGCGGCTTCCTTGCGATAAAGCTCGCTGCCTTCGAGCAGCACTTTCTTCAGTGTCAGAACCTGCGGGCTATGCGGATCTTCCTCGGTTTCGCATTTGGCGTGATGCTTGCGGTGAATGGCCGTCCAGGCTTTGGTCGACATTCCTGTTGTTAACCAAAGCCAGAGCCGAAAGAAATGCGTCACGGCGGGGTGGAGTTCGAGTGCACGATGGGCGGAATAGCGATGCAGGTAAATGGTCACTGCGGCAATGGTGATATGAGTCGCCAACAGCGCGACCAATATGTAACCCCACCACGGCAATACCACCAGTCCGTTCGCCCAACTCGGCAAGTCCATGAACCCGTTCACATTCATGCAGGTAACCTCATAAAATCAGAAAGATATCGAACTAATTGTACAGTATGGATAGGTTCCCGCAAGGTAAATTTTAGTAACAGAACCTAAGAGATGCCGACGATCTCTGCACGGCATCGCCTGCAGACATTTACGGGAGCTTATCCCCAGACTTGAGCCCGCCCACGATGCGGACATCACGCTGAGGGAACGGAATTTCAATGTTGTGGGCGCCGAAGCTCTTGTAAAGGGCCAGATTCAGGTCTGAATTGAGGTTTAGCTTGCCCCGTTCCGGATCCTCAATCCAGGCCATTAGTTCCAGATTGACTCCATTGTCCCCAAACGCGGTCAAAAGCGCGGTGGGGGCGGGATCCTTCAATACCCGCGGGTGGGAAGATGCGGCCTCCTCCATCAATTTCAAGGCGGTTTCCAGATTGCTTGCATAGCTGATCTGGACAGGAATGCGAATCAGCACGCGCCGATTCGAATACGAATGATTGATGACGGTCGAAGTGATAATGGTTTCGTTTGGCACAATCGCCTCTGTGCCGTCAGGACCGCGCACAATAATGCAGCGTGAAGTAAGTTTCGTTACTTCCCCATAGAAATGATCGACCGTGACCAGATCGCCCGGGCTTACCGTGCGATCCAGCAGGATGGTGTAGCCGCTCACGTAGTTCGCGGCGACTTTCTGCAAGCCGAAACCGATACCCACGCCGAGCGCCCCGCCAAATACGGATAGCACCGTGATGTCTATGCCCACGATGGGCAACGCGATCAGTATTGCAACGATTACCAGGACGCTGCGCAGGATCTTGGTAAACGCAACGCGCAGGTTGATCTCGACGTGCTGCAGCGTCATGATGCGCCGCTCGATCATCCGGCCTATCCAGAGCGCCGCCAGCACGGTCAGCACCACTGTCAGCAGCGCGGTGAATATCATTGCAAGCGAAACGCGCTGCTGGCCGACCCGAAATGCCGTGTCCTCCAGGAATCGGCCTATGGCCGGCATGAGCCCGACAATGTAGAGCGCCACTCCTAGCCACACCAGCCACGAGAACGCCAATTCCCACGAGCGCAACAGTCCTCCCGGAGCAAAGGTGTGGCGCAATAGGTAGACCACCGCGCGGATGATTGCCATCGCGAGGACCAGCGGGACGGCGACATTCAGAAGATGGGCGGGGTGATCGTAGTGTTGCAGCAACCAGCGGCCGATCACCAGAAGGATGTAGGCGGTTACCGGGAACACTTCGCGATTTACGCCGCCGACGCTGATCCGCATGGTTCTTTCGGGATCGGCGATGATGGTCCTCGAAGCGATCCGTCGTCGCAGCCACCGCGAGACTTGCCAGGCAACGAGAAGCGCCAGCGCAATTATCACGATTTGCCACAGGACTACGCCGCGTTGCAGGTCTTCGAACAATTCCGCCAGCAGACGTCCGACTTCGGTCTGGGTTTTCATTTGTTCTCCTGATGACGCAAGAAGTTTACGTTACTTGGATCGGGTTTTTCCCAGCGCAATTGCATGTAAGCGGTGTTGCTGCCAGTTGGCGAAGAAGGCCTGCGCGAGTTCAGGATTGCCCCGCAGCACGAGGACGTTTTCCGCATTGCGATTCTGTGCGGCAAACGTGAAATTGAAGCTGCCGGTAATCAGTGACGGTCGTTTCGAGTTCCGGTCAAGGATGATTACCTTGTTGTGCGCGGCCGAGTGTTCGGCATCCGTGAAGACGGAAAGTCCGGCGCCAACAAGAGCCTGCATCGCTGCTGATTCGATCGCATCAGTCTGCTCCCGATCGGCGATGATCTGCACATCGACTCCGCGCAGGTGCGCCCGGATCAGGGCATCGGCGATGTCGCGATGAGTGAAACTGAATGCTTGTACCAGTATTTGCGAATTGGCGGAGTCGATGGTTCGTACGATCAAACCGGCCGCATCCCCGCCCGGGGTGAATGCGTACTCGATCGTGCCCGTGGCCTGAATGACGTTTGCGGCATCGAATCCGTATGCCGATGTAAGCGTCCAGCTGGCGAGCAGCAGCGCGAGCCGCAGGCTTTTCATGCGACTATTTTTGTCTTTGCATGACTGCTGCAAAGAATGCGTCGGTATCGTGCACGTGCGGCAGAAGTTCAAGATAATCGCCGCTCTCGAGTTCGATATGGCTCTCGGCCAGCACCTCGCGACAATTGAGCCGCTCGAAGCCAGGATGAGCCGCAAGAAAGGTTTCGACAACCTCGCGGTTCTCCTGTCCCAGCACGCTGCAAGTCGCGTAGACCAGACGGCCGCCGGGTTTGAGCAACATTGCGGCTGCATCCAGGATCGCACGCTGCTTTGCCGCGAGTTCATCTATCGCTTGCGGAGACTGCCTCCATTTCAAATCCGGATTGCGCCGCAATGTGCCAAGTCCGCTGCACGGCGCGTCAACCAGTACCCGGTCGATCTTGCCTGCCAGGCGCTTGACCTTTATGTCCCTTTCACCGGTGATCATCTGTGGATGTATATTGGAAAGGCCGGAGCGCTTGAGCCTGGGGGCGAGATTCCTTAGGCGCTTTTCGGAGACGTCGAGGGCATACAGCCGGCCTTGCGACATCATCATCGCACCCATATGCAAAGCCTTGCCTCCGGCGCCGGCGCAGAAATCCACCACCATCTCGCGCCGCCTGGGTGCAACCAGGTAGCCGAGCAATTGGCTGCCCTCGTCCTGCACCTCGAGCGCGCCGCTGATAAACAGTGGGTGGCGATTGATGGCGGGCTTT
>Ga0207689_10000374_pt1 | contig 42223 bp, 33 predicted proteins | sample KBSMisM52_FD_184312 | JGI IMG/M metagenome (GOLD analysis project Ga0207689, IMG submission 184312) | Miscanthus rhizosphere microbial communities from Kellogg Biological Station, Michigan, USA - KBS Miscanthus M5-2 (SPAdes) (version 2) | ecosystem: Host-associated > Plants > Roots >...
AGAAAAATTCCTTTTTTATCGAGGAGTTTCCGCCAGCCCGTTACCGATTTTCGCCAAGTTGACCTCGAGCGGGCAGCTTGTGGTGAAAAGTCTCAGCGGAGACGAAATTCCAAACGCCATTCTTTTTGAGCGCCGCGGCGAACGAGCCGGCTATCGGTTCATCGGCGCGGTAACCGGTGAAACTGGAGTGGACCCTCCAGTGCTGAACGGAAACCTAGATTCTCTCTACAGCGATCTGGAAGAGATCCTCGTCGGTCAGGGTCTATATCGAGACGAGGCCCATGCCATGGTTGAAACTTGGAAAGACTCGTGGTTCGAGGAAGGTAGCCGCCTGATCTATATCGTGCCCCGCAGCTTCATCGACAACGTTTTGCCGCTCACAATCGATCCAGCACCAGAACAGATCGTGCGTGTCTTTGTCGGCCGCCTTGAAATTGTTACGCCCGCCACCGCGGTGGCCGTAACAGGAGCGGTGGCCCGTAACGATCAAGCCACACTCAATAAGTACGGCCGTTTCTTGGAACCGATTCTCCAAACTGTAGGGCAGGGCCATTGAGAGAAGGCAACTCAAAATGAAGCGGCGCACAGCTGAACTCTCTGGACAAAGAGATTTGTAACCGCGACAAGCCGGGGAGCTCCACCGCATACGATTGACGACTAGTTCCGGATGACGAGCCACTCGGAGGTATTCGTTGTCAACAGGCGATGTCAAAAGCTTGCGCTGTTTGTTCACGCCCGACCAAAAAGTCAACGAGTGCGGTCAATGTATTCGAGGGCCACTTCGGGGTGTCTTTGGATAGGAGCCCCTTATGTCGCCGATCACTGACATTCGGTTGTGTCGCCGATCGCTGACATTGCTACAATGTCGTCGATCGCTGACATTGGGGGAGGACAACATGCGGATTAGAACACCAATCGACCTAGGAGCCGTCATACGTGACCGTCGGATGAAGCTCGGGCTCGACCAGAAAACTCTGGCGACCCAGGTCGGCGTCAGCCGGCAATGGATCGTCGACGTGGAGAAGGGCAAGCCCCGCGCCCCGATCTCCCTCGTCTTGCGGACGGTCGAGGCTCTTGGAATCCACCTGGCAACCGATGATCAGGGAAAAACAAAGCAACGGCCAGGCCCGCCTCCGGTCGATATTGACTCGATCATCGCTTCCGCGCGTGAGAAACGAAAATGACCACGGAACTGATCGCCGTTCTGGACGGGAGAGAAACAGGACGCGTCGTCCGTGACAAGCGGGCACGGTTGACCTTTATATATAACGAACAGTGGCGCACGACCGAGAACGCCTATCCTCTTTCGATCTCCATGCCCTTGGCTCTTGCACAGCACGGCCATGCCAAGACCGATCCGTTCCTCTGGGGATTGCTTCCCGACAACCAGTTGGTGCTCGATCAATGGGCGAAGAAATTCCAGGTCTCGGCGCGGAACGCTTTCAGCCTTATCAGCGTCGTCGGGGAGGACTGCGCGGGCGCGGTCCAGTTTGTCCGTCCCGAACGGCTCGAAGTTATCATCGGTGCGGCCCCGGCAGAAATCGAATGGCTCGATGAAGCCGATATCGCAAAGCGCCTGCGCGCGTTGCGTGAGGACCATTCCGCCTGGCGCATTCCGCGCGACACCGGCCAGTTCAGCCTTGCGGGAGCTCAGCCGAAAACCGCCCTTCTCCTTGAGAACGGAAGATGGGGCGTCCCGTCCGGCCGGGTGCCCACCACGCACATTCTCAAGCCCCCGTCTGGCCAATTCGCAGGACATGCAGAAAACGAGCACTTCTGTCTGGAACTGGCGCGCGCCGTCGGCTGCCTGTCGTCGATTCAAGGATTATGCATTTCAGGGATGAGGTCGCCATCGTCGTGGAACGATACGATCGTATTCGTACGGCTAACGGCCTACGCCGTGTGCACCAGGAAGATATTTGTCAGGCTCTCAGCATTCAGCCAACCCATAAATATCAGAATGAGGGCGGGCCCGGTATCCGCGACATCGTCGAACTTCTGAGAGCTAACTCCAGCAATGCCGCCGAAGATGTCCGCACCTTCCTGGATTCCGTCGCCTTCAACTGGATCATCATCGGCACCGACGCGCATGCGAAAAACTATGCGTTGCTGATCGGTGCCGAAGGACGGGTGCGTCTCGCGCCTTTATACGATCTCGCGAGCGTATTCCCGTACAGCCAAATCGATCTTCAGCGCGTGAGGTTATCCATGAAATTAGGCGGGGAGTACCGCTTCCGCAATATCCAGGTCCGCCACTGGCACAAACAGGCCGAAGAGTTGAAAGTGGATGCGGACGAACTTGTCGGACGAGTTGCCGATATGGCAAGACAGATCGCAGACGCTGTTCCGGAGATCGACCAGCGGATGACCGAGGAAGGACTCACGCATCCTCTTGTTCACCGACTAGCTCGCAGGCTTGGTACACGCGCTGCGGCATGCCGAAAAGTGCTGCGTAAGTGAAAGCCTGTCCTCCCCATCGAGACGACGTCCGATTTGGGTACAATTTTCCAAGGAAACTGCTTTCCTTGCTGGTACCCCGTAAGATTCCTTTTCTTAAATGCAAACGTTTCGTTTCATGTTAATGCGGGCTCCGCTTCGGCTGCGCGGCTGGGGACACGAACGGTTCGGGCGCAGAGATTTGGCTTAAATTCTGCGGAATGCCTCTCCCCGTTACAAGATAAACTGCAAACCTCCCCAACCAGTGACCACCCTCGTAATGCTTGCCAGTAACTGCTGCCAGCCCGGCACGGCTGTGCTCCTCGGCGATCGACAGGATCAACGGCAGTCGCTTATCGCCTTTGGGCAAGCCCGCAGCGATACCCTCTAGCATCCATGCTCGGCTGAGATTCAGCCCGTCCAGATGCGCCAACTTGGGGTCGCTGGGATCGGGCGACACCACTGGCTGCAACCAAGAGCCATTTTTCGATGAAGAAATCTGAGGCAGAAAAGCGCGGAGCCAGCGAGCAAACTCACCACTAGGCAGCACACGTCGCATCAGGTCAGCTTCGCCGAGACATGGTGAAAGAAAGTCCTCGCCCGAAGGCTCATACGCCAGCGGACAATTCTTGTCGCCGAGATAGAACTGCCGGGCTTTCGATTTCACGAGGTCGGCAAGATTGCCGTTTCCAGTGGCGCGTGCGTAGTCCCCCATCAAGCCGAGGGCAAATGCGGTTTGGTCATGCTCTCCGATCCGCACCGGATGAGAAAGCTTGGGTAGCCAGTCGTTCAGCCGTTCCAGCGCAGCCTGCTCCAGTGGACGCAGGTTCACAGCCATCTCGCGGGCTTGAGGATCGTCCCACTCGCGCAATTCTGAGACGAGTTGAAGCAGCCAAGCCAGTCCATAAGGACGTTCGAAGCTGGCGCGCCCGTCAGCCCGTAGGTAGGTCGCCTCCTGCGCTATGTTCTCTGCAGTTAAGCTTTGCCGGAGGCCTTCGCGTGCAGATGGTACAAAGGTGGCTTCGGGAAAAGTCCGAGCCAGCCGGACGAGAAGCCAATGTCCGTGCACAGAAGAATGCCAGTCATAGCAACCGTAGAACGCTGGCGTCAACTTTCTGGGTGGGGCGACATCCGAGTCGCTAGTCAAGGTGTGGCTGATCTTGTTTGGATATTCTTTGTCGACGCACGCAAGCGCAAGCTTGGCGAACCGTTCAGCAGCGTTAACGTCCAACTTGGCGGATGTGGCACTGCCCTGAGCACCCATCACGTTCGCAGTGAAGAACAAGGAAACGATGCATACGATGAATTTCATTGACTGATACTTTAGACGAACAGTGCCGAACATGACGAGACGTGCAGAGCGCGTGAACCTGAAATTGCAGTCTGGACGAAGGGCATCTCGCACGCCGAACAGAGATGAGTTTCTAAAAGGATTGTCTCTAGCTCTCGAAAACCGCAACATGCAGGGCACGCCAAGGGTTATCGATATGACCGACCAGGATAAGAAACAGATTGTCGAAGATTGGATCAAGTTGGCAAGATTGCGAGCGGGACAGAAGTTTCACAACGTTCTTACTGCCGGAGGAATGCTGATGCGAAAAGAGAGTGTTAGAGGAGAATGATGAATGTCAGAAGGATAAATGCACTCGTGCCTCCAAATGTAAACGTAATGAATCGAATGAGGAGGTTCGAGCCTAAGGAGAAACACCTAGGTGTATCGATACTAAGGTATATATATTTTGCATAGTACAGCCGATCTGCCCTTCTTGGATAACAAGAAACTCCGGCCCTAATCTCGAGACACGCCGTATCAGGCCACTGGCGGGGCATTTAGATAACTCGCGAAACGAAAACTCTTGACAATCCTCCATGGCGCGATCAGACTTATCGCGTTTCGGCGACTTCGCTGCTCAGCGACTCTCCCAGCCGCCGACCTGTAAAGATAACTTCAAATCTTCGTAAGGAGGTGCAAGATGAATCGAATTAAGAACTTCCTTCTCTGTCTTGTGTTGCTGGCGTTGGCTGGAATCCTGCACCACGAGTGGTTGCAAATGTCAGGTTCGTCCGGCATGGCAACTCCCGCGTCTGCGGCGGTCCTGAAAAACGGTAGCGGTCAGCAGTGTACCGGTACCGGCAAATGGCACTTCGTCAACAACCAAACCCAGGGCCAGGTGGAGGACCTCACGGCGGTTTTCCTCTGCAATGGGAACCTAGTGAGTAGTACGGTGGGTCCCTCCAAGGTACTACAAAGTGTTAACCAGTATTCTGTAACGACTACCGGCGCCTGCACGCTTGTGAGTGCATCAACGGGTGACGTGCCCGGAAACCTTGTCCTGTCCGACTTCACCTGTACGCCTACGCCAACTCCAACTCCAACTCCAACACCGACACCGACTCCAACTCCAACACCAACACCGACGCCAACCCCGACACCGTAGGAGGTCTCAGGCCCGACACAAAAATGTGCGGCGTTCGTGGGCGGCAGGTCGAACTGAATTATGAGCGATTTTGGGCAGGAGAGGTGCCTTACTCTTCTGCTCTTTCTTTTGAGAAGTATGCTGATTTAGGTGTGTGGAACAGCGTGAAACGACAACCCGAGTTTCTAATGCGAAATCTTTACGACTATGAAGTCAGGACTGCGATACGCCACCGGAAAGTGGCTTGTGAAAAATTCTGGATCCTCGCGGAACTCTTTGATCTTGTCTTGTTCAATAAGAACGTAGTCTACGCGGTACTGTCCTAGAAGCTTGATAGCCTGCTCTGAACCTCGAAACATCTCAATTACATCTTGCTCACGAGCATGATAATCGAGGCCGTGGGTCCAGAGCCAACCTCGGTATCCCATCACGATCCGCCGGCCTGCTAGACAGGAAACGGGACTATTGTGCTTGTCCGATGTCAGAAAGATAGCGTCCGCGCTCGTGTGATCTTTGACGAACTGAGCCAGCGCAATGTCTTCTAAGGTAAACATTCGCCAGCTCAGGTGTGACTCCCTCCAGACCGACACGGTCCCGGTCGCGATCATGGTCGCGACCGTGATCAACGACAGCGTGAGACCCAACGGAGGTGCCTTACGGCTAAGGACGTCGAGCATGACGCCGGTCAGAACACAGCTCATCAAGAACCACCAGAACATCAGCTTAAGATTGTCGTAGTCATAGGGTTGAAAGACCACGAGATTCGAGAACACGAACAAACCAACAAATGCGAGATAGAATGTCTTCACCTTCGGTTTTGCAAACCAATAAGCCAGTATAAAAACAAAAATATGAGGGCTCATGTTCTTGAGCCAAAACCAGCATAACGACTCGGACCCCTTCATCCACCCAAGCTGAGGGCGAAGAAAATGACCGGCGTGATCAGGCAAAATCCATAAGATCTGAGGCAGCGCGAGAATCATCACCGGGAGAGCAAACAGGCTCCATGCTCTGACCGTGTTGCTCCAATCATTACTTTCCTCGAACAATCGAATAAGAAACAACAATCCGGCAACGATTGCGAGGGACTCGAACGTGTGGAAGTGAATCAACGGCAGGCATGAAAGGAGAATGCCAGCATAGAACAGACTTTTTCGACTTGAGTCCTTCCAATAGGCCCAAAAAAACATGATCACGATCGTTCCTATACAGAAGCCGAAGGCCGCAGCTCTTTGGGGTAAGAGAAGGTCACAAACGAGATTTGAAAACCACAGGTTGTGCTCGGGAAGATGGGAATAGTCATTACGCAGGGCAGTGAATGGCAAAGATACATTCGAGGCGTTTCGATAATCGCCCCACAGATAAAGGATTCCGACGATGCTGCCGTTGAACAAGACCAGTAAGATTGACGAAATCGAACCAAGCGCGTTGGCGCCAACAATGCGAGCAAGAAGGTAAAGTGCCGCGACAAATCCCAGAATGCTCACCAGTGAAGGCAGAATCAAGCTCGCCTGAAGACTCAACCCGCTGCGAACTAACCATGCACTGACCAGATCAGGAACAAAGGGATAAGAGAGCTTGTTCCCTGGAAAAATCGGATTTTCCCTGACGGCGGCCGATCCTCGCTGAGCGAAGTTGGAAATCATTGAAAGGTGCCATGCCAGATCTCCCCATGTGCTGCCTCCTGAGTACAAGCCATCAGCTTTCTGCGCCAACATATGGGTCGAGAGGAGTTGAAGGAAAACAGATCCGCACAACACCATCAGGAACAATATGAGAACGCCTTCTCGGAAACCCGGGCGTGGGGCGCCACATTTCAGCAATGACCGCTCCTGGTCACATAATTCTTCCATACGCCACGTAGACCACAAGTTGTACCCCGGGCCTCAACGGATACGTGCCGATCAGTCGATAGCGGTCGGCGAGCAAGGGTACAAGTTCTGGAAGTTGGCGAACCGATGCGATCACAATCGCCGCATTCGTTTGCATAGCCTTTCCGAAGTAACCGGTATTTTTGTAATCGCGCAAATACCAAGGCAAGGGCCAATACTCGGGCGCCATTATGGCAACGCTTGTATCGTTTCCGGTTCCGTTAAGGTCGGCGGCTTGGTTGACCTGTTGCACAAGATCGAGAAATTCTCTTCGTGTCTGAACGTACGGGTAGACATATTGACCGTCGTCGTAATGGTACAAATTCAACTGCACGGACTGATATAGCGTAAACAGTAAAGTCCCTGCAATCAGGCCGACTACTGCCCTTCGCACCATCTTTCCTGGCACGGGGAGTGTGGCATTCCATAGTTGCTGTGCTGCGTGCCCTGCAGACAATGCCATAGGGACAAGTACATTCACCAGAATCCAAGGTGTCTTATAAGGCAGTACAGAATATGCGAAAAGGAGGGTGAAACTCCACAGGCCGGAAAACAAGGCGAAGCGGTTTCGCCTCTGAAAAAGCGCGAGAACTGTTCCGCACGTCGAGGAGAAAAAGATGACTGCCTCTTCTCGAAGCAACCAATCTAAATAAGTGTACCAGGGTGCCTTGTGTTGAGTCATCCCGGTTCGAAACCAGTAGCTATAAGTGGCAACTGCTTCGTGCATGCCTTGTGCATAATTACTAAAAAATGAAGAGAAGAACAAAATGGTGGACGCAAGGAAGAGGCCACAACAGCCAACCAAAAGAAGAATGAGTCGCCGCCGTCCGCCCAATTGGGCTAACGTTAGGTTTGGTTGTCGGATAAAGATTTTGGCCAGGCCGGCACTCGCGATGATCGAAGTTAGCGAGATCACAGCGGTTTCCTTGGTCGCGAACATCAATGCCAGTGCGATCGAAGCGAGAAGTAGTTCTTTAGGTTGCTGCGTGTCGTAAAAGCGTGTGAGGCAAACTACTAGCCAGAGCGTAAAGAACACCAGCGGTATTTCATGAATGAAGTCGCGGGAAAAATACACCATACCCGATGACAGCGCGAGTAAACCAGCTGCAAACATCGCTCCGACGTTGCCCAGACGGCTTCGAAGTCCGATTGTCAAATAGACGATCCCAATACCGAATAAAACTGGCACAATGCGTATTGCAAGTGTGCTCGTTCCTTCTCCACCGAACAGCAGGTTGTTGATACTGGAGGTGATCAGCGCACAATAGTAGAGGGTGGGGCCATGGTAGTTGGCAGCGTCATAGCGGTAGATTCCTTCACGAAAGAGTTTCAGAAGAAAGAGCCCATTAACGCCTTCGTCGTGGTGGAGAGGTTTCAGAGTCAACGCATAGAGTCGCACCCATGCGGCCGTAACCAGCACAGTGACCACTCCCAGAATTCCAAAATGATTTCGTAGGCGGTGCAGGAGACCCGTATGGTGATCCACTGGTGTTATGGTCCGCAAAGCGATTGAGATGTTGACCGAGGGCCTTTGAAACTTGTGAGCGGCGATTTCCGCCATGCGAAATTGTTCATTCGGCAAGGCTGATTTTATGCCGACCCCACTCGGACGCCAACCCGAGGAAAAGAAACCGACCCTCGCACAGACCGCTGTCGTTTGCCGTGCTTTGGGAATGGCTGTCCACTCACCTTCCGCGCGCTGATACTTTGGGCGCAATATCGAAGAGGCAAAAAGCCAACAACGGTCAGCGCTTTCCCAGATTCCCCGTACCCCGATCTGACTCGCAATGACCGCCTGCGCTTCCGTTTACGACGTAGTTCAACCTGAGGAGCGTTTCGGTTTTATCAAGCGTGCCGCGCAACGTGAGACTGTTGCCTTCGGGATCGCTACCCGCCAACACGACGCTGGAACCATTTACGTCAACTTGAAGATTGGAGTCGTGGAAGCACTCGGAGGCGAGACTTGCGGTTGCGCTCAATCGACCCTGCGCATCTCGATTGATTACAACCGTCATTGTGAATGCCGGCAAATTGGATTTGGATATGAAGGTGCCTGACCATGTTCCGGTAACGTCGGGAGCGGGCTTATTACTGTCGGCCGCTAGCAGGTCAGCGCTGAAAAGTAGCACACATGTACCCAGTACAAGAACAGTCGCTGCGCATTTCTTTTGGATCATTGAATCCTTCCTTTGATGGCTCGCCAATGTGGTTGGAAGCGTTGTTGCCATCTCACTTAAACGCGCTTGCATCACCTCAATTGCACGAATCTCGCGATGGACGGTACGCCGCTTTTATTTAGCAAAAACAGCATGTAGTATCCCGGTGGCGCTATTGTTCTCTGCGGCGGTCCAATGATTGTCAGGCTTCCGCTGCCGACCGTGAACGACAGCCCAACCAATCGTTGATCCTGATCGAAAGCATGGGTTGGTGAGCCAGGGCGAACGAGAACTGCCGACGAAATCGTGGCCGCGTCCGGAGTCTGCACCGTAAATTGTGTGGCGTAGCCGATCGAACTGGGCGCACCGGTAATGCTTGGCCGGACCGCTAAGCGACCGTTCGATTGAAAAAGGTAAGCCGGCTTGTAGATCTCCATATGTTGCTCGTAGCTGCCACGCGAGGGGTTACCGCCCGCCAGCCATACAGTCGCGTCCGGCAACAGCAACGCCACAGAATGATATAAGCGCGCGAATGCGTTTGCCCGTGCCGAAGAAAACGTATTAGAAACCGGATCGTAGAGATCGGCTTTCAGGCTCTTGCTAGTGGCATCCTCGTCGTACAACGATCCGCCGGTGGCCAGTACCTTGCCGTTGGGCAAAATGGTTGCATTCATTTCAATGCGAGGTTGTGACATGCTCGGGCCGAATTGCCACTGTGGCGTCGCCGCACTCAGATTAATAATCTCAGTCGTTGCTGTGGCAGGATTTCCTCCTCCCAGAATCATCACTCTCGGCGTGTAATTATTGGCCGGAGTCAGAGGAAGCAGCACTGAAGAACCGTAGGTCCTTCTGTTCCCGTAATTAGTCTGGGCGACATTCTGAGTCCAAGTCGTGGTCGCGGAATCAAACAGCGCAGAACTAGTACTGGGCCCAGAGTAGAAAATCTTACCGTTAGGGAGAAGATGCATCCGTGGATAAAGCGGGGGTGTCCATGTACTAAAGTATTGCTGGCTCCAACCCGAACCTACGGTAAAGAACTCGACTGCTTGGTTTGTGCTACCGGTTTCGGTAAGGCCAGAGTATGTCATCACTCGCCCATCCGCTAACAGAGTCGCCGTTGGGTACCAACGCCCGTGCGCCATGTTTTGCACGTCGGTAAAGGTGTTATTCACGGGATCGAAAACGGCGGATTTTTGCGAGCCGTGGAAAGGGTCGTACTGCAGGTTGCCACCGTTAATGAACACGCGCCCATCGGCCAAGACCACCATGCTGTTGCAGAACATGTCCCAGTTCAAACTGAATTGAGTAAAGGTGCCAGTCGCCGGATCCCAAATGGCCGCGCCCGAACCATTCGAGGGCCCATACGGTGGGCCAGATGGACAACCCGTCTGTGCAGCGGAGCAATTCCCTGACCCAGCCACAATCAGAACTTTGCCATTCTTCAAGAGCGCCACGTGGATGGGATTTATCGGCATCAGAGTCGATAGCGTGCTCCATTTCCCGGTTCCATTCGACTGCGCCGTCGCAATGGGAATAACACCGGCTGACAAAATAACCACTGAAATCAGCGTGTGTGTGTAGCAACAAGAAAGGATGCGTTTCATCACGGGAACACCTCGCGGCAACCCGAATTCGGACGGGGTTAACAGTCGGCAATCGTGCAAAGCAGGACGAGGGATTGCCTGAGGGTAAAAGTATTAACACTTCTCCGGCCAGGGTACAAGCCTTAGGTCATACAGGTGATCATGTATAAACCAACTAGAAGTAGCAAAATTCAAAAGATTTCAATAAAGCACTGAGACACTACGTATCGTGCACGTTTGAACCGATGGCGTCACCCTCCGTTTTGCGTCGACCCATTGCTCCTGGCTTCAAAATCGTTGTCGACTAGCGAATGCTGAATTTATCCCGGCAAAAAAATCCACACCTTGTATCACGACACCGAGTTTCTTCAACATAGCTTAGAGGTTTCGACCACAAGTTATTGAATTGGCGTACCTGTCGGAACGATTTTGAACTAACTCACAAGAGCGAGACGAGCCATCATTTGGACCGTAGATCCTGGATGACCATTGAGCTGTATTCCCGAATGTTGGACTTAGATCGGCTTCGTCCGAAGCTATTTTCGGCTCTCTTCCTAGGATGTTCGTTGTTCCACTGTAATTTTGTGGCCGGGCCAGTTTCGTTCGTCCAATCAACTGAATGCTCCCGCGACTGTCAGTATTACTAGTGTCATGCTTTTATTATTACCAGTTACACTCCGAATCGCGGTTACCAGACAATGGGAGCCCGCCAAAAAACTAAACTAATTGACAGCGGTCCCGGGACGAACCGTAGCGTGACGAGCACTCTGAGAGTTGCGTCGAATCCGATTCAGTTGTGTTGGTCGCAGCATAATCGGAGGGGTCGCGTGCATTCTAGGTGCCTTTTGGCGCGTCTGGCCGCGATTGTTTTATACCTTCTGGTCGGAAGTACTCTCCTCGCCCAAGCTCCTGAGGGAGTTATCCAGGGTGCAGTGAACGATATTACCGAAGCTATAGTGACGAAAGCCAAGGTCCGAATCAGCCAGCCGCAGCTCGGAGGCGATAGGGTTGTTGGGACTGACGCTTATGGCCAGTACTACTTAACTAATCTCGAGCCGGGCGAGTATCAGATCGCGGCTTCTGCACCTAGGTTTAGCACGGAGGTGAAGCATCTCACGCTGCGTGTAGGGGACCACTTGACGATCAATTTTAGACTGCGGCCGGGATCGGTCGAAAAACAAATCCAGGTGGTCGGCGAGACATCGGGCATCAACACCAGCGAATTTGCGGTACAGGGCAGTGTGAGTCAAACTCAAATTCAGAACTTGCCACTCAATGGGCGCAACTTTCTTGAACTCGCACGTCTTGAGCCTGGCGTAAGCGTCGCGTTGGTAGCTAATCCCGGGGCCTTTGCCAACAACTATGCGCGCGTTTCCATGGCCGGAGCGCAGTACTTGCTGACCCAGGTTTCAGTCGATGGAGTCAGCGTCGAGGATCGCATGAACGGGGGGACCGCTCAGAACTTCTCCCAAGAAACCGTGCAGGAGTTCCAGATCGAGCGATTCAGCTTCGATCCTGCATCAGCAATGAGTGGCGCCGGCGGAATCAATATTGTTACTCGCCACGGCACCAATAATCTGCATGGGGCCGGGTTCTTCTTCTATCGAGATCACAATATGGCCGCTTATCCTGGCCTTCATCGAGACCTCAAGCATCCAGACCCATTTTTTGTGCGAAAGCAGTCGGGTTTTAGACTGGGTGGCGCTTTAAGAAAAGACCGAATCTTCTGGTTCACGAACTTTGAACACGACTGGCAAACTGCGGCACTTGCAGTACAGAACAACCACCCTATCTTTTCCAAGCTCGACGTAGTCTATCCCAGCCCGCTTACGTTCAATCAGTTCAATGTACGAGTTGACGGCAAACTCGACAACGCCAACAGCGCATTCGTCCGCGTCAGCCAAGACAAGAACAACAACACAGCTCCGGCTTCGGTAGGCATTTTCATGCCTTCGAATTGGATGTCGAGTCGCAATTCCGCTCTTCAGATTGTAGCCGGGGAAACGTCAATCCTTAATGCGCGGACCGTGAATGAGCTGCGCTATGCCCATAGTTACCTACACAGCCAGTCTGATCCGGTTACCGCACAGAACTGTTCGAATCCAGTCGTTTGCATTGGTCTGGGAGGACCTGAGATCCTGTCCTTTGACGATCCAGCCTTTCATATTGGAAATCGCCCCAGTGTTCCGCTCGCCATATTTCCAACTACGAACCAACTGCTCGATGTACTGACCTGGCAACATAGAGGACATCTGTTTCGCCTTGGTGGGAGCTGGGAACATGTTTCCCTGCACGGGTACCGAGGGATCTATGAACCGGCGCAAATCACCTTGTGGGGACCGACAAATCTGCTGCAATTTCCGGCGCTTTACAACGCTTTGCCTGCCAGCTTGAAAGATCCTACAGCGCCTCCGCCCACCCTGGAAGAAATTCTGCAACTGCCGTTACGCAGCTTCATAACTGGAATTGGAAACGTTAGTTTCCCCGGACCATACCACTCGGATAGCAGATCTCACAGCAATTTGTGGCGGATCCATGCGCAGGATTCGTGGTCGGTGCGGCGTGGCTTGACTGTGATCTTTGGAGCAGCCTACTCCAATCAGACAAATATCTATAACTCAGATCTGACACGACCTGCTTATCTCAGTCCTATATTCGGAGGGGACTTGCGCCCTCCGCATCGCGGCGCCAGTGTGATCGATCCTTCGGCCGGTCTAGCCTGGAATGTACGAAACAAGGGAAAAACCGTAATTCGCGGCGGAGGGGGGATCTATCACGACAAAGTTGACTTCTTTGTTCCCCTTCTGGAGCGTGGGGCGCTCGGACCGTCTGGCAACCAACGCGTTCCAATCGACGGTTCCGTTGCGGGACTTAGTTTTCTGAGCACGCCAACCGCCTTCCGCGGACAAGATTTGCTTCCAATCCTTCCGACCATCCGTTCCACGCTCCAGTCCAAACTGGGCAATGGAACCGATCCGACGGTGAGCACAGTCCAAGTCATCAAACAGGCCGATCAGCTATTTGGACCTGATCACACGACGGCTTATGCAATTCACGTCAGTGCGGGGATCCAACAGGAACTTTCGCCGACTCTAACTTTGAGTGCTGACTACGTCATGCGGCGCTATTTGCACATGGGCGGCTTTCAGGGTGTGTTCTCGGTTGATCAAAATCGATTCAATCGTCCGCTTGTCACCGGAGTAGATCCGAATACCGGGGTTGTATCTTTTATTCGCGATCCCGTAATTCCGCTTTGCACACCGGCGCAGGCTGCCGCACTTAATCCCCAGGACCAATGCTCTACGGGAGCCATCAATGTTTATGGAGGTGATGCGAACTATCGTTATCAAGCACTCCAGCTGAAACTCGACAAGCGATTCTCTTCACGACTCCAGTTCACTGCCAGCTATGCATTCGCAAAGAACACCGGCTTCGTCGCGGTTACGCAATATAACAATCCAGCACTCGACTACGGAAATGTCGGGACGCCCCGGCACACGCTCATCGTCAGTGGCGTCTACGAAATGCCGAACGTGCACTCTCAATCGCCTATTCTCCGCGGTTTGTTGAATGGGTGGACAGTATCGTTTATTTCGGAAACAGACTCTGCGCCTCCGCTCGACACCATGTTATCGGGGCTGGACCTTGACGGTGACGGCATCAGCTCGACCTTGCTTCCGGGAATCAACGGACACAACATAGTCGGACAGGGTCTCAGCGAATCAAAACTGCGAACTCTCGTTGGGCAATATAATGCGACGGTTGAGGCGCGTACGAGAACTATTACGAATCCCGATGGCACGCAAACCGTGATCAGGCCGCGTACGCCATTTAATCAGATCATCAGCCCAATCGTGCTGCCCGGGAACATTTCGGCAGGCGACTGCTTCATCTCGCAGGACCTCCGGTTGACTAGGAAGATTAGTATTAATGAAAGAGTGATGTTGTCCCTGATTGGCGAAGTCTTCAATCTTTTTAACGTCGCAAATCTGACGGGTTACAGCAATGTGCTGAATCAACCGAATTACGGTCAGCCAAGTGCACGTGCCGGACAGGCATTCGGGACCGGCGGTCCGAGAGCCTTCCAAGTTGCGGCACGTGTGGAGTTCTAGCATGCGTCTTGTTCGAAAACGACGGAAGCTTTGCATTCGCTGGCTCGTTCCCCTGGTGATTGTCCTTTGTGTTTCTGGTTTCGCGGCGGATGCGCCTATCGCTGAACCCCAAAAGGCGGTGTTGGCTTTGTATGGCAGCAGGCCGGACTTACCTTCGAATGTCATAGTCGATGAGACCATACGATCAACTTTAGAGCGAGAGCTAGGCCCGCGTCTGGACTTCTACGAAGAGTTTCTTGATACGGCGAGATGGCCGGAAGGTGAAACCCAAGTCGCAGTTCACGATTTTCTCCGCCATAGGTATGCGCAAAAAAAACTCAGCGTGATCATTGCGGTCGCCAGGCCGGCAATTAATTTCTTGCGCATTTATGGTGATGAACTGTTTCCAGGTGTTCCAATCGTAGCCTACGGAGACTCGGACGCCCTAAGCGATTGGAATCCAGGACGACCCATTACGGGTACGCTCGCCGAGGTTGACCTGAGCCGAACCGTAGAACTTATACTCGGCATGCAACCCGGCACGCGAGAAATACTCGTTATTTCCGGAGCCTCCGATAGTGACCGATGGCGGCAGTCCGTAGTTCGTCGCCAGCTCGATCAAGTTAAGCAAAGGGTGAAGTTGACCTATATGGATGCCGGTACTGTGCCGGATTTCGTGAGAACCGCCGCACAGGTTCCCGACGGAACGGTGATTTTGTATCTTTCCATGTACCAGGACTCGGCGGGAAACAAATTACTTAGCCATGAAGTGCTCGCACGCATTGCAAAAGAGGCACGGGTTCCCGTGTACAACCAGACTGCCACCAATGTTGGGTTGGGTATTGTTGGCGGGGTTGTTTTCGATCCGGAAACGCTGGCCCGGGAGACTGCGCAACTTACCTTGCGCGTACTCCGGGGAGAACGCCTTCAAGATCTTCCTGTACAGAAGAGCGAGTCAAGCGTTCCCATGGTCGATTGGCGTGAACTGCGACGATGGGGACTCGATGAGAAGCGATTGCCGGCGGGAACCGTTGTGCGGTTCCGCGAGACGGGTGTTTGGCAGAGCTACAAGTGGTACATTCTCAGCTTCCTGGGTGCAATGATTCTGGCATTGTTGCTTATTGCGACGTTGTTTGTCGAAGGACGCAAACGCAGAACATCAGAGAAAGCATTGAAGGAATTGAGCGGTCGATTGATTCACGCAGCCGAGGAAGAACGCCAGCGGCTTGCCCGTGAGTTGCATGACGACTTTAGTCAGCGATTGGTTTTGCTGTCGGTGACCATTGATATGTTGCGTCGGCGATCAGCGGGGATGTCGTTGGATCAAAACCTGCTGGAATTGCAGAACAGCGTGACCGAACTTGGGAGTGATGTTCACAGTCTCTCGCATCGCTTACATTCCTCCAAGTTGCGAATGCTAGGCCTCGAGGCGGCTCTAAGAGAAGTCTGCCAACAAGTGTCCCGGCAGCACAATCTTGAGATCCAACTGCTAACGGCTGAGCTTCCTTCGGACTTACCTGAGGATCTGTCGCTGTGCTTCTACCGCGTCGCCCAGGAATCATTGAACAATGCGGTGAAACACAGCCACTCTACTCGGATCGAAGTGAGGCTCGGCAATTCTGGAGGACAAGTGTGGATGCGGATCAAGGACTTCGGCGTGGGGTTCGATCCTAGTATTCGCGGCGCCGGCATTGGCTTGGCCGCTATGCGGGAGCGTCTACGGATGGTAGGTGGCTCCTTGCGGATCGAATCGAGTCCCGGAGTTGGCACCGAACTCATGGCAAAGGCCAAGGTCGCGACGCGAGCCAAAATATCGCGCGCTGCTTAGAATCCGCATTGAATTGCAGTAAGGATTTGATTTGAGCACATAGAGGCTGCGTGGCTAGATCTCCAATCCGGATTCTTGTGGCAGAGGATTACGAACCCTTTCGCCTAGTCATCGTCTCCATGCTACGAAATAATTGGGGAGTAGAGGTGCAGGATATTCGCGAGGTTTCGGATGGCCTGGAAGCCGTTCGAGAGGCGCGAAGACTTCAACCCGACCTCATTCTCTTGGACATCGGACTTCCATCACTGCACGGAATCGAAGCTGCTCGCCAAATTCACAGACTCTCGCCGAGCTCCAAGATTATCTTTGTGACTCAAGAGTCCTCACCAGATATCGTGAAAGAAGCGCTCAACATCGGTGCATGTGGTTACGTGGTAAAGGCGGATGCGGGGGATGACTTGCTAGCGGCGCTCACTGCAGTGCTACGGGGCGAGCAATTTCTAAGCAGGAGACTCGGAGGTCATGATTTCACTGAAGCAAATCGGCGGACCGGCGATCATGTTTCTCACCGGGAAACAAGCGACTTGGATTCAGAGCGTTCAACGATAGCCGAGATCACAGAGCAAACTCACACAGGCGATCGATCTGAAGGCCGTATGGCAAAGTGGGAATGTAAATCACCGCCAAGAGCTTGCAAGAGCATTCTTTCCCGAGGGTCTTTATTTCAGCGAGGAAAAGAAGTTCTTTGAGCCGCGTAACACCGTCATTCAACAAATATTCAACAAATCATTAGCGGTTCTTCGATGACCTTCTATCGTTGGCGTCCCTCTCCCTAGGTCAGTTTGAACCCTCACCGGAAATACTCCGTGACACGGAGCTACTGAGCGACGTTCTGGCCGAAATTAAAAACAACAATGCGCAAGTGGGCAATGTTAAGAATTCAAACATCATAAAGGTTTGAGCGTTTAACGAGATCCATGTCTTTCTTCTCGCAGACAAGTTTGAATCACCCATCGCTCTCCGAATCGAGAAGTTTACGCATTTTTCCAAATCACCACAGTGAGGATAATTTCCATCGTGAATGGTTCTGAACAATTGGCATGGCACTACACAACGGCACATGCCTTCGAGAGCATTAAAGTTAGCGGGTTGTTGAAGTCGCGCTCATTGCTCATTAGCGAAATGCAGCGGGCTAGACCGGACTGGCATCAGATCAAAAAATGACCGGGTAAAAATCGAATCCGTGTTGCCTCCAAATGCACTTCATTGGAGTTCAGAGATCACATGTAGTCCGATTGTTTGGTTCACTACCAAGCAAGACTGGGAACGTGAGGCTGGCAATCTCATGCACCACATGGGGTGCGTTCAAAACCATGGATGGGAACACGACCCACGTGACGATGGATGAGATGTCTCAAAGAGGTGGTGGCCTCATCCGCCTTGGCATACCGGAATCTAGACTGGTTACCTACGAGGAGATCGAGAAATGTCATCTGAATGGGGGACCGCAGAAATATATTGCCTGAATCATAGGCCCTCGAACTAGCGCACCACATCGATGGAAAGCGGTTCATATTCCGCTTCCGCATTTTTCACTTCACAACGGTGCAAATCGTGCTTCCGGTAGCTCGATTCTCGTGCCGGAATCGCGACTTCCCTAGAAGCCGACTTCTGACTCAATAAAGATAGCCAGTACTTCAACACTTGTCGGGCCCGTTATAATCACGCCGATGGCCAGCGACGTCTTTCTCTCGTGGGCGAACCGGACCGTGCTTCGCCCGGGCCGCGAAGAGCCCTACCTGTCGATCCAGGACATCGTCGTGTTCGTTCGCAACCTGGAAGTGAGTAAGCAATTCTACCTGCAAAAACTGGGCTTCGAACTGATCACCGAACAGTGCCTTCCCACCGGCGTGCGCTGGATGGAAGTGGCGCCTCCCGATGGCAGCGCGAATCTTGCGCTGGTTGAGCCCAAGCCCGACCGGCCCGAATACAAGCTGATTGGCGGCTACCGCTGGGTACTTTTCATGACCGAAGATGTTCACGCGAAGTACAAAGAATGGAGTGAACGCGGCGTTCGGTTCTCATTTGCGCCTGAGACGCCGGGGTGGGGCGGGACCTATACACGATTCGAAGACCCGGACGGGAATGCGTTTGGGTTGGAAGGTTTCGATGAGGTGAGGCGAAACCTGGAATTGCGTCGGCGGGAGCAGGCCGAAAAGCTCGAAGCCGAACGCCACGCAGCCCAGGAACTGGAAATCGCAAGGCAAGTGCAGGCCCGCTTGTTTCCCCAGATCCGACCGGAATTGAAGAGTGTGGAGTACGCAGGCATCTGCCTGCAGGCGCGGCAAGTGGGAGGAGATTATTTCGACTTTCTGAATCTCGGGCCGCAGCGACTGGGGCTGATCATCGGCGACGTTTCCGGTAAGGGGATCGCCGCTGCTTTGCTGATGGCGAATTTGCAGGCCAGCCTGCGGAGCCAGTCGGCGCTGGCCTTCGATCAGCCCGAAGCGTTGCTCCGGTCTGTGAACCGCCTTTTCTATGACAATACGGGCGACGGTGCCTATGCTTCACTTTTGTTTGCCGATTACGATGAGGCGGCAGGACGACTGCGATACGTCAATTGCGGCCATTTATCAGGTCTCTTGGTAAAAAGCGACGGCAAGGTGGATCGGCTCGAGTCCACCAGCACGCTGCTCGGACTGTTCAGAGACTGGAATTGCTCAATGCGGGAGCAGGAGCTTTCGCCCGGGGACGTTCTTGCGCTGTACACTGATGGGATCACCGAAGCCAGTAACGAGCGAGGAGAGGAATTTGGCGAGCGGTCCCTGGTTGAATCGCTTCAGCAGCATCGGGACCTGCCGTGCCAGGCTTTGTTGACCGCAATTGTGGATGGTGTTCAGCGATTCAGTTTTCAGGAACAACACGATGACATCACGGCGATCGTCGCAAAGTTCAAAGCTACTACCTGACGTGTCAGAGGTGGCCATCGGCCTGATGATGGGCTATAACAAGTCGAACACTTCTCCGCTGCTCAAGAGTTTTCTGCTTCGCGCTGATGAACTAGTCAACTGTGTTTCTCAGGGAGGAGCTTACTCCAACAGCTTGAAACGTCGTGATCGGAAGCCGTCAGTCTAAAGCCCGATGAGACTAAAAGCTCTACTCAGCGCCCGGTTTTGGACTGATTCACAGTCAAAGGTTCACGGAAATGCACGATTTTTACCCTTCTTAATTAAACAGAGAGTAGACATTTTTCGTGTAACGTAGGCGTTTCATTGTCAGGGCGTCCATCGAAGGGTAGGCGTGCCGGGGTCCAACCGCCTGAACAACTTCTGGCTGGCGAAGACCCTCAGATGCAGAGGGCGCTAGAGCTACCACGTCAACTCTAAGACCGGTCAGCGTGAACTCCGGTGACATAGGCAGCTTCCGGTTAGCCGACCAACCGGAAACGAATCCATTCGTCGACCGAAGCGCGTTTGGGCGTACAAACGTGCCTTTAAAGAGTACACTCCGTCCGTCCGTTGAGGAGGCTTCAATGACACTGCAAAGTCCGTCGGATATCGTGCGACACGCTTCGACGTGGTCAATCTTGTGCGGCGTTGCATTCATCGTGCTTGGTGTGCTGGCGGTGGGATCGCCCGCTCTAGCCGCTCTCGCAGTCAACGCGGTCATTGCCTGGCTCATCGTTTTTGCCGGCGTGGTTCACCTCTCTCTCGCTTTTTACGCGCACAAAGCAGGTAGTTTGCTGTGGAAATTGCTGGTCGGGCTCGCATATGTTTTCTTTGGTGTTTACCTGATTGCGCATCCCGCGTCGGGTGTGGTGTCGCTCACTCTGGTGCTGGCATCACTGTTCTTGGTTGAAGGCATTTTTGACATCGCCCTGTTTTTCCAGATGCGCGTAATTGGAGGGTCCGGTTGGATTCTAGCCGACGGGATTATTACGTTGGCGCTGGGCTTGATGATTTACTTGCAATGGCCGTCGAGTTCCAACTGGGCGATTGGCACATTGGTAGGAGTGAGCCTGATCATCAGCGGCATGACCCGACTAATGCTATCGTTGGCGGTACGCAGGGCGGCGGCTGACCTGGCATCGTTGTCACCGGGCAAGGCAGCGTGATTCGGCAAATGTGCGACGTGTCTGGTCAGCAATGAGGAGAACATGGGAGGCCTAGTCCCATTAAGCGATGCGTCGCGTCGTCCGGCGCGCGTTCCGGTTGTCACTGTCTTAACGCACTCGTTTTCGTGCTCGAGTTGATGAACGGCGAAGCATTCGTGACCCAGTGGTCGGCGATCCCCGCACAAATTACCTCCGGCCACCACTGGATCACGATCTTGACGGCCATGTTCATGCACGGGAGCTGGTCGCACATCATCGGCAACATGATTTTCCTGTGGGCATTTGCTCCGGAGATCGAAGATGCGATGGGCAGAGGCCGCTACCTTGTTTTCTATTTGCTGGGCGGGTTGGTGGCGATGCTTGCTCAGGTCGCGGCCGATCCCAACTCGACTGTTCCGAACCTAGGCGCGAGCGGGGCGATTGCCGCAGTAATGGGCGCCTTCATGGTCACCTATCCTCGGGATCGAATTAAGTCGGTCTTGTTTATCTTCGTGTTCGCGCGGATCACGTTCATTCCGGCCGCGCTTTTAATCGGCGTATGGTTCGTCAGCCAACTCTTCCACGCCGGCGCGGTGGCGCCCACGCAAACTGGAGGGGTGGCATATTTGGCGCACGTCGGTGGCTTTATCTTTGGAGCTGTGACGGCGCGATGGTTCGAAGGCGGTCGACCGATCGCTTCACAACCCATAGATTGATCGTTGTCGTCTAGTTTCCGATGAGGCAGTATGCAAGTCGGTGAGCGCGTATTCGCGCTCACCGGTTTTCCACTCTAGTGTTCGGCTAGCAACTAGGACGCCTTGGCTCTGGCCTCCGCTGCTTTGTCTTTGAGCACCTGAACTTTGGCCTGTGCCTTCCGTTGCAACGCGTCGCGCCTCTCTTTCGCGTTCTGTAATTGAGCTTGGATCTTCGAATCGAGCTGGTTGATCTTCTCCTGGATTTTCGCTTTCCGGTCGGCGTGGGCCTTGGCGTGTTCTGCCTTTAGTTGGGCAAGGTCAGCCTTCATCGCGGCGACATTTTCGTCGTGAATTTGTTCTTTCACCTCGGACAGCGCCCGCCGGAAGACAGTACCGCCGATCGCCTCCATACGCGTATCCACTGGCGTCGTCCACTCTTCATCGATTTCGGCGATTACCGCGACCTTGTTTGGCAATAGGACCTTCGAAACGTCGTCGATGAAGTCGTATCCGATTCCAGCGTTGTTTACGTCGGCCGCCGCACCCGCCAAGAGACCTGCGCTGGCGCCGACAGCTAACCCTACTGGCCCCGCCAACACGCCAATGAGGCTTCCCAACGATGTACCGACCAGCGAGCCGATCGGTCCTACGTCATCTCCCTGCTTTACGCTTGCACTGCCATCTGCGTTTTTTGCAAGTACGGCATACCCGTACACACCGATGCTGCCTTCCCCGTCTAACTGAAGAAGCGCCTTCTTGCCCTCATAAGCTTTGCTCTCATTGTCAAAAATCACTACTAGCATGCGATCCATAAGTCATCTCCTGTCGAAAGTGTTTGAGTTGATCCCGAATTCCCTGATCGGAGAGAGTTTTCACGACCTGATATCCTCCTTACCTTGTATCGTGTCGGCTCGGCGGGTTCAGTTTTTACGTCTCGCGCTGACCAGCAACCCGATTCCAGCCGGGTTTTCGGTCGAAAGGGCTATCTTTGGTTGGTTTCGCTAAGGTTTGTTGCGATGCCTGGTCTGGAAACCGGAGGACTCGTATCAGTTCCTTCGCTTCCAGCCACGAAGGCCTAATAGGTAAGCCTGAATGCTACTTTAAGGTTGTGTCCATTGCAACCATTAATGAACAAAAGACGAGGGGTCGTATTCTCTTCGGAGTTCTACGCGTATTTGACTATTGCTTCGCTTCTAGTATGTTCTTGATCGCAGACAGTGACTTCTCCAGAGATGATGCCGTCCTGCCAACTGCCACCTTTCGAACAATCGATCCCTTAACGCCCGTCAGTCCGGCCTGTTCAGAACCCATCTCTTTAATCAGGTAGAAGCCGGGTTGCTTCGGGTCGTCAATCCCACGAATGCAAAATGTAAGGTCCAGTGCAGTCTCGAAGTAATGGCTGGAATAGAGCTGTTTTTCGGCGATTGCGTATGCTGGTTCACTTGCTGACTGGCCTTTTAGAGTCACCATTTGTACCACGCGCAGTGTGGGCTTCAGCCCGAATTTCACCTTTGCCCAATAGAAAATGTCCTCAATGTTGGGCGACTTGGCATTGGGATAAGCCAGCAGGTAGCGATGGAAGTCGGGCAGATACTTTGGGAGAACACGCGTATAACTGAGCATGTACTCAAACTGCTTGGGCACGTCCGTCGGATGGTCCTTGTCATGGTATGTTCCTAATGCCTCGTTGCCCTTGTTGTGGTACTCCTGCAAACGTTCAATTGCTCGCCGCTGGAGTAGTTGGTTCACCTGATGCTCGAGGTCAGGGGCATCCCAATGAATTGACTGCTGAATGTTTCCCATAGCCTGAGCCGGAAGTTGGACATCACAGTGGCGTGGTTTGCACTCTTTCAACGCCTTGATGTCATCGCTATCGAAGGTAAATCCGTCCAAGTCCGCGACCTGAGGAGGATCACTGAATTTCTTGATCGCCACAAATTCAGGAAGTTTCCGAAGGCGGTCGAAGTCAGTTGCGAACCGAACATAACTTTCAGGTGAAGCGTTGATGTACACCGCACCGAAAACGAAAATTTCGTCCGGCGTCCGCGATTCCAGAACCTTTCCAATCGCTTTGCCACCACGGATATCGGCGATCTGGTTTTGGCTAAGGCCGACAGAGTTTTTAAAATAATTTTGCAGTTCGGCGTCGGTTTGGGAAATTCCAGGAAGTGAGAGCCCAATCACCAAACCAATGTAGAAGAGAATATTCGCAACGCTACGTATCATGGCAGATCTCCTTCTCACGCGTCGGAGTGATCCAAAATGGTTTCGCGCAACATCTCCAGTACTACGAGAGTGAATGATAGAGCGACAGGGCCAACAAAGAGGCCTATTAGTCCGAACGCCTTCACGCCGCCCAACAGAGCGAAGAAGACCGCTAACGTATTCAGATTTGCCCGTTCGCTGATTACGTAAGGTCGAACTACGTTGTCTGCTTGCGACACCACACCCGCTCCCCATCCCAACAAAATCAGCGCTTTTACCCAATGTCCACCGACGGCCAGGACGATTGCGGCTGGACCCCAAACGGCAGCGGAACCAATGATCGGAACCAATGAAAACAATGCTGTGACCATTCCCCACAAGACCGGCGAAGGCAATCCAAGCACCCAAAACCCAATGCCAGCAAGGATGCCCTGGGATACGCCCACTGCCAGTACACCGTATACATTGGCGACAATCGAATTGCTGATTCCTGTGAACAGCCTCTCCACCTGAACACGGCTGAGAGGAAGGACCACTGCGACGTGCTCTTTCGCCTCACTACCTTCTCGAAAGAAGAAAAATAAAGTAAAAAATGCAATCACCGCATCGGCAACAAAAGCGATGAAGTTGCTGAAAATTTGTGCTCCCCAGGAAAATAAGTACCGGCTGATTTGTTCCAGCCATCGCAACACCGAACCACGTAAATCAAAATTGGACAGATCTATGTACCGCCCCACCCAGCTGAGCACACGCTGCAACCCATGCATCACATATGGGTTCCAGCCGCCCTGTTCAGTGCTCCTCTCGTTCAGCAGCCGATATAAATTGCTGGTTTCCCGGCTGACGATGATGCCCAACCCAATGACTGGGACAAGAAATGCAAACAACACCAAAATGGTCGAGAATAACGCACCAGTACTGCGATTTCGAAGGCGTGCCTGAATGCGAATGTGAACTGGATGAAAAACGATCGCAAGCATGAGGGCCAAGAAAATGGGGCTGAAAAAAGGGCGGATGATCAGAAAACAGAAGTAGAGCGCAATGGTTACTAGAACCACTAAAAAGATAGCGGTCGCTGCCTGCTTTCTTTCCATTGGCCTACCTGCCCTGTAGTGAAAGTTTCAGCGTACCACGGCCGCCTGTATGTGTTGGAGAGCGCGAGCATGCTTCAAGCCAACTGCGGTGAACCAGCTGGCGGCCCCACCCCCGGCGGCACAGGAGCTCAGAAACGTGGGGAGCTTGATCGTAGTTGGTGAAGGATCACCATTATATTCACAACGGTAGATTCTAAGTTCCTTCGTATGTTTTTCGGCCATCCGGAAACAATCCTCGGTCATTGAGGAACCGAGCAGACGCAGTCGTTGTGCAGGATTTGTCCCGGTTGGCCCGTAACCTGGGAGACCAAATCTCTACGATCAGTGCTCTAGGTGCACTCCAATTCCAATTGATTTCTTTGGATGAAAACTTTGATGACTCCGCAGCGGGAAAAGCGTCACGCAACATGGTTGGCCTAATGAGTCAGTTCTTTTCAGACTCCCTGTCCGAGAAAACCAAAGTGCGAATGGCTGCGGCAGTGAAGTCTGGAAGGTTTGTTTGGGTTGCGCCGGTCGGATACGTCAACGACCTAGCTACGAAGAACATTAAGGTGGATTGTCAAAGGGCACCTCTTATCCGCCAGGGATTTGAAATGTTGGCTACAGGTGCCTACGCTGCCGACGATGTTCTGCGTACTTTGAATGGACAAAGCAGTCGCAGAATCATAGATCCTCTCGATCCGCTCATTATAGGGTACCCCTCATTACTCCTTCGGGCGGTTCGCAGGTTCAACTTCACGAAGTTCACCACACAAATATTCGCCTCTTAGAGACAATCTAGCTTCATGCTCCATCGATCATTTTTTCAAAGTGAGCAAGTTTGACCAGACACACCATGATGCGTAAGCCGTATGATCCTTCCTTCAAGGCAAGTTCCACTCCTTTGGAGGCTAATGGCTGAGGAGGCGCTTCTCACGGCGCCGATCCCCGCCAGGACATTACGTTCTGCCTCCTTACATCCGGGCGCTGCAAGCTGGAGGTGAGCCATTCACGTACAGCCAGCTCGTTCTTCCGCGAAGGAGCGCTGATCATGTCCGCCTTATCGCCATCGCCCATCGGGCGCTGCTTTCTCACCACCTTAGCGACCGCAGGTGTCTTCGGTCTTGTCCTGCCAGCTGTTGTGGAAGTTGACGGTTACTCCAATTGAACCAGACGCTGGTGCGGCTACCTGTCGTTGCAACCACACTCACTGTCGCGCGGCAGCTTGCGTGTGCAGAAACATGGGCCAGTAACCAGCGGACCTCGGATCTGGTCGAACTGCCAGGTTTAACTGCATGGGTACATTCGGTGTCGATGGGGCCAGGTCATGCTGGCGGTGATGTCCACTACGTGTCGGTGTGCCCAAGTTGCATCGTGTCACGGATAGCGCTTGCCGATGTGAGCGGACACGGACAGGAAGTGGCGGTGTTCGGCGAGAAGCTCCGAGAACTCATGCATCAGTACCTTCGCGATCTGGAACAGATAGCACTGATGGGAGATCTCAATCATGCGGTTCGAGAAGAATTTGGAGATGGGCACTACGCCACGATGGTGGCAGTCGGGTGGCACGGCCGTCGAGGACTAGCGGTGATGACGAATGCGGGGCATCCTCCTCCGCTTTGGTATCGTGCCTTGCGCCATGAGTGGAGCTGGCTTGAAACGAAGCGCGCGAGCAAGCGAGGGCGACCTGCTGGTGTGCCGCTTGGTATGCTCCCCAATGTCGCCTACGACCGGTTAGTCGTCAAGCCGCAATCAGGCGACCTTATCGTGCTCTACAGCGACGGCGTCTCCGAAGCCACTAATAAAGATGGAAATGAACTCGGTCAGGACGGCCTGATGAATATGGCGCATGCGCTTGACTCCAGTTCTGCCGAAGCACTCGGCTCTCAACTCGTATCGGCGCTGGGTGCTTTTCGCGGATACGGAGAGCCTCTGGATGATGAGACGATCATCATCATGAGAACGAATGATCTCTGACGGTGCTTAGGCGCATCTCAGCTAAAAAACTCTTATATAGGGAGGACACAATGAACCAACCAGACAAAGTGCTGTACACAGCCAAAGCCCACAGCGAGGAAAGAGCGCGTGATCAGTATCGTCCATTCCGGCGGAGGCTCCGTCCAATTCGGATTAATGTTGCGTCTATTTCGGATTATAGACTCGTCTGATCCGGAACGGAAGCTGGACGGTGCCGGGACTCATTTCGGCTCGTGGTGGGCGCAAATGGAATCGGCGGCTGAAGCGCGGTCTTGAGCTGTGCCTTTTTTGTGCCGGCAGGAATAGGCTCAACACCCGCGAAAACGTTGGTGATTCCGGAGAAGCGCCGGCGGGATTCGGGTGAGATTTGTGCCTTGTGCCTGCGGGAAACAGGACGATTTTCTCTGAGCCATAGATAAGGCTTGGCGTCCCCGACGGGATTTGAACCCGTGTTACCGCCGTGAAAAAAAACGGTTATTAGGTAAGTAATTGAAAATACGCGACGCGGGTGGCTCCCAAAAGCGTGTTAAGTAGCGCTTGGAAACGATTCGTGGACCATGATTGGACCATATTTATGGATTCATCGAAGGTCGAAACGTCTATCCGCATTATCGGACTTTGCCCAAACTCCAAGCGATTGCAAAAAGTGCTGTTAAGACATCGCCATCATGCTGCTTTTGAGGCAGGTGCCCATCTTAAATCCTCGACCTTTGGGTTATGAGACCAACGAGCGAATCGTAAGTGCTTCTGATTCCACAGGTCTTACTCCCTTGAAACCCTCTAATCTCACTTGAAAGACCCAGTTTTGATGCCAGATTGATGCCAAAGAAACACCGGCGGTACTCGCTGCTTCACGCTCCGGTGTTGCTGAGAAATCGGGGAGCGTGTGCGTACCTATTGAAAACAAAATTTGCAGATCTTAACGGGACAATGCGGAATTTGCTCATCCCCAGGAGCGAAAGTTGATGACCACGAATCAGAAAAAATCGGACATGGCGAGCGCTGCGAAAGGCCACGCAACCGCACCCGTGGTAAATCCCGGGAGACACGAATTCAAGTGCACGATCTGTTCTCACTCGAATCGCGAAGAAATGCAGCCCACCCGATCATTGAGAGTGTGTGGATGTGGGGGTGGCTGTTGCTTCAGCGGAGCCAAACGAACTTTATGACGGCAACACGATGCAGAGAGCGGAACAAAAATCCGGGCCTCGATGCAAAAGCATGGCTCAACGGACACATTGTCCAACTGCGACCGGATGGCTTCATCTTGCAGACGAGATTTTACCCGCATATCAATATTCATCTGTCGGAGCAAACGACGGTTCGCTGCAAGAAGCACATCCTGAAAACCATGATCTGGAAATGGACGATTTAGTCACGGTCGAGGGTCTTGAGAAGAACGGCATCATTGAAGCCACAAAGATCACTATTCACCGCGATTGGCTGAAATGCAGAGAAACTAAGGGTGAAAAGCCCACTCACTGCAAATTCTAAACCACTTCCTCTTTAGATCAGTTTGCAAGTGCAATGTCGTATACAGCCAGGGAGCGGTGCTTGGGGCGGGTGCGCTGTATGTATCCACATTGCTCGCCACGCTTCGCCCAGATAGGAAATTTCTTGCATATGCTGGCACTTTGGAGTAATGCTACCCCCTTAGCCCCTCCCCTTTAAGGCGGTCAAATTACAGCAATTCCGGGTGTGACTGAGTGCGCTTGCATTGGTCACACGCATGCTATTGTTCAAACGTAGTCTTGGGAATAGCAAGTAATACTGCATCTAGTGCGCGGCCCCTCGGCCCAAGTCCGTTTTTGTCGGAGTCATCCGGCACGGAGACAAAGAATGAAATTACAGGCTCTAACAGTCCTTGCGGTTCTGCTGCTCTCAACGATGGTGTTTGCCGGTGACGTGAAGGCGGTTAAGGCCGCCTCGGCGAGTTTCACAGATCCGTTCGGATCTGGTGGTGCGTGTACCGCCACCTTCACACGCGCATCCAGCGGTATCATCAACCAGTCGGACCTGACATGTCTGCTCCCGGGCGTGAACGCCCCAGTCTATTTCCAGTTCCGTCCGCTCGATGGTGGACCCAACACAGCGTGTAATTCCAACGGGTTGGTGTTTTCGCAATTGGTGAGCACCGACACCACAAACCTCCCGCTTGCCTATTTCATCTCAGGCGCGAGGTACAACGCGTGTGCCTATTTGGTGAACGCAATCGTTGGGTCAGCAAAGATTGAGGTGGGGCAAGGGGACGGGGAGGCCGGAGTGGAAGGATCGTCATCGCCCATCCTTCCGTTGAGCGGTAAATTCAGAGTCTGCGTTACAGGCACCTACGACAGCCACTTAACCTACAATGATGCCAAGTACGTGAGTTGGTACCCTGACTTTTCGGTAGCTCTCGACGGACAACCTGCAACTAGCCCAATCGGATTTGATCCCCTTCAGAACCCCCGTTCACCGTTGATTGACTGGACTTACCTGGGATCTACGTTCGGAGAGGTGCAGGTTAGCCGGAATGAGTTGATCGGCGGCGGTCATGACTGGGAATTCGTGCCTTGGGGTGCGTACAACGCAGCACACAACTATTGCCGCGTGATGAGTTCCGGAAATTCGGAAAGATTCCGGTTTCGCGTCTTCGATGCCGATATCAATGGTGGCATCCTGTCGTGGTGGTGGGCCGACAACGTGTGGATCGATCTCAATTACAGCGTGAGATACGTTGGCCAGTGAGCCCCACTTCAACCCGGCGTTCGGATCTAAGGGTGGCGGTCCCGACGGTCCTTCTGGGTTCGGGAACGGTGGCGAACCATTCGGTGGATTAGTCGCCAGAGCTACTGGCACGAGAGCAAGCATGAGCAACAAGGTTGTAACGAGTCGACGCATGGTTTCCTCCAGAAGCGATTGGAGTCCCCCAACGAGATCCGGCAAACTAGATCCCCACTCGGTGCTTCTCAATCCCACAAAAGATGCAGTTCGAAGGTAAGCTGCTGGTTGAGTTTGAAGTTTGCCGTCCGAGACTCAGAGATTCCTGGCCGGTATTGCGGAAACAAGGCAAGGGCTTGGTAAATTTGGGTTGGCAGCAGCAGCACTCGGGGCGATTGCGCGGAAGGTCTTTATTTTGTTGGCGTCCCCGACGGGATTTGAACCCGTGTTACCGCCGTGAAAGGGCGATGTCCTAGGCCGGGCTAGACGACGGGGACGGTCTTTCGAAAGGATAAAACAGCAGCAATTCGATGGTAACAGTGCCTAGAGTAGCCTGCAAGTGCGAATGGCTATTGCCAGAGTCTTCCGGGCCAATGGCTAGTTTTTGGGGGAATCGAAGCACACCTTCCTTGCGATTTCCTGTCGATAAAACCCGGAAATTAGAAAGCGTGTTTTCCGCTTCTTGATGGATGGGCATATTGCGACCTTGCAAAACCAGAAACGATTGGACGAAGAGGGAAAACGTTTTCCGAATGTTGGAAACTGTCAAGTTTTGTCAGCTAAATCGATACAGATCACTACATTGCACACGACAACCCTTCTAGTGGTGTCCAATTAACCCCTATAGTTAGCGTATTCAGCTCGTCTAGTACAAAAATACTATATTTTTCTTGACAAATGCTTACAATCGGGCTTATGTTTCGCCAAAGTAATCGTTTACTCGATGTCGCAAACCCCTGTAAGGAGTTTGCCCAGCGGACGAAAACGCACAATCTGGAGATACACAATGAGACTCTACCCTGTCGTGGGATTGCGTGTTGCGGTTGCCGTTCTCCTTCTATGCTGTTCACTCCTGGCCCAACGCGCTGACCGCGGAATTATCAGCGGTGTTGTAACAGACCAAAGTGGCGCTGCTGTCTCGGGAGCAACGGTTAAGGTGACGGATACGGGGACTGGTGTTGATACTGTTCTCACGACGAACGACGCTGGTGCGTATACAACTCCGCCGTTGGTGCTGGGGACGTACTCAATCACGGTAGATCACACGGGATTCAAGAGGTCAGTGAATTCCGGGATCCTTCTCCAGGGTGCAGTGACGATTCGCAAAGACATTGCATTGACCGTCGGTGGAGCAGCAGAAGTTGTCGAAGTACAAGCTGGTGCCGAAACGTTAAACGTTACCACTCCTGACGTGAGCCACACGGTCGACAATAAGTATTACCAAGACCTGCCGACAATTACGGCCGCTGATGTTCGTCTCGCCGAATCTATGTTGCAGATTCAGCCCGGCTATCTCCCGATGAAGCCGAATGGTGACCCGATGTTCCGCGGTAGCCAATTTAATTCGCGGATCAATGGCGGACAAACGATGGCCACTGAGAATTTCTTCGATGGCGCTGCATTCGGCTATGCCTCGGGCCATCAGCAAAGCCAAGAAAGTACACCGCCGCTGGACGCGATCCAGGAGATGAAGGTCATTACGACTACCTACGCCGCTCAATACGGGCATACCAGTGGCGGATTCATTGAGTACACGTCCAAATCCGGCACCAACAATCTTCACGGAACGGCGTATGAGTATTTCGCGAACGATGCATTGAATGCGCGCGGATTCTTTGACGCGGATTGCGACAGCTCGGGTAATTGCACGCCGCGCAAAAAGACGCCGCTACGCAACAACAGTTTTGGATTTACCGTAGGCGGCCCGGTTGTTATTCCCAAGGTTTATGACGGCCGCAATAAGACATTCTTCTTTACCAATTTCGACTGGACACGCCTGCGTTCCGGTGTCCTGCCCGGCTTCGGCAACACCACGGTGCCCGATGCATTCCGTGGTTGCATTCTCGATCCTACCAATGGCGTGTGCGATTTCAGTGGCTCCGCCGGACAGCTTTACAATCCGTTCAGTTCAGGAAATGGCACTACAGGACGCGACCCCTTTGCGTGCGATGGTGCCGGCAACCCGATTGCCCCCAACGCCAACGGTACGCAAACCGGTGGAACACCTTGCAACAAGATCCCGGCTGCTTTGGTCAGCGCGGCGGCGAGACAAATCGCTTCGCGCATGGTTTCTCCCGACAGGCTGAGTCCTAACGGAGATGGGATTGGTGGCAACGTCGCCGGTAATCCGGCTGGCGACCAAACCTGGCTCTTGAATGCCCGCAACATCGAATTCCGCGTTGATCACAACTTCACACCTAACTTCCGCATGAGTGAGACGTTCTACTGGAACCACAGACCATCCATCCGTAATTGCGGCGAGGTTGCCGGTTGTACCACGGAATTTAGCGGTGAAAAAGAACCGCAGAAGAACACCAACTACTATGGAAATGGGTTTTACCAGCGGATTGTTACCGCCCACTCACACACGCAGTTTGATTGGATCATTCGTAACAACCTTGTGAATCACACAACTATTGCCTGGGACCGCTGGTTTATGGGAGGAAACTCTCTATCGGCCGGCGCCGGATGGCCGAGTATTCTTTGGAACGGCACTCCCGGAGCGACCCAGCAGTCGCAGGGTGTAGGTGGGATCGTTGCTCAGGATGCTGGTCCGCCGCTGATCGATTTTAGTGGCGATACGTCTATCCCCGGTCGCACTGCCGAATACAATTCTTTGGGTACTTACGGCTGGGGCAAGTTCGGCTTCGAAGGAATTAATCGTTGGCAGTTCTCCGATGACCTTACTTGGGTCAAGAGCAAACATACGATCAAGGTTGGCGCCGAATACCGCTGGCACCAAATCAACCACGCTGGCTGGGCGACCGGTAACGAGGGTGGTGAGTTTCGCTTCGACACCTCAGGGACATCTGCTCTTAACGCGAATGGCAGTGCCGTCTCTGGAACCGGCGAGGCCTTCGCTTCCATGCTGCTTGGACAAGTGGCGTCGACAACGCAAACCCTGCCGTTCCATCCGCAGTTTTACGAGGGTTACTTCTCGCCTTGGATTAATGATGAATTCAAGGCGACTAGCAGGCTGACTCTTACGTTCGGGCTACGCTATGATTACCAGCGTGCTCGCACGGAGAGTCATGATTTCTATTCAACCTTCGATCCCAACACTCCGAATCCGGGCGCCGGAAATATACCGGGCGCCGTCATCTTTGCCGGGAAATGTCAAGGTTGTACTGGAAAGCGAACTTTTGAAGACCCGCCGCACGATGCGTGGGGTCCGCGTATTGGTTTTGCGTATCGCCTTGGTGACAAGACTGCAATTCGCGGTGGTTACGGAATTTACTACTCTGGAATCTCCTTCGCTCAGTTTCAGGGAGATCCGGTTATGGGATACACCTCTAATCCGACACTTTCGAACATAACTAGCGGACAATTTCCGGCGATTCCCAATGCTGTGAACTGTAACTTCCCGGGTTCTAATCCCGCTGGCTGCCAACCTAACGCCGTAGCGGGCGTCCTGAATGGATTCGATTACGGTTACCCAGGGAATCTACCGTCTACGGTTTGCGCAGGTACAACTGCCCCAACTTGTATTCAAGAACCGCCGTTTATCGATCCGACGATCAACCTCGGTGGTTCGCCACTTGCTATATCTAGCAAGGACAGCTTAAAACTGCCACGGTACCAGAACTGGTCGGTCACCTTTGAACGGGAGCTTTCACAAAACCTGCGGCTGGACGTTTCCTACATCGCCAATCGTGGAAGCCGCCTGACCGCACCCTGGCAGGCTGCTGGCCTTGATGCGAATATGAACGATCCGGCCCTAATCTCCAGATATGGTCTTGATGTTCTGGGGAGAAACATTACTGACCCGCTAGTGGTAGCAGCAGGCATTACTTCTCCCTATGCCGGCTTCTCCGGGACAGCTGCTCAAGCGCTTCGCAAATATCCACAGTATCAGGGCATAATCTGGCGCGACCTTCCTTTCGGGAGCAGCGTGTATAACGCGCTGGAAGTTGTCGCAGAGCAGCGTGTTACCAAGGGGTTGCAATTCCGTGTGGCCTATACCTACTCCAAGCTGCATAACGATGGCTCCGAAACTGGGCAATCCGGAGATGGCAGAAATGTGAGATTCCAGAACCCGGTTTGTCCGCACACATGCGAATGGGGATTGAGCGACGACGATACACCCCATGTATTCATCGTTGCCTACACTTGGGAAATACCAGGCGGCAAGCACTTCAAAGGGGCCGCCGGAGCGCTACTTGGAGGATGGAACCTGTCCGGAGTACTGCGATATGAAAGTGGACGTCCGCTGAATATCATAATGGACAACTCTGTTGCCGGGGTCGGCTTGGGAGGCATACTTTTCAACCCGCAAAAGAGACCTGATCGAGTCAAGGGAAGCGATGCCATAGCTAAGCAGGTAGGTTCGTTCTACAACCCACTAAGACAGAATTACTTCAATGGGGATGCTTGGAGCGACCCTGGAACCAATCTGTTTGGCAACGCTCCACGTGTTGACGATACGGCTCGTGGTTTCCCAACGTACAACGAAGACATGAGCGTCTTTAAGACGTTCAAGATCAAAGAGCAGTTGAGCATGCGTTTCGACGCGCAGTTTGGGAACATCTTCAATAGAACTGGGTTTTGCAACCCGAGCACTTTCTGGAGTCCTGGGGTCACGACCTTTGGTTCAGTCAACACCCAATGTAACTACCCGCGTTCGGTTCAGTTTGGCTTGAAGTTTAGCTATTAGAATAATGAATCAGGCTCCGCCTCTGATGAGACGGAGCCTGAGGACAATCGGTGATTCAGGCTCAAAGGGGCGCAGTAAGACGGAGAGTTCTGCTTATCGCGGCCCTCTCATTTTTTTGTTCGTTTGCCGCGGCCCAAGGCGCGCGAGCAAATTCCCGCCAAGCTCTTCAAAGCGCGATTGACTTAATGCAGCAAGGACGGCTGGACGAGGCAGATCAAAAAGTTCGTCCTGCTCTTTCTGATCCGAAGACTCATGCTGTGGCCTGTTCCGTTCTGGGTACGATCCGTCTTCAACAAAAGAGGCTTCCAGAAAGCGCGACTTTACTTCAAGAAGCGGTGCGTCTGGAACCTAAACTCGTAGGTGCCCACCTCACTCTCGCGACTGTGTACACCCTGCAAGAAAAGCCCGAGCTGGCGCAACAGGCCTACAGGCGAGTTCTCACATTGGACCGAACCAATACGGCGGCAAGACTGGAACTAGCCCGATTCGAAGCGGAGAAAGGAAATTACCAAAATTCCCTCGCGTTGGCGCAGCCTGCATTGCCTGCGTTGAAACAGTCTCCCGATGGACTCTATCTGCTCGCGTCAGACTATCTGAAAACTGGTAACCGCAGTGCGGCTGCCGAACTCGCCAAGGATTGGAGCAAACTCCCGAGTGTTCCAGATGAGTGGTCGATGAGGTTTGCGTTGCTACTGGCAAAGGAGGGAGTGGTTGCAGAAGCAATTGCTCTTCTGGAGCATATTAAACAAAGCAGCCCCGCGTCTTACGAATTGGCATTCAATCTCGCGGGGATGTATTTGCTTAAGAATGATCTTCCTCATGCGCTTGAAAACTATGACTTAGCGCTTGGCCAAAATTCTCGATCCCTTCCTGCGTTAATGCAGGCGGGAGTAATTGCAGAACGGAACAATGAACTGGAGCGTTCTCTTTCTTATTGGATTCGCGCAAAGAAGATCGATTCCGAAAATCCCGAAATCCTCGAAGGATTCGGACGAGTCTGCCTAAAGATGGATCTCCTTGAAGATGCTGACCCTGCGCTAACCAAAGCTGCCAGCTTGAAACCTGATAATCCCAACTATCAATATGTGCTTGGCTCAGTCAAAGTAGGAAAAAAACAGTTCGATAGGGCCCAGTCCATCTTTGAGAACCTGGTTCGGAAAAATCCCCAAGATCCTCAACTTCAATATGCGTTGGGCTCTGTGCTGTATCTTGAAGGACATCTTGCAGATGCTGACGAACATCTCAAAGAAAGCATTCGCTTGCAGCCCGATCAACTTGCAACCTACTATTATCTTGGTCTGGTAGCCAAAGACCAAGGGAACGAGCCAGAGGCGATCCGGATCTTACAGGAACTGCTTGAGCGCCATCCAGACCACGCTCCGTCTTGCGAAGCCTTAGGTAGTCTGCTCATGAGTGCTCGCCGGTATTCGGAGGCGGAAAACTATCTGACCAAGGCGGTCCGTCTGAACCCGAAATCCATGAAAGCCAATTACCAGCTTGGTTTGCTTCTTGTGCGCATGGGTAAAAAAGAAGAAGGCGATAAGCAGTTGGAAATTGCGAAGTCGCTGCGCCAGGAAGATGAGGAGAGTTCGAACTTACAACGTCGCTTGTTGGATACTGAGCAATGAATTGTGTTCATAAGATCGTTCGAACCTGGGCCACGGTGGCTCTTGCCTTCGGCTGGATTCTGACAATCCATGCGCAGAACGCTGACAAGCCTGCTGCATCGCTGAGCCAATTAGAGGCCTCGGTCAAGCAACATCCCTTCGATCCAAAGCTTCATGTAGCCCTGGGCCTGGCTTATTGGGAAAAGAATGATTACCCTCACGCGTTTGAAGCTTTCCAGCAAGCCGTGAAAGTAGGGCCCACGTCCGCTGAGGCGCACAACTGGCTCGGTGTTGCATTGATGGGCAAGGCGGACCTGCCCGGAGCGATCGTTGAGCTGAAAAAAGCGACTGCGCTCGATCCGAACTACGCAAGGGCCTACACAAATCTGGGTTCGGCGCAGGCCAAAAGTGGCGACCTGGAGGAAGCAATCAAGGCATTTCAGAAAGCGCTGGCACTCGAACCAAACAATCTAGCGGCACACATGAACTTAGGGGTGGCGCTACGAGAAAAGGGCGATGCTGCGGGCGCACTGGTGCATCTGCGACGCGTGGTCAAAGCCGAGCCAAACAACGCTAATCTGCAATACGAACTCGGACAGACGTTGCGTCAAAGTGGCGATCTTCCCGGCGCAGTTACAGCTCTGGAGCGCGCAGTGCAAATCAATCCTGAGTTGCAGGCCGGTTATTATGGCCTCGGCTTGGCCCTGAAGCAGCAGAGCGCCGCCACCCGCAAACCACAACCCGCACAAAACCCGAGTCCGGCTGACGATTTATATAAGAAAGGTAGAGAAGCCGCTGGTCGCGGAGATTTAGACACGGCCCGAGAGCGGCTTACACAGGCACTTAGCCTCGACGATACTCACGCGGAGGCACACAATGTCCTCGGTTTCGTCCTGGGTCAGCAGGGCGACATGCCGTCTGCTCTTGCACATTTACAGCGTGCGGTTACGCTTCAGCCACAATCTTCCGAAGCGCATTACAACCTCGGAGTTGCGTTGTGGTATAGCGGATCGAAAGAAAAATCTATTTCTGAACTAAGGGAAAGTGTTCGGCTTGATCCAGCCGCCGGGGCGAGTCATGCTTTTCTGGGAACCGCTCAGCGCGAAACTGGTGATCTGGCAGCAGCGCAATTGAGCTTGCAACGAGCTATTGCTCTATTGCCGCCTTTGCCGGCAACCTATATCGACCTGGGAATTATTTTCCTGCGCAAAGGTGAACTTGATAAGGCATTGGGACAATTCGAGGCTGGGCTGAACGTTCCCAATCCGCTGCCTCCAACCCCGGATTGGAACAGCGCTACCGCAGGACTCCATGAAGCACTGGCCAAAAAGCCAGAGAATGCCGAGGCACACAACGTTCTTGGACGTCTGCTGGGTCGGAAGGGTGCTGATAGCAAAGAGGTGGCTGCCGAATTTCGCGAAGCCATTCGGCTCCGTCCAGATTATGCGGAAGCGCATAATAATCTTGGGCTTGTGCTTACGCAAACCAATGATGATGATGCAGCCATCGCTGAATTCCGCGAGGCCATCCGCATAAGCCCGGGTTATGCAGACGCGCATGCGAATCTTGGGGCAACACTTACGCCTACCGACGGTGAGCAAGCTATTCATGAACTTGAAAAAGCAGTAGCTCTGGCGCCCACTTTAGTGAAGGCCCAATTCAACTTGGCTGGAGCCTACGGTGCTAATTCGAAATATGGGACCGCCAAGGAAATCGAACAGCTGCGCAAAGTGATCGAACTCTCTCCGCAGTTTGCGCGGGCTCACCTTGCCTTGGGCAAGGCACTCCTCCACGACGGGAAGATTCCCGATGCAGTCAGCGAACTTCAGGAAGCAACGCGCCTCGAACCGCAGAATGGTGAAGCGCACTATCAGTTTGGTTTAGCGTTGGCACGTGCCGGGCGCAAGGAAGAAGCAGAACCTGAACTAAAGAAAGGCCGCGAGATGGTTGCGGCGGATGATCGCAACCAGAACGCCAATTTGGACATCAGCGAAGGCCGCACTGCGCTCGACAATGGTGATTTGGATCAAGCCACAACCAAGTTCAACCATGCTATCAAGCTTGAACCGGAATCTCCTGATGCTCATCGTTTTCTGGGAATGGTTTTAGAAAAGCGGGGAGACACAGGGGCCGCTTCTGCTGCTTATCGCAAGGCCTTGAATCTAAATCCAGGCGATTTGCTTGCAAAGCAGCGGCTGGAGACATTGGGAGTGACAGAGTCCGGAGAAGATGATCCCCAGCGCATGACAGAACTTGAAGGCTATTTTCGAGACAGCCGTTTCGCGGAAGTCGAACCACTTCTAACTACCTACACGAACCAGCATCCGAAATCTTCATGGGGCTGGTACGCGCTCGGCTACAGCCAGTTCGCTCAGAAAAAAATCGGCCAGTCTATTCAGTCTCTGGCAAAGTCATTACAACTCGATATTAAAAATGTCGAAGCGCACAAGATACTCGGTCGAGACTTAATGATCATCGGCCGATTTGATGCGGCACAGACTGAGTTCGAGCAGGGAATTCGATACAATCCACAGTCCGCAGAGATCCACTACGATCTGGGCAAGTTGTTTTCCATGCAGGACAACTGGGCTCAGGCGCGGAAGGAATTCGAAGAAGCGCTGCGTATTGATCCTGTTTACTTAGAGAACCTCGATGCACTCGGCTTGGCATTAGAAGCTTTAGGAGATGATGCTGGGGCGGTTGCAAACTACAAGAAGGCCATTGGGCTGAATGATGAGCGAAAGGGAAAGTTCGCCTCGGCACATGTGAACTTGAGCGCTTATTACAACCGCACAGGTGACGCCGACAATGCCCTTGAATACGCAAATAAAGCGATTGAACTTGATCCTCAGTCCGATCGGGCCTGGTTCCAAAAAGCGAAGGCTCTGGAACGCCAAGGTCATGTGGATCAGGCAGTTGAGGCACTGAACAGCGCCATCTCCTTTAATACCCGTGCATCTTCTTATTATTACGTCCTGGCCGGACTCTATCGTAAGCAGGGCAAAACCAAGGAAAGCCAGGAAGCACTGGAAGTGTTTACACGCTTGGACAAGGAATCCAACGAGCTCGAAAAAATGCGCCGCAGTACCTCGAAGAGGGCGTCCACTCCATCCCAAGCCGGAGGCCCGCGTGAGTAGTGGCTCCGGCCGCGCGCAATCGCGCCGTGGGTTTCTGCAAGTGATGGGACAAGCGGGGATCGGAAGCTTGCTGCCGCTTGCTGGAATCGCACAACTGCTCGCGGCCCCGGTTACTCCTCCGGTTGTTTTTACCGACGTTACAGCAAAGGCTGGTTTGTCGAAAGCGGTAAACACTTCTGGCAGCGCGACCAACAAACAACTGCTACTTGAAGAGATGGGAGGAGGTGCGGCTTTTTTTGACTACGACAACGATGGCTGGCTCGACATTTTTCTAGTCAATGGAACCAGTCTCGATCCAGCGGTGCGAGAACGTAATCCTGCCAGCTATTTGTTCCACAACAATCGCGATGGCACTTTTACCGATGTTAGCCAGCAAGCCGGACTTATTCATTCTGGTTGGGGACAAGGTTGCTGTGTTGGGGATTACGACAACGACGGCTTCGATGATCTGTTCGTCAGCTATTTCGGCCGCAATGTCCTCTACCACAACAATGGCAATGGCACCTTCACCGATGTATCCGAAAAGGCAGGCGTTACGGGGTCAAGCGACCGATGGGGGGCCGGCTGCTGTTTTCTTGATTATGACCGTGATGGTCACCTCGACCTGTTTGTAGCGAACTATGTGAGCTATGATCCGGCGCGTGCTCCCAAGCCGGGCGAGGCAATGTATTGCCTCTACAACAACATCCCCGTTCCCTGCGGTCCGCAAGGCTTCACTGGCGGTACCAACATCCTTTACCGTAATCGTGGCGATGGGACATTTGTCGATGTTTCAGAAGAGTCGGGCATTACTCGTCCTCGCGGGGCTTCTTCCATGGTTTTTGTCGGCAGGAATTGGCAACCAACCGGCTCTTACGGCATGGGAGCAGCCGCTGCCGATTTCGACAATGACGGCTGGCCGGATATTTACGTTGCTAGTGATACTGCGCCAAGTTTGCTCTACCGCAACAACCATGATGGAACGTTCCGGGAAATTGCTGTCCCCGCTGGCTGTGCGTTTGACGAGAATGGAGTGGCCATGTCGGGAATGGGGGTCGGCTTGGGCGATTTCGATGGCGACGGTTGGATGGATATTGTGCGCACGAATTTCTCCGAGCAGGTCACCACCCTATACCGCAATTACGGCAACGGTGCTTTTGAAGATGCCAGCATCAAAGCAGGGCTTGGTGTTAACCGAAAGTATGTCGGTTTCGGTGTCGGATTTCTGGACTTCGATAACGATGGTTGGAAGGATCTTTTTCTTGCCAATGGGCACGTTTACTCGCAGATTGCCGGAAGGAAAATACATCTAACTTATAAAGAACCAAAAGTGCTCTATCGTAATCTGGGAAATGGGCGATTTGAAGATGTCTCAGCAAAAGCCGGCCCAGCCATAAAGGCTGAGAACCTGGGCCGCGGTTGTGCGTTCGGGGATTTCGATAACGATGGTGATGTGGACGTTATCATTAACAATCTCGACGGGCCTCCGACATTGCTACGCAACGATGGCGGAAATAGAAATAATTGGATCATGATTAAGTGTGTAGGGGTTAAGTCAAACCGGTCGGCGATCGGGGCTCGCGTAAGAATTACCACTGGAGCACGCAGTCAGATAGACGAAGTGATGAGTGGGTCGAGTTACTATTCGCAAAATGACTTCCGCCTCCACTTCGGACTCGGGAGTGCAACCAAAGTGGATAGTGTCGAGATCGCCTGGCCCTCTGGCCTCAAAGAAAGTTTCAAAAGTTTGGCTTCGAATCATCTCTACGTGATCCAGGAAACAAAGGGAATTCTTGAGACCAAGAAATTCCGCTAGCCACCATGGGGAGACTTCAACGAGTCCGAGGATGGATGGTGATAGGTGGCTTGTGTGTTTGTGCGATGGCCGCAAATCCCGCGCCAGATGTGCAATTCACAGATATTACGCAGGCCGCCAAAATCAATTTCAAGCAGGAGAACTCTGCCACCGGCAACAAATACCTGGTCGAGACCATGGGTGGTGGTGTCGCTGTTTTCGACTATGACAATGATGGACGGCTCGACATGTTTTTTACGAACGGGGCAAAAATTGATGACCCCATGCCAGACGACAAAGTTCCGGATAAATCTGATCGGAAGTATTGGAATCGTCTCTACCATCAGAACGCCGATGGCACATTTACCGACGTCACAGAAAAAGCTGGCCTCACAGGGATATCGCAAAACCATTACGACATGGGCGTAGCGGTAGGTGATTACGACAACGACGGTTTCGAAGATCTCTACGTCACCGGCTACGGTGGTAATGCGCTCTATCACAACAACGGCAACGGCACTTTTACCGATGTCACCCAGAAGGCTGGTGTTGCTGCTGGGGGATGGAGCGCTAGCGCCGGATTTTTCGACTACGATAATGACGGCAAACTAGATCTTTTCGTTACACGTTATGTGGATTGGACTTTCAAAACCAACCGCTACTGCGGAGAAAAGAAACCCGGATATCGCGCCTATTGTCATCCCGATAACTATGAAGGTGTCACAAACATTCTGTATCACAACAATGGCGACGGTACCTTCACCGACCTTTCTACCAAGGCCGGCATCGCCAAAGCCAATGGCAAAGGGCTTGGAGTGTCTTTTGCAGACTACGATGGAGATGGATTCACGGACATTTTCGTCGCCAACGATTCTGTGCAATGTTTCCTTTATCACAACAATGGTAACGGCACGTTCTCAGAAGTCGGTCTCCTTGCAGGCGTGGGATTTAATGAGGATGGCAAGACCTTCGCAGGAATGGGCACAGATTTCAGCGATTACGACAATGATGGCAATCCCGATATCGTGGTCACAGACTTGTCCAACGAGCGCTACATGCTTTTTCGCAACAATGGTGATGGCACCTTCCGGGATTCGACCAACCAGTCTGGCATCGGTGCCGCGACTCTTGCTTTTGCCGGGTGGAGCACACGTTTTTTTGACTACGATAACGACGGATGGAAGGACATCTTCGTTGCGCAATCACATGTGATGGATACCATCGAAAAAACTTCTCCTAATTTAAGGTACATGCAACCTCCTTTATTATTACGCAACGAATCCGGGCATTTTGCCAGAATTGTTCCGGGCGATGTCTTCAAAATTGACTGGGCAGGCCGTGGCGCCGCATTTGGTGACATTGATAATGATGGCGACATCGATATCGTAGTGAGCAACGCGGGCCAGTATGCATACATACTGCGAAACGATGGTGGGAGCCGCAACCACTGGCTTGGCATTGAGACCATCGGCAAGAAGTCCAATCGCGACGGCATCGGCAGTCGAGTGAAAGTAGTGTCTGCATCCGGACTTACTCAATACTTCACCGTAAACACAGCCATCGGCTATCTCTCCGCTAGTGATAAGCGACTACTTGTAGGTCTGGGTAACGATTCTTCGGCCAAGCTGGTAGAAATACGATGGCCCTCCGGTATTATTCAGAAGTTTGAGAACGTCAAGGCCGGGCAGATGCTGAAAGCGAGTGAACCGGCGCAATGATCACCCGACGCCAAATGATGGTCACGCTTGCTGGCACGGCGATAGCGGG
>Ga0207689_10000377_pt1 | contig 41943 bp, 32 predicted proteins | sample KBSMisM52_FD_184312 | JGI IMG/M metagenome (GOLD analysis project Ga0207689, IMG submission 184312) | Miscanthus rhizosphere microbial communities from Kellogg Biological Station, Michigan, USA - KBS Miscanthus M5-2 (SPAdes) (version 2) | ecosystem: Host-associated > Plants > Roots >...
GGAAAGCGATGCGCCGGAAGCATCGACAGTGCTCACCTTGCCCGACGGCTGCTTTCCAATGCGTCGGTACGACAGCCGGGTCGACGGCGTGCCGAACGAGGAAGTGGCTGGCGAGGCCCGGCGCGATCACGAGCGATCGGCCGGGCGTCCTGCGCCTGAGCCCCAGCGCGCCTCGCCCTTCGGCGAGCCGATGATCTCGGATCACCGGCGCATCCTGGCCACGGGGCTGGGACGGTTGCGCGGCAAGATGAAGTACCGTCCGGTGGCCTTCGAGCTGACCCCGCCGGAGTTCACCCTCTCCCGGCTCCAGCGCACCGTCGAGGCGGTCTCCGGCGTGCGGCTGCACAAGCAGAACTTCCGCCGGGCGCTCGAGCGCACCGGCCTCGTCGAAGGCCTTGGCCGGTTCGACGTGGAGACCGGCGGGCGGCCCGCCGAGCTCTTCCGCTTCCGCCGCTCTCCGGCCTGCTTGTAATCCTTCCATTCCAGGACCGCGGGGATCTCGTGAATCCGGTAGCCGAGCGCGGTGGCCTTCAGGATCACCTCCAGGTGAAACTCCTTGCCAGGCTCGTGCAATGGGAGGGACATGATCGCGTCTCGGCGATATGCGCGCGTCATCCCCGTATTCATCGTCGCGACATTCGACATGCACGCGCGGATCACCCTGTTGCCGAAACGGCTGAGCAGAACGCGCTTCACAGGCACGTTTCGGTACCCGCCTCCGGGCAGGTGGGGGCTGGCCACAACGATGTCCGCCTCGGGGCAGGCGTGCATCGCCGCAAGCAGGTCGTGAACGATACTCTCGCCCCACGACAGGTCGATTTCCGTGGTGACGATGATCGCACCGCGCGCCTCGTTGATGCCGGTCAGCAGTGCCGCACCACGACCCTTGTTGCGCGAGTAGCCGAGAACACGCACGCGCGGATATTCTGCAGCGACGCGGCGGGCGATATCGTCGGAATCATCCGTGGAGCCATCGTTGACAACCAGAAGCTCCCAGTCGCAATCAAGCCGCTCCAGATTCGCGGCCAGATTGCGGATGGAATGCTCGATGATCGCCGATTCGTTGTAGAAAGGACAAACCACACTGACGTTCGGGCCGCGCGTCATGCCGTCAGTTGCGTCCATACCGCACCTCGCCGATCGAATGCCGTGCGGAACTCTCGTTCTGGCACCTTGGATGTACCCATCCATTCCAGATCAACAGCGCGGAAATGCCGTAGCAGGGAGACCACGGCTTCTACCCGCGGTGTCGTTTCATCTAGCCGTGCAAAATTCCGCATATTCTGGCCACCCGCCTCTGGAAAAGCAATGTCAGTGCATGGAAATGCAGCTGGCGGTGAATCTTCCCTGGTTAAGGGTGACGCTGATCACCACGGCCGCGGCTCGCCGGCCTGTCGTTCATTCCACACCTCGCCGGTCTACCGCCATCCGGAACCATAATTCGAGCATCATCAGGCTGAAGACCTGCTTCAGATAAACGAACTCGCCGGCGTGCAGCGATTGGCGCAGTTTTTGAATCGCCTCCGGCCGAAAGAGTCCACGGTTGCGCACGGAGTCATCCGAAAGCGTGTCGGCCATCATGTTTTGAAACGCCGGCGCGCGAAAATGCTGCTCGAGGGGGACATAGAAAGGCATCTTGCGGCGCGCCGTTACCGCAGCCGGCAGCATCCGCGCCGCGTACTTCCGCAAAAGTACCTTGGTCTCTCCGCGATGGACTTTAAGTCGCGGCGGCACCCGCATGACGTACTCGATCAGCTCATGGTCCAGGAACGGGACGCGTGCCTCGATACCGTGCGCCATCGACATCTTGTCCTGCTTGGTAAGGATGTCATCGGCGAGCCAGTGATCGAATTGAAGGTGTAGCGCATGATTCAGGAACGGGACGCGCGTGTCGGTGCGGGCATGACGGTTCGGCGCAGGCGCATTCGATCGCAGGGCCTGCGCAAAATGCGCCGAATACAGCGACGGCGTGTCCCGCTCGTCGAACAAGGAAATGAGATGGCGATAGGCCTGCGGCAATGCACTCAACCCGGTAAGGGGGACAAAGTCGAGCACTTTCTGCTTGCCGCGCTGGCCAAGCGCGGCAGGGTAGTCGAACGCCAGGTTGTACGCGCCGGCGGGGATCAGGTTCATCAGTCCCGGCAATATGTTCCGGCGAAGCCACGCGGGAACCAGGCTCGCCATCTGGTGACCCCGCAGGAGTGCCTTGTGGAAGACATAACCGCCGAGGATTTCGTCGGCGCCTTCGCCTGATAACACCACCGTCACGCTTTTCTTGGCCTCGCGCGAAAGCTGAAACATCGGAATCACGATCGGATCACCCAACGGTTCGTCGAGATGCCAGGCGATCTTCGGGAGCAGCTCGATGTCCGAGGCACGGCAGGCAACTTCCGTGTGCTGGCAGCCGAGAATACGCGCGGTCTCCGCCGCCTGCGCCAGTTCGTCGTGCTCATAGTCGAAACCGACGGTAAACGTGCGAATCGGCTCCGAAACGAGCTTCGTCATGGCGGCGACGATCGTGCTCGAATCCAGTCCGCCGCTGAGATACGCGCCCAGCGGTACTTCGGAGATGAGCCGCCGCCGGATGCTCGTTTCGAACCGTTCCGCGAACCCCTCGACGTACTCCACGTCGGAATGAGGGAAAGGGCCGGAGTACAGCTCCGGCTCCCAATAACGCGTCAGCGTCAGCCTCCCGTTGCGGACCATGCCATAGTGCCCGGCCGGAAACTTGCGCAGCTCGCGGAACATCCCGCCTGGTCCTGGCACATAGCGCAGTGCCAGGTAGTCGTGCACCGCCTGGTAGTCAAGGGTCGTGCGTACGTCGTCGCAGCGAAGAATGGCCTTGAACTCCGAGGCGAAGAGAAATTTTCCCGGCAATTCGACGTAATAGAGCGGCTTGATGCCCACTCGATCGCGCGCGATGAAAAGCTCGCCTTTGCGCTTGTCGTAGATGACGACGGCGAACATCCCGACCAGCCGCTTCACGCACTCGGGTCCCATTTCCTCGTAGAGGTGCAGGATGACTTCCGCGTCGGACTTGGTGCGGAAACGATGCCCGCGCGCTTGCAGCTCGTCGCGCAGCTCGCGGAAGTTGTAGAACTCGCCGTTCTGGATCACTGCCAGCGAGGCGTCTTCGTTCTCGATCGGCTGCTGTCCACCCGCGACATCGATGATGCTGAGGCGCGCATGCCCGAGGCCCACGTCCTCGTGGCGGAGATACCCGAAGCTATCGGGTCCGCGGTGCCGCAACGAGGTGGTCATCGCCTCGAGCAATCCTTCAGCGCGAAATCCGGTGTAGCCGCAAATGCCGCACATTGATCGGGCCCTAGTCGAACCGGATGGTGCGCGTCAGTACCGGCTGATCGGAAATCCGGCGAGGGTCAAGCCGCTCCGATCGCTCGGCATCGAATCCGAGGTCGTCCAATTCGTGTCTGACGAAATACCGCGACGATCCCATGTGCATCGTCGTGAACGAAGGCACCCAGCGGATTTCCTCCAGATTCGCGAGGCCCGCGCCACCCAGATGGTCGCGAACGGTCACATGTCTGTCGTGAAACTCGATCGTGCGCCGCAACTCGATACCGACCGGCTTCTTGCGGTAGATCAACACATCGACGAGACGCTGCTTGAGCCACCGGGCAAGCGCCGCAGACCGGCCGAGCGTGAGGCTGAACACGCGAAACCCGAGAAACAGCCATGGCCGCATGACGGGACGCGAGACGCGAACGAACGAAGACGCGAGCGTGAGCTCGTGAGGTTCCGATTCGACGGGTCGCGCCGGATCGAAGTGCTGTGACGTGACGCACGTTCCATTGCGCTGCTGGCCGATATAGCCGCAGTCGTTGTAGACCAGGCGACCCGTGCGCCGGTCGAACAGCTTGACGACACCGCCCTTGCTCGCCCCGACATAGGCCACGTATTCGTTGCGCCGAAATCGGGCGATGCCTGCGCTTGCAAACCACAGGAAACTGTCCTCCTTTCCGGGTTCCTCGGGTACCGCCGCCGCGTGACCAGGGCCACGACATGCCCGCAACGCGAAGACCAGATTGTTAAGCATAGGAAAGAGATTGTAGGCGTCTACAGCGAACACGCCCGCCGCCAGCCCACCGCCAACGGCCGGCCGCATGGTCTGCGCGATCCATGCCGCCGCCTTGTCGCTGGCGGCCAGCATTTCGAACGCCGCCGGATAGTAGGTCTGCGTGTTCCGACTGCCGTACTCGCCTCCCAGGCTTCGGTCCGGATGAATGAACAATCCCTGGAAATGCAGGGCGCGCGCGAGCGATTCGGCAAGGCGCGGCTGCGGGTCCAGTTCCAGCAGGCGCGCGAGATAGAAAGTGCCGTGGGTCTGATAGCCGAAGTCGGCACCTCCGTATTCTTCGTACCAGCCTTCCGCGGATTGATGCTCGAGAACGCGATTCAAGAAATAGACGCTTCGCTGCCTGCACCGGCCATCTCCGGTCAACACGAATATGTGCTGCAGCGCGGCGCTTGCGGCCGCCAGGTGATTGGACAGAAATCCATGCGTCTCGTCGTTCTTGACGAGCCAACCACCGGCGCGACGCAGGGTTTCGTGAACGGCGTTCCTGGTTTCGCTGGCGAGATCCTCGCCAAGAAAGTGGAGTGCCTCGCCGACGTAGAACGCTGTAAAGGCCGTTGCGGCCAATGAACGCTCGTTGGGGTACGCCTCATCGAAGCTGCCGTCGGCGTGCTGGAGGGAGGTCCAGTATTGCAGCGCCATGTGAATCCAGTCGAGCAGATTCCTGTTGCGATGATACGAATTGCCGGCGAACTCCGTCGTGTACACGAAACTCAGGACGCAGACTGCCTCCTGGAAACGGGCTCCCGGAAAGTCCGTGAATTTCCACGCCCAGAAGGTCCGGTCGCAACAACCTGAGGTGGGACTGTAACGCTCCCGGTCCATCCGGCTTAGTACGCGTGGCATCTGGTCGAGTATCGCTGCCTGATAGGGCTCGACTGCCGATGAATGGGTCACGCGAGGCTCACGTGTGGCCAACATGCCGAGGCACGGGGTCGGCGGGCGGCAGGTAGCCAACGGTTTCGCCCAAGTCCAGGCTCGCATGGACGAGAAACGTGGTTTGCGTGACGGCGATCAGCGTCTCGGCGTCGATCGGCATTGGCCCGCCACCGGAGAGTGCGGCGACAAAGCTCTTGATTTCCTCACTGTGTCCTTTGGCCTGGTTCAGCAACCGATGGTTCTCGGACCTGTTGCGGCGATGCAGCGACAGCGACCGGTAGTTGTCGAGAATCGCCGTATGCTGCCCGCAGAAGACTTCGACGTACTCCTTCCGGACGCCGGGGTCACCATTGGCGAGGTAGTGAATCGCTCCGATCGAGCCGTCGGTCATCCGGAGCGTTATCGAGACCGAGTCGCGGGCGAGCGTGCGCGGCCCGTTGGCCGGCAGCGCCTCGGCGAATATGCGTTGCGGTCGAGCGCCGGTGAGATAGCAGATGAAATCGACGAAGTGGCACACCTCTCCAAGAATGCGGCCACCGCCTTCCTTCGCGTCGAACACCCAGCTGTCGGCCGGAAAGCTGCCTGCATTGACGCGATAGCTGATGAACATCGGTTCCACCCGGGCGGCAAAGAATGCCTTGCATTTCACCGCCAGCGGCGAAAACCGGCGGTTGTAGCCAACCAGCAATCGCGGTGACGCCGAAGCCGCAATCGCCGCTTGCACCTGCAGCAACGAATCGAGCGTGATCGCCAGCGGCTTTTCCACGAACACCGCCTTACCAGCGCGAATGGCTTGTGCCGTCAGCGGACCATGCTGATCGTGACGGGTCGCGATCAGAATGGCATCGATTTCGGGATCGGCGATCACCTCCGCCGCATCGCTGGTACAAAACTTCGCGCCGTAGCGCTGTCCGACTTCTCGAGCCGTGAGACCCGATGCGGTCGAGACGGCGTGAATCTGCAATTGCTTGCACGCTGCCAGGGCCGGCAGCAGCACGGCCTTGGCGAACTGCCCCGCACCGATCACCCCCAGGCGAATCGGGCGGTCGAGCCTGGGTGCCTTTCCAGCGGGCAGGGCAATCCGGGTGGGCAGCTCCGCCGGGCCGTCGTATTCGAGAAGCATGGCGATCGCGCGTTCGTCTGTTTCGCCGGTCACTACGCGATACGCCGCTTCTGCGTCGGCAATTGCAAAGCGGTGGGTGACCAGGGGTGCAACGTCGATGCTGCCGCGCGCGACGAAGTCGAGGAACGATTGCATGTTCCGCTGCTCGGTCCACCGTACGTAGGGGAGCGGGTAGTCGACACCGCGAATTTCATACGCTGGATCGTAGCGGCCCGGTCCGTACGATCGGCTGACGATGAGCTCGATCTCCTTTTCGAAGAACGCGCGGCGTTCGATTTCCATTCCCACATCGCCCACGACCACGACGCGGCCCTTGAGCCTGGACAGCGCACCGGCGCGCCGCAACGGATCATTCGATTTCGTGGCCGCGCAGATAAGAACCGCGTCGGCGCCGTGGCCGCCACTGAGCCCACCGACCATGGCGTCCAATTGAGCGTCCGGAACCGCATGATGCGCTCCCAGCCGCGCCGCCAGCTCCAGTTTGGAATGATCAAGATCGGTTGCGATGACCGTGGCCCCAGCGCAGCGTACGAGTTGCGCGGCAATTTGGCCGACGAGGCCAAGTCCCATCACGACGACCTTGTCGCCCAAGTGCAGGTTCGCCAGGCGCACACCCTGCATCGCAATCGCACCGATCGTGACGAAGCACGCGGCGTCATAGGTCGCGCCTGCGGGCAGCTTGACTGCCAGGTTGCGCGGCACATAGTCGATTTCCGCGTGATTGGCGAAGTTGAGGCCCGCGCACGCGACGCGGTCACCGGTGGCAAATTCCATCGCCTCCTCGCCCACGGCGAGGACTTCGCCGGCGCAGGAGTAACCCAGAGGTATCGGCGAATCCATCAAGTTGCGGACCACCTTGAAGGTGTTCCAGAGCCCTTCCTGCTTTGCCTTGTTCAGCACCTTGGCAACGAGGTCGGGTCGTTGCCTGGCCTTTCCTATCATTCCCTTGCTGGCAAGCTCGAGCACGGCACGCTCGGTGCCGAGACTGATCAGCGAGCGCCGCACGCGAACCAGAACGCCCTCCGGCCGCAGCGTCGGGGGTGGAACCTCCTCCACGCGCATCCTTCCGGTCTTCAAGTTTTGCGTTACCGCTTTCATCCGCTATTCCGATCCTCGAATCGACCCGGAACGATAGCGTATAAGATTTGCCCCCTATCGGGGCGATTAGCTCCACGACGGGCGGCGAACCTGTCGCTGCGTCCGGATGGCGTGTAGACCGGGGCGCGCCACCCCTTGTCAAATACGACTTGCCCAGAACAATTCCGTCGTGAGTATCAAACGCTCGTCATGGGCCCGCGAACGCAGGTGCGCTCCTTTGCCCTCGGTCGGCATCAGGTGCCATCGCGAGGTGGCCCGACTCCGTCTCCCGCGGGGAAGCGAGAACCCGCCCATCGCCGAGCGTCGGGCACAGGGTTGCCCGACGTGACGATTCTCTCGACGAAGTACCGCGGTCGACGCTTCGTCTCCATGTAGATCTTGGCCACGTACTCCCCAAGGATTCCGACGCTGAGCAATTGAATTCCGCTCATCAGGTAGATTGGCAGGGTCAGCGAAGCCCAGCCGGGAACCGACTGGTCGGTAAAAAGGCGAATCCACAGTACCCAGGCCGAAAGCGCCAGGCTGACAACGAAGATGAACAATCCAAGCGCCGCAATCATGCGCAGGGGGACAGTCGAAAACGAAGTGATGCCGTCAACCGCAAGAGCCAGCATCTTGCGAAGCGAGTATTTGGATTCGCCCGCGAACCGCTCGCGCCGATCGTAGTAGGCGATTGCGGACGGGAAACCGATGGTCGGCACGATGCCTCGAAGGAAGAGATTGACTTCGCCGTAGTCCTTCAGCGCATCAATGGCTCGCCGGCTCATCAGACGGCAGTCGGCATGATTGAAAACGACGTTCGCACCCATGGCGGCCAGGACACGGTAGTAGCCTTCCGCCGTAACGCGCTTGAACCATGAGTCATTCGGCCGCCGGTTCCGCACGCCATAGACCACGTCATAGCCGTTGAGGTAGTGGGAGACCATCTCGGGCAGTACACCGATGTCGTCCTGCAGATCCGCATCGACCGTCACGATGGCGTCGCCCGCGGCATGGAACAAGCCCGCCAGCACGGCATTCTGGTGGCCGTTGTTTCGCGACAGCTTGATTCCGTACACACAGCGCTCGGTCGCTGCAAACTGCTCGATCAGCGCCCACGTCCGATCGCGGCTGCCGTCGTCAACGAAGTAGAGCTGGCTTTCTTCGGTAATGCGACCTTCGCGTACCAGGCTGGCGCGGGTGAGCAGAAGCTGGCGCAGGGTCTCGGGCAATACGCTTTCTTCGTTGTAGCAAGGCACGACGACCGCAAGGGCGGGAGGATCGTTAGTCATCATGGTCGAGAGCCTGATCAGGGGATCGGTAGGTCCAGATGCGATTGGCCGAGAAATTCCACACCAATACCGCAATCGTTGCAAAGATCTGCACGAGAAGGTAGTTCAGCTCGAATACCGTGACGCCGACATACATCAGCACGGTGTTGAGCGCCAAACCGGCCGACGAGACAATCACGAACCTGATCGCAGCGACGCGATGTGCCTGATTGCTGAGAAACGTGAAGTGGTAGTTCAACCAATAGTTCGCGATTGCACTGAACGCATAACCTATCGCCGATGCCGCAACGGCATCGAAGTGCGCGGCCTCGACGAGCGTGACAAGAATAAGGTATTGCAGCGCAGTTGCAAGGAGGCCGACACCGCAGAAGCGCAGGAATTGAACGAGCATCTCGATGCCTCATGGACATGCGCAACCGCCGCTCACCATCGCGGAATGGTCCGCAAGCGAAGCCACGGAGCAGGGCACGGCCCTGGATCCTGCCGCGATGATACTGCGGCCGGTGATCGTGGCAGGCAGCAGGGAAAGGCTGCGGTAGTGGCCATTCCTCCCCGCTCGACCGACAGGTGCGGAACACGGCATACTGTCGGCGGCCTCCCTCCGGGGCCTCATGTTTTGTTGGCATTCCGACAGGCTGCACCACACGCCGCCTTTGAGCCGCCCAGCGCCTTGCATAATCAGAGTCCGAAGGTAGGAACCCAACGATGAATGTCGTCGTGGTCCTTCCGACCTACAATGAGCGCGAGAACATCACTCCGCTCATCGATGATCTACAGCGGGAGTTCACCCAGATGCGCCACGCGATGAGCATTCTGGTCGTGGACGACGCGTCCCCCGATGGCACTGCGGAGGTGGTTCGTGCAGTGCAAGCGCGTTATGCCAACGTCCACCTGATCTCGGGCGCGAAGAATGGCCTGGGATCTGCGTACATTCGCGGCTTCCGGCATGCAATCAAGGCGTTGGAGCCGGACGTCGTGTTCCAGATGGATGCCGATTTCTCGCACAAGCCGGAAGATTTGCCCAGGCTGATGGCGCAAATCGATGATGGCGCGGACTTCGTCATCGGCAGCCGCTATGTGAAAGGAGGCCGGATCGCCGCCGATTGGGGCCTCTGGCGCAAACTGAATTCCCGCGTCGGTAATCTGGTTGCGCGTTACGTGGCGGGCATCTATCGCGTGCGTGACTGCACGGCAGGGTTCAGGGCGATCCGGGTTTCCGTGCTGGAGCGAATCGACCTGAACGCGCTTCGCGTCCAGGGTTATGCCTTCATGGTTGCACTGCTTCACGCCGCCGCGATGTCGCGCGCGCGGATCGTCGAGGTCCCGGTGGAATTCGTGGAGCGAAGGCATGGGACGTCGAAGCTTGGCTTGTCGGACATCATCGAATTCATTGTGAACGCATGGTGGATCCGGCTGCAGAGCTCCAGGTTGCTCGTGAAGTTTCTGATCGTGGGCGCCTCCGGGGTCGCGGTCAATCTGGGTCTGTTCAGCCTGCTTCTCCAGTTAGGAGTGAACAAGTATCTAGCTTCGCCGATCGCGATCGAGATATCGATCATTTCGAACTTCCTGCTCAACAACTATTGGACTTTTCGGTGGAGGAAGGTCCGGGACCGGCTGAGGGTGCGGGGTCTGAAGTTCAACGTGGTTTCGTTGCTTTCCCTTGGGGTCAGCTATACCACCTTTGTCGCGCTGTCTTTTGCCTTTCCCCAAGGGACTCCGCAGGTTCATCAGTTCATTGGCATCGTCCCGGCCACGTTAGTGAACTACTTGCTGAATTCCTACTGGACGTTCAAGGACGATGCCGGCTAGATGGCGCGCGGTCGAACGATCGGGGAAACGGCCTGATCCACGTCGTCCGGAACCGCATGGCGGTCAACGGCGACAAGATACAGATGCCATCGCCTGGCGATCGACGCTTCCAGGCCCGGTGCACCGAGGCATCGAATGACGGGGCGAGCAATCATCCAATCGGTCGCCCGATATAGCAGGCCGGCCGCGGCAATCCTGCTTTTCCTGGCTGTCGTGGTGCTGTTGGCAACGCCGGTTATCACGGTTCCAGTGCTGATTCCAAAGAACTATAACGAGGGGTGGAATGCCTTTCAGGCGCTTCGAGCCATGGGCGACGGTTCGCTGTATCCGGATCGCTCGGCCCTTGTCACGAACAACTATCCGCCTCTGTCTTTTTACGTCGTCGGCGCACTGGGCTCGCTCAATGGCGACAATATCATCGCCGGGCGGCTGATTGCCTTGTTCAGTTTTGTGACCGTCGCCGTTGTCATCTACGCCATTACCCGAAACATTTCCGGATCCCGCTACGCCGGTCTGATCGGCAGCCTCGTGTTCGCGGGCTACCTGGCAGGACTGCACCCCGGATACATCGGCATGAACGATCCTCAATGGCTTGCGCAGGCCATCATGATCATGGCGCTCATGCTGGCGCTTTCAAATGCCAAGTCCATCTCCCATGCTTATCTATGGCTGGTCGTTCTGATCGCGCTGGCTTCGGGGATGACCAAACACAACCTGGTAGCGTTTCCGCTCGCCATGACAATCTGGCTGCTGTTGCACGACCGCCGCGGACTCTATGTGTGGATTGCTGTGTCCTCGCTGGTGCTCGTTGCGTCATTTGGCGCTCTCTACGTCGCGTACGGGCCGGAGTTTTTTCAGAATATTTTCGGGTTTCACAGGACTTATTCGCCTGACGACATCACCCGCCAGCTGAAGCGGTGGGCGATCCCGCTGCTGCCGCTGATCGGCGCGTTCGTCGCGTTCGTGTTCCTCGAGCCCCCAGGCCGCAGCAAGCATCTCCTTGTGATCTACACCGTTGTCGCCGCCGCGTGGGGCACCTACGCGCTGGGCGGAGCGGGTGTCAACATGAACGTGATGTACGACATGATGATCGGCCTGTCGATCGTCGCCGGCCTGGCCGTCCATAGAATTGGTGAGCGGTTCGGGCACGTTTGCCCTCGCGGGCTGGTCGAAGCCGCGGCCGCCGTGCTCGTCGCGGGGGGAATGCTGGCAGCCGTTCCGCGTCAGGTTCTTGCAATGCCCGCGACGCTTGCCGACCTTCATTCACACGAGAGCCGCGTGGCGTCGGATGTTAAATACATCGCGTCAATCGAAGGCCCGGTCGCGTGCGAAAGTCTCGCGCTTTGCTATTGGGCCCACAAGCCATTCGAATTCGACATGTTTGCCGTTGGGCAGAAACTCGAGAGCGGGGTACTGCGCAAGGATGCCTTCAACGGCGTTATCGAAGCGCACTACTTCAAGTCCATTCAAATGTACGGCCGCACGACGAACCGATTGCCCGAATTTGCGATGGAGTCAATTCGAAGAAATTACGATCTCGCTCCAAAGAGCGGAGACCAGACATTCCTGCTGCCCCGCACGTCGCCCGCTCGACGGGATTGACGCCCGAGTCCTCCCCACCTATTTCTCGCGTTGCAACAGCGTTAGATAGCGCCCATGCCGGAGCACAACGACGTGCTGCGTAAGTCGGTCGCTGACCGTGGCATTGCATTCGGCACGACATAGCGCCCAGATCCGGGGGGCGTCTTCCACCGGCGCTGCAAACCGTTGAAAGACCGGCCACGCGGGAAGCACCACGAACGGAATGTCCAGCCCGGCTCGGCGGAGCTCCCAATAGCCTTGGAAATCGATCTGGTTGGCAATCACCACGACGTCCCCAGGCTGGCGATCCCGGAGGATCCTCGCCACCGCGTCGCGCAAAGGCGATTCGCGCAAGTCCTGTCGCAACGGAAGAACGACCGCCAGCAGCACCGCGGGCAGTATCAGCGCTCGCAGGAGGAGCTTGCCTGGCGTTCCTCCCTGCTCCGAGACGACGACCACCCATAACCAGTACACCGGCACCGAGCCCAGCAGGAATCTGGTATGAAAAGCGGGCCCCATGAGCAGCGAAATGCCGGCAAGCAGGATGGCCGGTCCGAAGCAAAGTACCGTTAGCGGGCCAAGCCAGTGCCAATCCAGAGGCTCGTTGCGGCGATTCAGGAATGCCAACGCGATCAACAGCACATTCACGGCTGCAGCCCCGAGAACGAGGAATTTCATTCCCGGCAGCCCATCCCACCAATCGGGGGTAACAGCGTTGGATCCCGAAGGGATCGCGGTAAGAAAGTGAAACGGCACGATCGAAACTGCACTGACCAGGCTTGGGTCGACCCACTTCAGGTTCCCGCTCAATCCACGGCTGGCATAGACGGGAAACACATAGATGACCCAGGCGCAGAAGATGAGCGCCGGAATGAACGCTGCCAGCATCAGCGCCCGCGCCTTGCGCGGTGGTCCCACCCACCACGCAAGCAGCACAAAGGAGGCAAGCAGGAGTACGCAGAAAAAATGTGTCAGCACGGCCAGACTCATCACCATCGTCCAGACCCCGAGCCTGGCAGGTGTCGGCCGGCATCGCCACGCATCCCATGTCCAGATCGAAACTATGGTCAGCAGGACGACCAGGCCGTAGCTTCGCACCAGGTGCGGTACGCTGAACACGTGCAGGTAGACCGTCAGGAGAAGGAGCGATGCCAGCCGCCAGCTTTTGGTAACGCGCGCCGCGAGCACAGGAAACAAACAGATTGCCAGCAGATTGATTGGCACTGGCAAAGCCTTCGCGGAAAAGTCCGAGAGGCCGAAGAGCCCGACCCACAGCCTTTCGAGCACATAGAACACTGGCGGGTGAATGAGATCGGCCCGGATGCCGGCGATCTGCTCGGCCCAGGGTCGTTCGGCATACATCAGCGCCCAGATCTCGTCGGGGATCAGTGTTCGATCCCACGCCAGCCAACAGAATGCGAGGTAAACAATCGCCATGAGGGCAGCCCATGACGTGATCGCGTTGGGCGACGCTGGAGCCTCTGGCGTTGATCCTCGGCCAACAAGCTTGTCTGTTGATGCGACTGGCGTGTTCATCGAAGAATTGCCTTTTCCAACAGACTTTGTCCCTCGATTCAATGCAGCGCCGGAAGTTCGATGCGCGGTGAATCCCGCAACCGAGGTACAACGTCGCTTCGGGCAAAGATTCGAACCGGTGGGTTGACCGGGGAGGCGACGAGCATCGGCCGCGTCCACAGTGCCGGCGTTTGTATGGCAAGCACCTCCTGATAACCCAGCGATCCGTCATTCAATCCCTGGATCGTGGAATCGAGGATGCTGACTTCGTGGTCCGGCTCGGTGATCAGTTGTGGAATGGACACGAGAAACGCGGGCGGCGACGTGGCCGGTTTTCGATTCTTGTACGCATAGGTCCACTGGCCCGGTGCTGCGACGGCGACCGTGCCCGCTGGCAGCCGCGGCAGCTTGAAGGGAACGCCGAAATAGGCGACGTCATCGCCGGGTGCTACGTTTCGCGCGAGCCAGTCGCCAGCTTCGTATCGGCTGTCGTGGAGCATCTGGTAAGTGAGGTCTGCGCCGCGCAGCCCGCCCCATGCGATCCCGGCCACGGCGACACCGATTGCGCCCGCCCGCAGCACGCCCGGCTTCCTTGCGGTCGCGGCGATGGCAAGGCCGGCAAACAGGCAGAGCACGAAGTCCATTGGCAGCAGATAGCGCGGCAGCACGAGACGCACCGGCACGAGAACCCCAAGCGCGAGGCAGAGCGACGGCACGGTAAGCAATGCGAAAAGACGTCGACTGGTCCGCGCCACCCATGCGGCACCGGCCAATGCCAGAACGAATATCGGGAGGCCGACCGCTGCCAGCATCTGGGAACCTGCATTCCGCGCGAGCTCCAGGTAACCGTCGAATGTCGCGGGCGTGCTGTGATACACGGCGGCCAGCGCGAGAACCGGTTGCGGAATATTCGGATCGGGCACTCGGGTGATATACCGCACGTGCTTGTCGAAAAACCAATGGGGGAGGAGGGCGATGCCGCTCAGCACGAGATATGCCACGACGGCGGCGCCCAGACCGAGTGCTGGTCCGCGCCACCAGCCGCTCCAGTCAGCGCTTCGGCGCCGATCAAGCAATGCAGCCGTGACAACGACCAGGCCGAGTCCGAAAAAGAACGCGTACTGTTGATCCTTGGTGGCCGTGCCGATACCGGCGCAGAGTCCGATGGCGATCGCGCGCCTTGGGGTGAGTCCCTCGCGAAGGGCGTTCACCGCAAATACGATTGCGAGCGCGGTCCAGAACAAGGCGGCGACATCCACGTTGCTAGTCCGCGCGTAATAAAGCATCGGACCTGTCGTCGCGACCGCGCCAGCCGCCACCCAGCCTGCCGCGTTGCCGGCCAGCCGGCACGCGGCGACAAATGCGGCGGCGACGGTGCCTGCCGCCATCAGCAAGCTCGGCAGACGGTGCAAAAGCATGAGCACGCCGACCGATAACTGCTGCTGAGGCAAGCCAAGCTTGTCCACGATGCTCGGAAACAAATGCGGGAGATAGTAGGGCCAGACAAAGATCGCCTGCACGAGGAACTGCGCGAGTGGGTACTGCGGCGTAATCTCATTCCTCGGATATCCGACGATGAGAAGAATGGCATCCACTGCGCCCCAAGGTCCGATTTCGTCGGTGCCCCAGGCACTCATCCGCCCCGTCACGTTATTGACGGGCAGTCCCCACCAGAGTCCTGGCAAGAACCATAGGGTGGCGACGGAAAAGACAAGCACGGTACGGCGATGATGCTGGAGCCATGCCATCATCGGTTCCCCATGGTCGGGCAATCAGACCTTGCTGCGGCGACGTTCATTTTTTTCGCCATCGCATTCCGATGTCCCCATCATTGGTCGCATCTCTTGACAGCGTTGGCTCACCCATCGCGGCCGATTCAAGTGTGCCGTTATTAGAACACCCTCGCTGTCGGCGGCGCAATTCCGAACGCGCCTCTTGCCTGCCTTCAGAGATGATTGGACGGCAGATCAACTGCACGACTGGCCTGATCGCGTTGCTGTTCTTCTTGTGCTGGCATCGAAGTCTCGATGAGCGCTCGGGTATCGATGACCAGGTCAGCCGTATTCACGATGCGGTAATGCTGGCGAACCAGATCCAGCATCCGTGCGCACCGGCGTAACTTCTCTTCCCGGCTCAAGAACGACAGCGTATAGATCTTCGCCTTCCACCCCGGCAACTCGGCGGTTGGCAGAGGGTCCGCAAAATCGGTCAGGTGAAACAACAGGACAAGGGGTGCCTTCGTGCGCCGGACGCGGCGAATTCCCATCCGGAAATATCCGTTGCCCAGAATCAGGCTGTAGCTTGGGTGAAACGGGACGGGGAGCGGCGCGTAGGCGGGCATCGGCAACTCGAGGAGTCGTCGCGACCCACTGACAAAGTGAGGAGAACAGGAAATGGTGTCCAGGCCCACTCGCTTCGCCGTTCGCGAATCCGGGAAGAGCGAGGAATCGTAGTGGTACCCGGCGGGTTCCAGCAAACCCAGTGAGCGGGCATCCATGGAGAATCCTGGCGCCCGGAAGCCTAGTACGGGCACCCCCAGCGACTGCTCGAGGATGTCGCGACTTTCGCAAATCTCCTTCCGCTGGTCCTCCGGCCCAAGCCGGCGGAGATCCCGATGGGTGGTCGTGTGCGAGCCTATTTCGTGCCGATGGCCCACAGCCTCGCGTAGAAGCTCTTTCTTCGCTGCGTCACGGATGTCTTGCGCGATCGTGAACAGCGTGGCGTGAACCCGGTACCGTGCCAGGAATTCGAACGCGTTGCGCAGGCCCGATTCGAAGATTGCATCGCGCTGGCCTGCGAACGCCCAGCCGTGAACCCGGCAGATGTCGGCGTAACCGTCGAGATCGACGTGCACGACGCACGCCGGATCGACCTCGCGGTCGGCCGTTGCGCGCCCTTCGTTGCTCGTGCCCATCATCAGCAGAACCAACGATTGAGCGAGTGACCCACGATGCGGGTCCACGGCAACGGAAGCTTCCGCCAAATCCGCTTCCGGACGCCATCCGGGTCATAGTATCGGGCAACGTCGGGGACGGAACCGCGCACGGGCAACGAATAGAGCACGGCAGGACGGCCCAGCGCCCCCCATCCTTCCTTGAACGCGATCAAGCCGGCCTGGCTGCGGGAAGACGATCCCCAGTTCAGACGTGCGAAACCCGCCTGCAATCCATACTCGATGGCCGCGCCGTAGAGCGCCGCATAGGCCCTCCGCGGAACGGCTTCCGGCAGGCAGGCCGCGAACTTGCTCACGAGATTCCGTCCCCAGCAGAACAACTGCAGGCCTCCGACGCAACTGCCATCGACGAACGCGAGGAATATCTTCACGTGCTCCGTCGGATGCAGCCTTTCATACAGCAGATCGAAGTAACGAACGCCGTACGGCGGAGTCCCGAACGCACGGAATACCTCCAGATAGACGCGATAGAAATCCGCAAATTCCTGCCGTGTGCCCGCGAGCCTGATTTCGACGCCACGGTTCCTGGCCTTGCGCAGAGCCTTCACGTGGTCCTCGGCCACGCGTTGCCACACCGATGACTTCCCATCCAGCTCCATCTCCGAAATGACGACCGGCTCGCTCCTGATCAATCCGAGATCGTCGAGGACCGGTCGCGGCCGGTCGGAGCGGAACTCCAGGAATCCGACACGAAGACGCCGAGCCTCGGCAATTGCGTGTTCGTAAAGGGCGCGTTCCGATTCGTCATCGAGCGCCAGCGCACCGCCCGAGCTGACGTCGTACGGCAACGACAGGAGCTTCGAACCAAGAAAGGCGTTGCGGACGAGGAAGAGCGGAAGTATTCCGCTTACTGCTCCGGCACGCTCCGCGAGCAGATACAGCGGTTCGTGATTGAAGCAGGACGTGATGAAATCGCGCCAGAGCGGCGTGTGATAGAGGTTGGCCTCGGGACGCGTCGTAAGAAACCCGGTCCATTGCCGCTCGTCGCTGGCGTTGAGCTGTCTCACGCCAACGCTTTTTCGGTCAGCGGACAAAGGCACGCGCGACTCCGGATTTTCGTCGATACGCAATGTCATGGTTCCGCGGCATCGCGAACCAGCGCCACGATGGCCTGTCGGTGGTCGCTCGTAATCTCGAGCTCCGTGGGCAGTCCGACCAGTTCGCTTGCCATCCGGTCCGCTTGCGGACACATGCCCGTTTTGTAACCGAGGTCTGCCGCATCCGCCGCATGTTCCAGCGGAAAGATCGGTGTGCGGAGAGGCCATGCGATCAATTCAATCTTGCGCTCGCGGGCCCTGTGCAGCAATTCGTCCTTCCTGCGCACCCGCACGGGAAAGTAGTAGAGCACGGACTCATCTGCCGCAGCAGGGATCAGGAGCTCGGGGCTGCTTTGCAGCGACCTCGCGTAATCCTCCACGCATCGATGGCCATGCGCGGCAACGGACGACATGCGCGCGACCCACGCGAGACCCTGGCGCACACGGAAGGCGGAAGGTTTCCGCGCGACCGCCTCGATCTGCGCCGCGATTGCGATCGTTATGGAAGGATGGCGCTGACCAGCAAGGTAGCGGCGGGAGAGCCCATAGAGAAGCCAATAGCGCGGAGGACGAAGCACGTGGCGATGGAGCCATACTTCCGCCCGCAGACGCAGGCGGCTGCCCAGGCTCTCCGCGGGCAGCTTGTCGCGAAGGCAGCGTATCTCGTCCGCCAGCGCGCCGTCATTCGTCACCGCGAGCCCGCCGCCGCCGGCAGGCAATGGCTTGCGCAGATTGTTGCTGTAGATGACGACGCCTCCGTCCTGCCCGGGCGGCGCCGGCCCGTGCGCGACCGGCAGGCATTGCGCGCAATCTTCGATCAATGGCAATCCCGCGTTTCGAGCCAGCGCCCTGACTTCGCGAACCCCTGCGGAGATTCCGTACGTATGCTGAAAAAGAATCGCACCAGTGGCCGGTGTCAACGCCCGCTTGGCGGTTTCGGCACCGAGATTCAAGGTATTGGGATCGATATCGGCGTATACCGGACGCAGGCCAAGCCCGAGCAAGACCAGCGGCACCACCTCGCATGTAAGTGGCGATAGCACCACCTCACGCCCTGGCTTCAGATGAAGCGCCGAAAGCGTGGACCACAACGCCGAGCGCCCGTAGGAAAAGGCAATGGCGTGCCGCATTCGCGTCGAGGCGGCAATCGCCGATTCGTATTCGTGCAGCAACGCGTCGTCGATACGCCGTGAAAGCGCGGAGTCGGTCGAAGAAACCATGGTGCGCGTTTCCGTGCTAGCCGAATTCATGCCGCTTTGGGCCGCAAGCCGGCCATGTAGAAGCCAAGGCCAAGCAGACAAAGCGGAAGCATCCCGACGCGCCAGATAATCATTATCGCGGCGCCGCCCTGCAATCCCGCCTGCGCAAACAGAAGATCGAACGCCGCCTCTCCGACGCCCAAGCCACCCGGCGTGATCGTCACGGTGTTGGCAAACATCCCCAGCATGGAAAGGAACGCCGGAACCGGGAACAGGGATCGTGGATACAATGACCAACCGAGAGCGGTAAACACCGCCGCACCTGCAAGATTGCCCGCGAAAGACAGCAAGAGCGCACGGAGGAGCGCGCCCTTGTGATCGCTGTAGCGGAAAAAGGACTCCGCGATCCTTTCCAGGTGGCGGCGCAGCGGCAAGGCATGCAGCGTCCTCGCGAACCCGCGCCGTAGCGAGGGAGTCGTGGACAGGCAAAGCGCGACAAAGATCAGGATTACGGCGATCATGGCCGCGGCAATGAAGAACAGCGTCCAGATCACCGGCGAATCATGGACGAGCGGCCAACACGCGGCGCCAAGCAGCGTGACCAACAACAGCATCGAAAGCAATCCCACCAGCCGATCCACGAAAATCGCCGTCGCGAGCTCCCAGCCCTTGCCACTGTGGGCGCCGCGAAGATAGAAGAGCTTGGACAGGTCGCCGGTCGCGCCGCCCGGGATACAGAAGTTGAGCGCAAACGCGGCTGTCACCAACCGAGCCGCGTCGCCGAACGCCACGGAAACGGCCTGCGCTCGCAGCAAGGTCGTCAGTCGCAGTGCTTCGACGAATGCGCCCACCAGCGAAAACGCGATCACCGCCAGCAATATGCCCGGCGAAGAGAGCAAGGGGAACGCAAGGTTCCAGCCGTCCGTCTTGCTGGCCACCAGCCAAAAGAGGCTTGCCCCGAGGAGCACGCGAGCGATCATCAACAGTTTTTTGCCTGCAATTTTCATGCACCGTTGCTAACCGTTCGCTTGGTCACTCTGGGTCGCAGGACGCGGCTCCACCACATCACCGCTCCCAGGACGAACAGCAGCGCCGGAGCAAGACCGATGCAAGCCCACAGGAGCTTGATGCCGAATCCGTCGAAGCTGCCGCGATGCAGCGGCACGACCCAGGAACGCACGAAGTCGGCAGCAGTGCGGTTGGCGAGGTCCCACTGGACAAGCAGTCGCCCGCTGTACTGATCGAAGTACACGTAGCGGTGCCCGGTGGCGTCCCAATCCCAGGCGTGACGGCCGAGATCATCGCCAATCGGGGCGAGGACGACCTGGATGGGTGCATTGGGCCCCATCGGCGGGAACAGCGCCCAAAGCGTTTTATCCGGTGATCGCGCGTTGGCCTCGGCGATCAATTGCGCAAGATTGGGTCTGGCCGACTTTCCTTCGAGCCCGGGATCAGACCATGCAACCGGGTGATCCGTGCGCACCGATACCAACGCGAGTGCCCGGTAGAACGGCGGCCCGTAATAGTAAAGGGCGCCCGTGGTGGCAAACATCACGAGGAAGACGAAGGTCCAGATGCCGACGGCGCCGTGCAGCCGTCGCGTGACCACTTGCCAGTTCTCGTGCGTGTTCACCCCAAGCGCGTGCCACCAGCGGGTGATGCCAGGCCACCAGACGAGCAGCCCGGTGGCGAACAGCACCAATGCGGCCAGGCCAAGCGTGCAGGTGACGCGGCGGCCCACGTTCCCGGAAACCAGGTTCGCGTGAACGTCCCAAACGAAGGGCATGAATCCCTCTCGCGGCAATTCACCGAGAATTGCCCCCGTCGCGGGATGCGCAAAGACCGTGCGAAACCCGCCTGTCTCCTCGAGGCTGACCAGATAGGTGTCCCGTCGTGTCGTAGGCGAATAGATTCGCCAGATCTTGTTCTTCGGATATCTGGCGTGCACCGACTGGACCAGCGTGTCCATATCGACATGAGGACCGCCGGCATCGTGCACGTGATAGAGCTGCGGATCCATCGCAGCCGCAATTTCGTCCTCGAAGAGGAGCGCGACTCCGGTCAAGCTCATGACCAGCATGTAAAGCCCGAGGCCAAGACCCATCCAGAGATGCACCTGAAAGGCGATCCTTCTGAAAGCGGTTTGCCGCGGAGAACGAAGGTACGTCGATCGAATCGCCATAAGAGGTGCGGTTGTGGTCGTCTATTGGTAGTGCACGGTTGCAGAATACCGAAGACCCGAATGCGAGCGGAAATCCCAAACGCGCTCGATCCTGATGACACTGCTCAACCCATTGCCGCAATACTCTCACCAAATCCAAACGCTCGCGAAACGCGGTGGCGATGCCGCCGCATGACACTGCTCAAGAGGCCTGCTGCAGGGGATCATTGCCGCCCTTGTGCCGGCGCCACGAGCGGTCCGCCAGGCGAGGTTGCAGGCGACGTCCGTTCGAAGATGCGAACCGGAGGGCTCACGGCGGGATAGTCGAGGCGCGGCCGGTGGAGAGGCGCCGGGATCAGCGTCGGAGTCGGGAAATACGCGGCCAAACGATAACCGGCAGAGCCATCAAGGAGCGCCTGGTATACCTCGGGAGGGCAATCGGCACTGCGCACCATACCCGGCTGACTTGTATGGTCGGGAGTGACGTAGACGAATCTCGGTCCCTCGCGGCGCAAGTAGTCGAGGACTTGCTTGCCATGCGTGGTTTCCTGTTTCCAGTTTTCCCGGTTGGCGATTCGCCGGGTAAGGATTTGCGCAGGAAGCGGCGGCAGATATTGTTCGACGCCGAAGAACTCAACGGTGTCCCCCGGCCTTGCACGGTCGCGCAGCCAATCGCCCGCGAGCACGCGCGTCTCGTGGAATTGCGCGGCTGAAAGATCGGCCGCCACCAGCGCCCGCCAGCCGAGAATGACAATGCAAAGCGCCGCCATCGCCGCCCGCGAGTAAGTCCTGCCAACCCAGAGGAGCGCCGCTGCGGCAAAGGCATCGAGCAGGAACGTCAGCGGATAGAGGTAACGATAGACTACGGAGCCGGTGGGGAGGGTGAGTATCAGGAACAGCGTGGGAAGCGGCAGCAACAGCACCAGGTAGCGCGGCGACCTGCGCAAGGCCAGAACGACCCCGGCGATCGCGGCGAGCAACGCCGGAAGCGAGATCATCGCCTCCAATCCGGCGCCAGTCTCGCGCACCATTTCCAGAATGCCGTCGAGTGTTCTGGGGATCGGCGGGTGATAGATCGGCATCCAGGTCACGCCGCTCTGTTCGACAAAGAGGTAGTAGACGTGCAACAGGTGCCGCTTCGGATCCACCAGCATGCCCGTCGCCAGCAGATAGGCGACGCATGTGGAAGCAAGGCCGCAGGCGAGCGCCTTCCACGGATAGCGCTCATGCTCTCCCGCGTACAGGCGCGGAAACAATAGTGCGATTCCCAAGGGAAGGAACACGACCAGACCTTGATCCTTGGCGCCCATCGCGAGTCCGGCGCCGATGCCGAGCCATACGGCGCGCCGGCTGGTCAGCCCATCCTTGAGAATCAGCGCAAATGCGACGAGCCCCACGGCGCTCCAGAACACGAGCGCCACGTCCGGGTTTCCGACCCGGCTGTAGTAAACGTGCGGATAGCTCAACATCGTCAGGCCGGCGGCCAGGATGCCGGTCCAGTGATCCCAGAGGATTCTCGAAAAGAAATACGCCAGCACCACGACGCCCGCTCCCATCAGCACGGCCAGGATGCGGCCAAAGAGAGTCAGGGTGCGGAGCGCGGTGACGGGGTCCTGCAGCCCGTAGGGATAGGCGGCAGCCGATCCCGACATCTGTCCGGTGAGCTTCAGGTAGGCGACGTAAGGGGCTTGCGCAACGGCCAGGGCGAAGTAGTGCCCCCAGGGATAGCCATAGTTGCGATCGGGCTTGGAGACGACGAACGTATTGTGCATTTCCGCCAATGCTTCGAGCGGGAGCAGCTCGTCCACCGCGTAGGTCTTGATGCGGGTCGACGTCGTCGCGTAGGGAAGTCCCCATCCGATCAGCGGCAGATAAATCGCAATGGCGATCAACGCGAGTGCGAGCGCGGCGCGCATGGCTTGCCTGTCGACCAACGTTGGCATCGTGGTCGGTCCGGTCGTCAACACGCTGAGCACTGCGTTCGTGAACAAGGTGTGGGCGTCGCGGTGGCCGTCATGAGCAACCTCGCTAGGGAGCGGCGGTCGATTCACGTTTGCGGCGCACTGCCAGGAGCTGCCGGATATCCGCGAGAAATCTGCGGTCAAGAAGGGGGCCGAAGACCACATATCCGGCCAGGGCCGCGACGCCTGCCGCGATGCTCGAAGGCGCATAGAGCTCGCGTAGCGTGTAAACGATCCCGGCAACTGCCAAAGGGCGCAGCACGCCGAGCAGCGGAAGCGGAACGACGCGCCGGACGGTAAAGAAGTGCGCCGCGAACCAAACCGCAAGATAAGAGGCCAGCGTCGTCGCGGCGCCGGCGATCGCACCGTAGCGGGGAATCGTGGCAAGACCGACAATCACTGTCGTCACGACGCCGGCGATCTGCGAGGCAAACACGAATCGCTGCTCCCCGCCGGCAATCAAGGTGATCCGCGCGTGCCCTGAAAGCAGCGTCACCGGAATGGCCCAGACGAGAATGGCGAGAGGCGCCGCCGCCGGGGCAAACGCGTCGCCGAATACGATGCGGCACACGACGTCCGCGAACAGAACTCCTGCGAGGCTGGTCATGATGCCCAACCAGGAAATGCTGCGAAACGAAGCGCGCACGAGCGCATCGAACGCGGGTCGCGACTCGGCCAAGTTGCGGGAAAGCGACGGGAAAAGGTTGAAATGGTAGACCCAGCTGAACGCGACCACGGCAAATACGATGCGCTGAGAAGCGCCGAACCAGGAGAGCTCAACGGCGCTTGCAAGGACGGCCACCAGAAATGTCGACATGTATTGATTCGATGCCCACACGATCTGGCTTAAGCCGACCGAAGCGCTTTCGCGGAGGAGGCCGCGAATGGCGGGGGGCGAGAAATCCAGTCCTACCGGGGCGACGCGCCGCTGCTGAACGTAGAGGTAAAACACCGTCGCCGCCACGGCTGCCATGATCTCGATCTGCCCCACGGCCAGAACGTCTGCCGGCCCCCGTACGAAGATCACGACGCCCAGGCAAAAAACGGCCGACCGTATCACTTGGCCCAGCGAGACCCAGTCCATCATCTCGAGGCCCTGGAACAGCCAGCGTTGGAACCAGGGCACGGCGAACAGCCCGATGCTGAAGAGCCATACGAGGTGGACCGTCGTCTCCGGCTGGCCGCTGACCATGGCAACGGCACCCATGACTGGAACGGCGATGAGCGCCATCAGCAACCGCGCTGCGGGAATCTGCGCGGCGAGACGGGCGACTTCGTTTCGATTCCGGGAAATGGAGCGAGCGCCGATCGTCTCGAGACCGAAATCCACGACCATCGCAAAAAATAGTGCGAGGGCGACGGCGAACTCCACCGCTCCGTACTCGTTCGGGTCGAGCCGGCGCGCCAGCAGGGCAAACGCCGTGAATCCGATCAGGCGGCTCGTCACCTCCCCAGTGGAGAGGCTTACGAGGTTCCGCAGCAGGCGTCTGGATTCAGCCACACTACGGATCGTGAGAAGCCGCCGCTTCGTTCAAGGCGTGAATCCCACGCCGAGCCGACGTTTCACTTTCATCATCCAGTCCCAGAATGGGGGAATCGGATTGATCTTCTCCGTCCCGACGACTTGAAACAGTGCGCGCTCATCGAGAATCGGACCAAGTCCCGCGGGTTCACGCACCAGTCCGGCGATCCTCACCGTCCGGACGCCCGATTCGCGGCTCCAATCGTCGAACGCTCGCTTCTCGGCGGCGTTTTCGCCGAGGAACTGATCGAACAAAAGCAGGCTGCCGGTACCCAGCAGAGGCGTCAGCCACTTCAACGCGCACGCCGTCGACGAATACAGGTCCGCATCCAGCGAGGCCAGCGCGACCTGCTTGACCTCCGCCGCCAACTCGGGCGTGAGCGAGTCCTCGAAAAACCCCTTCACAATCCTGACGCCGCGGATTTTCGGAGGTTCGCAGGCGAACGCGCCAGGCTCCAGCTTTTCGTACTTCTCCGGCAGCCCCTGGAAGGAGTCACAGGCGTAAATCTTCTTGCGCGGCCCGCCGAACTCGCGGCGCTTGCACTGGGAAAGCGTGCGCCGGAGGATGCGCGTCGACGTGCCACGCCACACCCCGAACTCCATGATGTTGCCGGGAACCCAATGCGAAAGCCGAACGGCAAGCTCGAGGACGACATCCCTCGGAACGTAGCGCAGATACGGCTGCACCTCGGCCCACTTTACGTCGGAGCCGGCGGTCAGATGCTGGTCTCTCCAGTCCGGTTCGTTCATCTCGAGTCTGGCTCCCTCTAGTCCTCGACGACGTGCGATTCGAACTCCCGCCGATGACCCGCCCAGCGCTCGGCATCGAACGCGCCGTTGTTGCTCAGGCAGTCGGCCGCGGCGTAGGCCATCGCGAGCGCGTGATGCGTGTTGTCATGCGCGAAGAGCCCTTGCCGCCCGAAGGTGAGCAGGCCTTCGAATCCTTGCAACCACTCGTCCATCGTCGCGAATCGCGCCGCATAGTCGCGGTCGTAAACGGGGTAGGCGTGGCTCAGGCGACGCGTCACGACTTCGCGAACGGGCGCCTTGACCGGCAGGCCGGTGTCGGCAAGCCATCGGCACATTCGCTGGCCGAGCTCCGCGTCGGAAAGCGACCACGTCTCGTCGCCCGGATCGCTTGGAAGCTCGGCGCACAGCACAGTAACGCCCTTGGGTTCCCGCGCCGCCGAGTAGTTCTTGGGTTCCGACATGCGCGACATCGGAATGGACTCCTCGGGAAAGTAGTGCGCGTCGTACTCGGAGAACTGATCCTGCTCGAGCACGAGGTAGATCAGGATCATCCCGCGGAACCGCATCGCGCTGGCGGCCGCCAGGACGTCGGGCGGGGCAGCGGGCGACATCAGCCTGACCAGCAGACTGATCGGCAGCGTGGACCAGGCGGCGTCCACTGGCATCGTCGTCGCTTTTCCTTCCTTCTCGTAGGCGACCGTCCGCACCCGGCCGCCTTCGTGCTCGATGCGCGACACGCGAGCCCCCATCACGAACTCGGCGTGATACCGCTCCGCCGCCGTCTTGAGCGCTTCGCAAATTTGGCCGTAACCCTTGCGTGGATAGTAGAAGCCGCCCGTTCTTGGACGCTTGAAACCTGGAATCTGGCGAGCGACCTTGAGCAGGATCTTGGGAATCGAGTTTCCAGCGATGCGCCGTTCCGCCGTTGTCACTGCAAGTTGATCGGGGTCCAGGCCCCACAACTTGCGGGCGTACGGGAAGTAGAACGAGTGACTCATCGTGTGACCAAGGCCGCGTTCGAGGACGCTCGCGAATGTCTTCTCCGCCGGCGCCGGCCGTGGCACGAGTTTTCTCGCGAGGTCGAACGCGAGCGAAGCCTGGAACGAAAGCGGCAGCTGCAGCAGGAGATCGATGGGCTTGAGCGGGAAGTGAATCCATTTCCGCTGCAGCCGGATGCGCCCATGTCGTGGTCGCCATAACAGATCGGCGCCCAGCGCGGTCTCGATGTCCTGCATCACCCGGGGCTCGACGACGGGATGCAGCCGGTGACTGCCGAAGTCGCAGTGCACGCCTGCGAGATCGAAGCTTCCCGCATTCCCTCCAGCCCGGTCGCGCGCCTCGATCACCACGGCACGCGCGCGGCCATCGCGGGCGAGCCGCAACGCCGCGCCAAGACCGGCCGGTCCCGCGCCGAGAATGGCAACGTGCGGAAGCGTCACGGCGCGCGCGGTATCGGCCAGTGAATCGGGCCGACCCAGGATTTCCGGGTCACCCACCGCCAACCTTGATGCGCGCGCCGGCAATGGCTCGGGCGGAAAGGAGCAGGATCAGGCCGCCGATGAGCCCGCCGGACACCTGGATCGTTTGCCAAATGAGGCCGATCGCGACCACCGCCGCCGGCGCCGCGCCGAACGGCGCCAGGAATCCGGCCAGGCTCGCCTCACGCACGCCGAGACCCGCGATGCTGATGGGAAGCGTGGCGATCAGCTTGGCCAGCGGCCACGCAAAGAACCAGGCAGCAATCGGCGCGTGAACGCCAGCCGCTTCGGCGAGTCTGACGTTCGCAGCGATAAAGGCAATCTGCACCGCGATCGACAATGCGAGACACAGCATGAGCCGGCCGGGTTGACGCGAAAGTGTGACGATGCTCTCGCCGACCCGCTTTCCAATCCATGCCAGCTTGCCGCTTGCGGGAAGCAGGCGCAGAGCGTGCGGATGGAATTTCACCGCCATCACGGCACCCACGGCAAATACGACAAGCGCGCCGCCGACCCAGACAAGAAGGTTGACCCCTGGCTCGAACTGGCCGATGGCCAGGAGAAGGCCGGCACCGGCAATGAGAAGCAGTCCGACGGTATCGATGAACCGGTCCGCCACGGAGCCCATGGCGAGCCGGGCCTTGTCCGAGACGTGCCGGTACAGGAGCGCCGCTCGAACGACGTCGCCGCCCGCCACGCCCGGCAGCGATAAATTGGCCACCAGCCCCCCGAAGTGGGCGCGCAGCACGGTCAGGAATCCGGCGCCGCTGTTGGCCAGCAGCTGCCATTTGGCCGCGCAAACCACGTGGCCGATCAAGAATACAGCGAGCGTGACGAGCCAATCGCCAATCGCAACCTTGCGCATTGTCGCGAGCACGTCGCGAAAGGGCAGGAAGTAGAAGATCACCCCGAGAACCACGATGGATACGGAAAGACGCAACGCCCAGCCGTTTCCGAACCGCCCGGGAGACTTGTCCGCATCCGTCATCGCGTCAAGGCCGCAAGTGAAGGCGCGAGATCATGTCGGCGATGAGCCCCAGCGACCAGATGATAAGTGCGGCGAGCAGGCAGAATACCGCCGATTCGGAAAGATTCCACAGCGTGATGTCGTAAATCGTCTTGGCGACGCCGAGCAGGAATAGGACGCTGCCCAGCGGCATGAAAATCCGCAGCGGCTGGAACAGCATCACGATACGCAACACGAGCATCACGAAATTGAAAAAATCCACGGCGCGCAGCTTCGAGTGTCCGACGCGCTTGCCATAGTCGATCGGGATGTACGTCACGTCCATATTGGACGAAAGCATGCAAAGGGTGATCGTCGACGTAAACGAAAACCCGTCGGGAAGGAGCGGGATGAAGCGCTCGAGACTCTCGCGCTTGAATACGCGCATCCCAGAATTGAGGTCCGGGATGTTTTGGCGGGCGAGAAAATTGGCGAGCTTGCTCAGAAGCCATTTGGCGGGGCGCCGGACGAACGGCACGTTGAACATTGCCGCGCTGCGGTCGCCCACGACCATGTCCACGGATTTCGCGAGCTCCAGCAACTGAGGGAGCGCTTCGGGCGGGTACGTCCCGTCGGCGTCGAGAATCACGACGTAGTCCGAGCTGGTTGCGGCAATCCCCTTTTTGAGGGCGGATCCATAACCACGATTGACCGGAGACACGATCACTTGCGCGCCCGCGCGCTCCGCGGCGACCTTCGTCCCGTCCGACGAGCCGTCGTCGACGACGACCACGTCGAAACGCACGCGAAGTTTCGAGAGAACGGCACGGACACGCTCCACCGTGGAACCCGCTCCATGCTCCTCGTTGTGGGCGGGGATGACGACACTCACGTCGAGCCGGTCGGGCTCGGGCGCGAGAGGGGCGGCGGTCGCCTTCACTATTTTTGTCGTCAAGCCTGGCATGGAGATGCTCTTTCGTTGCGGGGCGTCCGATGAACGCAAGCTCAGCGATAGCAGCGTGGCGTCACGATTGCTCGATCGCCCGCCGGTCCGTGGCAGCTTCGGGCTTCGACTCATCGGCGACGTTACCCATCCGGGCGACGTAGATCATCCCGTCCTGCTCGTAGGCTTCGAACTGACGCAACTTGAACGCTTCGCATCTTGACCGGCCATCGGCAAGTGCGAAGGCGATGCCATGTCCCGGGCAGAACACCTGCGTCTCGTCGTGGTACCCATCGGCGATGTCGATGCCGAGGTGGGGACACGTGCGGCTGAAAGCGCGCAACTCATTGCCGGCGCGCCAAAGCATCAGTTTCGCGTTCGGGAAATCAACGGCCAGCTTTGCGCCGGGTCGCAGTGCATCTGCGGGACACACGGCGACCGGCGTTGTCTGCTCGATCCGTTCGCTTTTCGCCATGCGAATCGTCCGATTGCCTTGGTAGCGCTCCCGCTCGACGAACGACGGCTTGCCTTGATGCTCCGCGGACGAAAATCGACGCACGGCGGAAAACTTGCGACGGCGCAGGTCCTCGGAACAATACCAATGTTCCATGTAGGACGAAGCGTCCGGGCCGAAGCGAGGCTGCGCGGGGTTGATGCGCGTCGTCAACGCGACCCGTGTCTCGTCCGAGATGTTGACCTGTGTCCCATGCAGGGTTTCCGGATTGAAGGCTAGGAGTTGTCCGGGCTCGAGCTCGACCTTGTACGGTTTGGGCAGCTCGACTCCGCGGGCAATATACATGCTCACCGGGTCGAACGTCAGGGGGCGGCCGAATAATTCGGGATAAAGAATCACGGTGTTGTCGACGTTGACCCCGTCGATCGACAGCCACAGATTGATCCCGTCATACGAGTGCCCGTACCAGGTGTCGATGTGCGGGCCATGCGATCGTGCCGGCACCGGGATCTGGCCATGATAGGCAAATGCGTTGTGCTGGCTTGCTTTGGCTGTAGGAGGTCGCGTGGAGTCCCGGCGCTTGGCCACGTAGTCGCGCAATGCCGGCCAGTCGTGCAAAGCGGCGTAGGCGAGGCGCATCCGCTCGCCCCAAAGCACGGGAGGCGGCTCGATGTCCCGCGCCGAACGAGCCAGCAGGAAGGGATAGTGAATGCGGAGCACGATGAGATGGTCCACATAGAACGGGTCCGGCAGACCAAACGTGTCGGCACCGACGCGAAAGGACCAGAAATAAAGCTCGTCGCGCAGCACGCGCATGAGATGCGCTTCCAGCAGATGAATCTTCGCAATCGGGAAATGACGATGCAGCTGCCGGAGCCCATCGGCGGCTACCCCATCGCGAGATGCTGCACCGGCAAGCCTGGCAATGCCGTCCAGGAAGGCTGCGTTGATTTTTTCGAGGATCTCCGCGCGTAGCGCGTAATCGTCGAGGCAGTAATACGCGCCCTCTTTCAGGATCGCGTCCACTTGCAGTTTCGTCAGTTTTGCTCCGCTCATGGGAGTACCTCCGCGCTCCGCAGGATCCCGGTTGCCATACCGCCCATCCGGCCGTACATACCGATCGTCATTGCGGTACGGACCTCCAGACCAGCACATCGCCGCCTCCGAGCGTACCCGGAAACCGCGCGATTCTGTCGAAGTTCCGCGAGACGTAGCCGGCGATCTCCTTGTAACGCCGCTCCGTGACGCTCGGAAAGGCGTAGACGAGCCACACCTCGCGTCCCGATTGCCGCAACGCCACCAGCTCGTCGATCGATTCTACCTCCCGCCATTGCGGCGCATAGTAATCGGCATAGGGCATCGTGGCGAGACCGAGGGTGACGACTTCGGACTTCGCCGCGCGTTGGGCCTCGACAAAGTCGCGGGCGCCGACGAAATCCTGCTTTGGATACAGATAGTTTCTGGGAAGCAGGATCAGCGATGCGGCGATGCCAGCCATCGCGAGGATGGCGCCGAGTCGCTGGCCGCTGACCTTCCAATGGCCGCTCGCGCCCATGCGATCGGCCGCGATGCGGCCGATCACATAGGCGCCATGTACCAGAAACAGGCAGATGAATCCGATGTCGATGAAGAAATAGCGCGGCCACACGCGCATCGACACCGCGACGAGGACCGCGAGCGTCAGCGGAATGTGAATCAGGATCAGTGCCGGGAGAATCGGCGCGTTCTTGCGCAGATCCGCGATGCCGAAGCCCGCGACGACGACGATCACCGGCAACGCGATGCCCAGAACGGGGCCGAGGCCGCGGACGACCTCGGCGACCATCCAGCCGGGACTTTTCCATTCCGCGGAGGCGGCCGCATCGAGCGGCGATTGCCCGCCGGCAACCGCCGCGAACGTGCCGATCATCTGCGGTATCAGCGGCGCATGCAGCAGCAGCGCGAGGCCTCCCGCAAGTACGAAGCCGTAGAGCGGCAGGAAGCCGGAGAGGCCCTCCGCGGCCGCGGACGCCGGGTCGCGAGCAGGCGTCGCGGTCATGAGCCGTCGGGCCGCGACGCCGCAATAGATGAGACCGTGAGCGGCAACGAAGAACGCGGCCGAAAGGTGCGTATGGATCGCCAGCGCGCTCACCAGGCCATAGGCGGTCCACAGCCGCCAGGACGGAGTCTTCGCCGCGCGAATCAGGAAGTACGTCGCGAGCAGCCCCCAGAACAGCAATCCCGTATAGCCGCGGGCGTTTTGCGAGAACCAGACGTGGTGATAGGAAACGGCGAGCATGAGTGCGCTCAGGAGCGCTTCCTGGCGGGATACCACCTCTCTCGCCACGAGCCACAGTGCCCAGACGCTCGCGACGCCGAAGACGAGCGACGGGAAGCGCAGCGCCCAGGCACTTTCCCCGAAGAGCGCGATCGCGGCTTTTGCTTCCAGCGTAAACAGCACATGGTGATTGAGCGACGGATAGACGGTCAGCAGCTCCGCAGCCGGCAGCCGTGTGTAATGGACGAGCGTATCGATTTCGTCGAACCAGAGTCCTGCGTTCAAATTGATGGCACGCAAGACGAGTGCGACGGCCAGGATGGCGCACAGCCAAGGCCAATCCGCAGGTCGCGAGATCGACGAATCCGCGATCCCGGACCCGCGCGGGGCTTCGATCGATCCGAAGGTCGTGATATTCACGGACGCCGCCCGGCGCGTTCCGGCGTCCGGTGGAATTGGCTCTTCCACCGTTCGATTTCTGCTTGCGGCGTCCGGATCGCGATATCGAGTGGCTCGACGATCATGCGCTCGAGCTGCTCGAACTCGGTGCGGCCGACCGTTGGCAAGCCGAAATCGTTCCCCATCTCCCGCGCGCGGTTGTCGATGGCCACGATGATCGACCGCCGGCCGCGCTGGAGCGCGCGGATCCCGGCGTGGAGCCGATTGCCGACATAGTCGAAGTCGCCGTCGGAGACGAGCACGGCCTCCAACGCAGCGACGCTGGGGCTGATGTAGGCAAGGCCGTCGTGGAGCGATCGCGCATAGGCGTAATCCGTGGAGGTCTGGATCCACAGATAGACTTTGTCGTATCGCCGGGCAAGGAGCGCGAGCATTCGGCGATCCGCGTCGCGGTTCTGCAATCCGCGGTAGCTGTTGACCGTGGTAATCACTGCGCCCGCCTTGTTCCGGGGAATCCGCGCGCAGAGGTCCGGTGTGAGGTGCCACAGCGTCGGGCAGCCGGTGTTCACCGCGTTGGTGATTCCCATCGATTTCAGCATCTTCAGCGTGTAGCCATCCCTGACCGAATGCAGACGTTCACGGCTCAGCACCCGCTTGAGCAGCCACTTGGAGTAGGGGTCCGGCGCGTTCTGGTACTGATGCCAGCCCGCGCCCAGCAACACGATATTGAGGCCGGCGAGCGCATCGATCGGCGACAGCTTCCAGCTCGCCCGGTACCACATATGCGAGCTCAGCAGGCTCGTTCCACCTGCAATGGCCCAATCCGATTTCCGGGTGAGGCCGCGGCTGTGCGATCCCATCCAATCGTGGCTCGTGATGGCGAAAATCATGCAATCCGCGAACAACCCGGCAATTTCTTGACGGACTGCATCCATGATGATGTGGTCGCCGAGATTGGTCGACGCCGCCGCCGTGTCGAGCAACGCGAGAGTCCCGACCGACGAAGCCGGCGACGCGTCGGCGGACTCGTAAAACGGCGAAGCTGGCCCGGGCATTTGCGCTAGCTGATCCGATGTGGGATTCGAAATGGCGATCTCGCGCATGGAAGCTCGAGCTAGGCGTCTTTTTTCTGATAGAAGGTTATGACGCCCGCTGCAGGGATGCGCGCCGCCAGCGCCTCACCCGAACTGATTCGGGCAACCGGCAGCTCCCGCCCGGTCTCGAGGCTGGTGGTGTAGCGGAGTCCATAGACGCCGGCAGGTAGTCCGGTGACCCGGATCGTCGCGGGGCTCTTGGCTTGCGCAACGACAACCGCAGAACCGCCCGGATTCCGGAACGCAACCGGCAGGACGTCACCACTGCTCGACGTGGCCCCGATCCGGACGGCACCGGCGCGAATGTACCGGAAGTACTGCGCCAGTCCACGCGTCCGTTCGGCCATCTTGAGCTTGGGCGTGTCGCGAGTGGCGAGATCGCGCACGTAATAGTATGCCCCCCGGTCCTTGTCTTTCAAGGAAAGCTCGGTCGCGATCCCGTATTGTTGCCAGGCCGAAGCGTTGGCCACGGTGAGATCGGTGTGCAGTTCGGCCGTATCGCCGCCGACATGCTCGAGCATCGCCGTCGGTACACCAAGCTTGCGCGCCCTTTTGAGAATCTCGGGCAGGGCATCGTTCGCAAATGTGTCGTAGCGGTGATATGAAAACTCCGTAAGCAGCTTCGCCGCGCCGGGAACGCTGATCATCTCATCGAAATACGACGGTGCAGCGCGGGCTGCCGTCGTCGAAGGCGCGATCATTTCAGGCGAGAATCCGGCGGGCTTCAGCCGTTTCGCGACCGCGACCATGGCCTCGCCGATCTGCCTGCCGCGCCAATGGTCGGTATTTTCCGGCTCCAGGCTGATTTCGAGCGCGTTGGGCGTGAGGCCGTAGCGGCGCTTGAGATGCTCGAACGCGAAGAGAATGAGCTCGGCATATTCCTCGGGGTTCTGCGCATGCGAAAGCGTGCTCTTCAGCGGGCTTCCGAAGTCGACGTAGTTGAGGTTGACGTAGAGCTTCTCGCCATTGGCCTCGACGGCTTTCGCGAGCGGAAGAACGAACTTCTCCACCTGGTAGTCGAGGACGGAGAACTGGAATCCCGCGGGATTGGCGACGTACGCGTCGCCGTTGTCGTTGATCTTTTCGTAGTAATGCCTGCTGTATTCCCGGTAGCCGATCTTTCCGTCGCGAAAGAGCGCCCAGTAGTCCACGGGATTCTCGGTGCCGCTCTTGATCTCGATCCGGACGCGATTGATGCCGAGCTCGTTCGCGAGGAGTTGCGCAAGCTCTTCACGGTACGCCTCCCATGACGGATCGAATCGGTCGAGCTTCTTGTTCGTCTCCCATGCCCTGATGGTGACCTCCCAGCCACGCATCGTCTGGTACGTCTCGAGAGGATTGACGGTGATGATCGCGTCTTGCTCGGCGAACAAGCGGGACGTGGAGAATGCGATGGCGAGCAACGCAAATACGCCCGTCAGGGCAGCGAGTAATTTCCGCATCGAGACTAGGTCTTTTTCTCCATGAGCGCGATCGTTTTCCGGGCTTTCGCGCTATCTCCGCCAAGCGGCAGCGTTGACGCCTCGTAGTCGACGCGCTCATTCTCGGGCAATGGAATCGCGGCTTCCCAGACCCGGGCGCCGATCATGGATTTCGCGAGATGAAGCGGCTGAAAAACGATGCTCGGCCACATGAAGATTTCATTGGTGCAATAGCACTCCTTGTGGCTGATCGAACGGCGAACTTCCGCGGCCTCCGGGGACCGCCAGATGGCCTGGAAGGACTTCTTGCGAAGATTGCCGATCGGGGGCCGTTGCTCGCACACGCCGATGTCGCCGTTGGCGTGGACCACGGCGCTCAACACACCGGCGCGGCACGGCACGTACTGGCGCTTCTGTTCGGCGCCCTTGAGCTTGACCCACTGCAACATCGGCTCGACGACGGAGCCGTACCGATGCTGCTCGCGCTCGGCCCACAATCTGCGCAGGTATTGATAGAGGTCCTTGTATTCCTGCAGCGCGGGCCCCTCGAGCGTCGGGTTCTTACGGTCGCCGCGGATGATGGCCAGATTGTGGTGCATCATCTTGGGACAGCGGTCGAAGAGGAACGTCGTCAGCTGCTTGATCTCCGCCATGTTCCAGGCCGTGGCCGTGGAAATCGCATGGATCTGGAGGCGGGCGTCCTCTTCCTGAAGCTTGGCGAGCGCATCGTAGGTCTCCATCGCCTTGCGAAACGAATTCCTGGTCTTGCGGAACTCGTCGTGGAACTTCGGCATTCCGTCGAGCGAGATCTCGACGCCGAAGAGCTTGAGCGAGGGCTCCTGCAGGACATCGCGAATCGCGTCGATCGTCCGCTCGGTAAAATAGGCATTCGTCGGAACGTATATTTCCTTCACGCCGTTGTGGCGGATGAACTGGCGGCAGATCGCGGCGAACTCCTTGCGCAGAAACGGCTCGCCACCGGAGAGATTGAGGTTTTCGATTGGACCCAATTCCTCCGAAAGGGCCACGAGCTCCTCGAGCGTCAGATCGTCGGGCTGGTTGAGCTCCTTCCAGTAAAAGCAGTGCTCGCATCGCATGTTGCAAAGCGAATTGATGAACAGGATCAGAAAAGGCGGGCTTGGCACCTCGGGCAACGCGAGGTTCTGCCAACCGATCCGTGCGTGCTTCGCAACGCGTTCAGCAAGATCTCTCATGACGAACTCCACGGTCTTGGTGCGCGGCAATATCAGGAAGGGCCGTCGTCTTGCCGGACGCGAGGATCGCTTCCAGCTCCCCAATCGCTTCCCCCAGCGACCAGCAGACCATCAACAGGAAGGTGGCCGGCAGGACGCGCGCGAAACTCCAGACGCGGCGCCGCAGGGCCAGCTGCTTTCGCGCGTGGCGCAACAGCAGCAGCGCCGGCACCAGCGGGGCGGCCACGACTCGGAGCACGGAGGCTGCGCGCGATCCCTCTCGCCCTCGCACATAGCCGAAAGTGCGGCCCCAATGCACACGCTCCGCGAGCGCCGGCCAGAGGCGAAGCGGCCCACGCTCTTCGATCACGCGCGGCTGGTCGGACAGGTGCAGACGCAAACCTTGACGCTGCAACGCCCAGTTGACCGTCGCCTCCTGATAACGCGACTCCCAAAGAGGACGCACGGCGTCGAGCGCCGCACGCTTGTAGCAGATGTTGACGTCGCTGACATATTGAGCGTCGCCACCCGCGAACGGAGGTTCATAGCGACCGAAGTCGCAATAGAACGCTGCAGAGCGAAGCGCCCCGACGGCACCGCTTTCGATGGCTCCGCCAATGACCGCATGCGGCATTTGTTCGTGGAGGCTTACCATTGTCCGGGCCCAATCCTTGCGCGGCCAACCTCGGTCTTCCAGCATGGCGACGTAGCGTCCCAGGGCGGCTTTGAGCCCCGCGGTCCTACGGCAATCGTAAAGTATATGCCGAGTGAACTCGTTCGCACGGATACCGGGCGCGACGACCGCGCCCAGGTCCATGAAGCGGTAATCCGGAAAGCGCGACGCGAGGTCATTGACTTGTTGCATCGTGCTGTCGAAGGGAACGATGATTTCCATCGCCGGTGCGTCGATTTGCGCCGACAAGGCTTCGAGGCAGCGGGTGAGTGCCGCGCCGCCCTCGACGACGGTAACCACGACAGTGAGATCCGGCGCGGTCAGTGAATTACCTTCGCGCTCCGCGCTCCGGTGTTCGCCCTTGGGATGGCCCGGCGGGCTTAATGGACCTTCGCGCTCCGGGCCCGGCGGGCTCACGTCACGCCCCGGACGGCGCGGATCAACGCTCGTACGGCGACATAGCCGCGCGTCGGCGCCGAGAACAGCCGCTCGTACCATACAGGCGCTTGCAGATAATAGGTATCGAGCCTGGGAATGCGGGACAGATCCTCACCCTGGCCGAAGTAGCCGAGCCGCGTCGTAAAGCAACCTGCGTAGCGGGGCGCCAACGTCTCCCTCACCTTGTCGTCGAAGCGTCCGAAAGGGAACGCAAGCAGCGTCGGGCGGCGTCCGGTGCGCCTTTCGATCTCGTCGTCGGCGCCGGCGCACTCGTCGACGATCCCCTCCGGTGACAGGCGACGAAGGTCCGGGTGCGTTACCGTGTGGCACTCCACACGGAATCCCGAACGCACGCAAGCGTCGATTTCCTGCCAGTCGAGCATGTCGAACGTCTCGGTCGTGCCGTGCTGCGACGGCCAGCTCATGTCCTTACCGACGCGCCCGGTGGTAAGGAACAAGTGCGCGGGAAAGCCATGCTGCTGCAATACCGGCAGCGCATGACGATGGACCGTACGCATGCCGTCGTCGAAAGTAAAGGTCACGCCATCCTCGCGCCGCAGGAGCTCGGCGAACTCGACGACCGCTGTCGCCGTCGCTGCGAGGCGCTCGACCAGCTCGCGAAACGCCCGCGTCGGAAACGACAACACCGATCCCGAGTCGTCGATGCTATGGAACGTGAGCACCGCCCGGGTCATTTGCCTGCTCTTGCTCCGTCGGCACCGGACACCCTCATGGAATCAGGTGGGACTGGTGAACTTGCGCGGCGGCATTCGGGTGCCCGCCTCGTAGTGGTCGCGCGCAATTTGGTCGGATTGCTTGATCTCGTGGTACTCCTGCTCCGTATTGACCGCCATGTGATCGACGTCGTAGCCCAGGATCTTCCGCGCGAGCAGCAAGCCCATTTCGATGGAGTGGTCGGCATTGTTGTAGCGGAACGTGCCCGTTCGACCCACAATGTGCAATCCGTCGAACTGCTTGAGGAAGCCGTTGATCACCGCGAGCTTGCCGGCGTACTGCAGGTCATAGACCGGATACGCGAATCGCGTGCGAACGACGTTCCAGCCGGCGACGTCCGCCGGATCGATGAATCCCAGCTTCTCGGTCAGGTCGCGTACGCAACGCCGCGCCACGTCGTCATCGGAGAGCGACCAGATGGCGTCGCCGACGGTGCAGAAGCATTCGAGGACGAGCGATGTATGGTCGTCGTCCGGGACCATTGCGCGGCTCCAGTTCTTCGGTTCGTGGAGCCGCCCGAACAGTATGTGCTCGTCCTGCACGTAGAGCCACGTATCCTTCGATACCTGCTTGCGGTGCAATTGCAGATTGACCGTGATGAGATCGCGGAAGTCGAGACTGCGCGCCGCCTTGAAGACCGGCTCGTCTGCCTTCGGCGTGACCATCTGCGCCAGGAGACTCAACGGAATCGTGGACACGACATGCTGGGCGCGGAGGCTGCGCTCGCCGTCCGGCGTCGTGTAGACCACTTCGATGTCGTTGGGTCCGTGCACGACGATGCCCTTGACCGCGGCGTTGAGCAGCACCCGATGGCCAGCCTCCTTGATGTCTTCGGCCATCCGTTCGGGAATGCGCATGTACCCGTCGCGCGGATACATGAACTCCTCGATCAGGCTTTGCACGTTGCTCTTGCGGTTGGACAGCGCTTCCCGCGCCACTGTCCAGATGGAAAGTCCCTTGCTGCGCTGCGCGACCCAATCGGCGGACAGCTCTTCACACGGCTTGCCCCACACCTTCTCGGTGTAGCGGCGAAAGAACATCTCGTAGAGCGTGGAGCCGAACTGGGCCGTATAGGCGTCCTTCATATTCCGGATTGGGCGGTTCATCGCGGCATACCGCACGGCGGCCGCCACGAACGCAAATCCGGCCTTGACGATCGTGACCGGCCCGGCGTTCTTCACGACGTCGCCGATCTCCACGGGATACATATAGTATTTGCCGTTGTAATAGATCCGGCTGATGCGCTCGACCATGACGAGCTCGCCTGCCATCAAGCGACGAAACCAGTTATTCAGGTCTTCGTTCTTGGTGAACCAGCGGTGACCGCCGAGATCGAACCGGTAGCCGGACTCATGGACCGTGCGACACAGGCCGCCGACATAGCCGTTGCGCTCGAGGACCGTGACGGCCGCGCCGTGTGCGGCGAGCTCGTGCCCGGTAGCGAGGCCGGCGGGACCGGCGCCCAGGATCACGACGTGCATCGCGTCGTTCGCGGGTGAGTTCATGGATGCCCCGCCCGCGTCATTCTTTGCATCCGCATCCGGGCCACGGCATTGTAGATGCCGGCAAGCACGTGGGACACGACGAAAGCGACAGCGAACAGCTCGATCGCGCCAATGATGCTGCCCAGGAACGACACGGTGTACCCGGGCAGGTACTGGCTCAGCAGCGCGGCGTTACTGCTGTAGCGTGCGGTACCGCGCACGACCAGCCAATTCGTCGTGACCAGGAGCTGCAGGGCCATCAACGATCCGAGGCCGATACCTAATGCATTCCCGGAGAACAGAAACGTGGGCGGGGCAGCCGTGCTGGCGTCGGTGGAATCGAGCAGCTGACCGCTGATGCGTTCCCGTAACGTCCGCGCGTAGCTCCAGTACAACACGGTCCCGGACAGTGCACCGCATATGACTCCCCACAACAACCCGATCCAGGCGCCGGTCCAGGTCACGCTATAGCCAGGGAAGAACACGGAAAGCAGCGACAGGTTCTTGCCGACGTAGTGGCCACCGCGCAGCAGCAGAATGGCAGTGCTCAACCAGAGGAGGGCCCCGCACAGCAATCCGAGCGCGACAGCCATGATGATCGTGTTGACGCGAATCGCCGCGTCCAGCACGTCCTCTTCGGCTTCGTTCAGCATCGAAGCCTCCATTACAGGTCCCCCGCAAAGTATCGACGCGTGACTGCGAGCACGAGGTAGATGTGATGGACGATGTTCCAGACGGCGCCGATGAGGCATCCGAGCACCATCCCGATCAGGAATCCGTAGAACAGCCCGACGAAGCTTCCGGGCCACGAAACGCGGTACCCCGGCAGGAAGTTCGTCAGCAGTGCGAGGTGTGGCCCCACGCCGACCCCGGGTGGCGCGCCCTTCGCAAGCAGGATTGCCGTGGCCGCCCACAGCCCGAGCGCACCCACGCAACCCATTGCGACGGCGAGCGCGACGACGTCGAACCGGGCGAAGGCGGCGCGGACGATCAGCTCGCCGCGATCCCTCGTCGAATGCGCATCGCGAACGTTGTACGGTTCCATACGAACTCCTGGTGACCGTAGTGCGGAGGCCGAGCCCGACCCCTTCATCCCGTGTGCCCCGTCTCCGGCAGACGTGCCTTGAAGTAGTCGATGACTTTGCGCAATCCGTCCTCGAGCTGCGTCGTCGGTTGCCAGCCCAGGCGTTGCCGGGCTAGCGTGATGTCCGGACGGCGCCGTTCCGGATCATCGCTCGGCAGCGGCTGAAACTCAATCCGCGACTTCGAACCGGTCAACCGGATGACGGTTTCCGCCAGTTCCCGGATGGTCACCTCGCTCGGATTGCCGAGATTGATCGGACCCGGAAAGCCATCGTTGGCCTCCATGAAGCCAGTCACCGCGGTGACGAGGTCGTCGACATAGCAGAACGAGCGGGTTTGTTGGCCCTCGCCGAAAATCGTGATCGGCTGGCCGCGCAGCGCCTGCACGATGAAATTCGACACGACGCGGCCGTCGTCGGGGTGCATGCGCGGACCGTAGGTGTTGAAGATGCGGGCGACCCGGATGTCGAGATGGTGCTGACGGTGATAGTCGAAGAACAGGGTTTCCGCGCAGCGCTTGCCTTCGTCGTAGCACGAGCGCAAGCCGATCGGGTTCACATGGCCCCAGTACCCTTCGGGCTGAGGGTGCACGGAGGGATTGCCGTATACCTCGCTCGTCGAGGCCTGAAAAATTCGCACGCCCAGCCGCTTTGCGAGGCCAAGCATGTTGATTGCGCCGTGCACGCTGGTCTTGACCGTTTGCACGGGATCATGCTGATAGTGGATCGGGCTTGCCGGACAGGCGAGATTGAAAATCTCGTCGACCTCGACGTACAGAGGGAAGCAGATATCGTGACGCAAGACTTCGAAGCAGGGATTGGCGAGCAGATGCGCGATATTGCGGCGGGAGCCCGTGAAAAAATTGTCGGCGCAGATGACCTCGTGTCCCGCTCCGAGCAGGACCTCGCAAAGATGGCTGCCGATGAATCCTGCGCCGCCGGTGACGAGAATTCTTTTCACGTGCAGTCCATGACCAGGATCGTTCGGAAACAAGGCGCCATAGCCGCTAGTGTATGGCCTGGACGCTGACGTTTACGCATCCGACATATGGTGCCATGGTTGAGCCGCTTTTTCGGTCCGTTGACGTCGCCGTTGGTCGCGAAGCCCGGGCATTACGACCGCGCCGCAATGGGCGATCTGCTCGCTGATACGGAGGCGTCGTGCAGGAGCGGGGATTGCGATGACCAACACGAGATGTCGTGTACATTGCAAGAATGATCGTAGTTCAGTCAGATCGAATGCACAATGCACTTCGCCTGACTGCAGAGAAATCCTTTGGCATGGAACGATTTTCGTCTCGAACTGCATATCCCGTGGCCTTCAAGGCCCCATGTTCACGGATCATCGCCAGCCGTGCGGTTCGCACACCCACCGCAGGGATTTCGTTCGCGTGTCCGTCTACTGCACAAGCTTCGCACGTGTACGCTCTCTGCCGTGCGCCCAAGCGGCGGTCAACCGCGGATCGCGTCAGTTCGTGAGCCTCCATCATCCTGTTCGGGCGGACGCTTGTCCGCAGGTCATCCTGAACCGTAACCGCAACCCAACTTTGCCGGACCATCGTCGGGGCGGTGGGACATGACCAGTCGCACCGCCTCCGCCTGGGCAATTGCAGGACTTGTCGTGCTTGCCTGCGTGGCGCGCATCGCTCATCTGGGCGCGGATCCGTATTTTCCGACGTGGATACAATATGTAGTCGACGAAGGGCGCTGGAACGAGACTGCGCGCAATCTCGTCCTCTTCAGTAGCTCCGACGGGAGTTATATCGGGCGCCTCCATCTGACGTTGAGCCCGGGCTTTCAAGCGATCAACTACGTCGTTTTCCGGATATTCGGTGTCGCGTTCTGGTCGGCGCGGGCGTTCGCTGCAGTGAGCGGAATTCTCGTCGTCGTATGCGTGACCCTTGCACTGAGGCGTCACGTCACCGCGTCCGCATTGGCACTTGGCGTCGTGATCCTCGGCTTCGAGACCAACCTGCTTGCGGAGAGCCGCCTCGCATTACCCGAAATGCCGTCGCTCTTCGCCATGTTGCTTGCTTTCCTGCTGCTCGTTGTCGGCCGGAAGACCCGCTGGAACGCATTCCTTGCCGGCGTCATAGCCGCCGTCGCGGTGGCGCTGAAGGGCACGTCCATACTCATGGTGCCCATCTTGCCGTTGATCATGGCGCTTTCCCCGGAAGCTGGACCCGCTCGAGAGCGCATCATGCGTGCGCTTGCTTTTGCGACCGGCTTAGGCCTTCCGCTGGTCGCGGGATTGAGCGTCGCATTGGCGCTCGGGCTGTTCGATGCCAAGGGACTGATGAGCGCTAGTATCGTATTTGTCGAATTTCTATCGGTTGCCGACCCGCGCCTCATCGTGTGGCGTTACTTCGAGTCAACGGACCTCGAGATTCG